>Ga0307507_10009017_pt1 | contig 13479 bp, 5 predicted proteins | sample 7_EM_MG_FD_207223 | JGI IMG/M metagenome (GOLD analysis project Ga0307507, IMG submission 207223) | Populus trichocarpa ectomycorrhiza microbial communities from riparian zone in the Pacific Northwest, United States - 7_EM | ecosystem: Host-associated > Plants > Roots > Unclassified | place...
TGGACTTTTCGTATATGCACGCCTCATAAGCCAATCTAGAGGCTCTATACTGTATAGAGCTTGGTGTTGAAGCCTCTGGTCAATGCGATTGCTCGGCGGCAAGGGTGCTAGCGCCTCACTAACGCTTGGATATTGCGGTAAACAGCAGCAACGTGGCCAGGAAGCCTATAATATCTAGTGTAGTTTGATTAAAAAGCTTCAGTTTTATTGCCGTTTATTTAATTATTAAATTGTCAATAAAATATTGTCCTTATGCCGCCTAAAAAACGTTGTACATCTTCGGCTCTAAAGCCTCTAAGGCCTCTAAAGCCTTTAAAAGCATCTTAAACCTAGAAGTCCTATTCACAATCCTTTTAAGCGACGCAGTATACACACAATAGCTTATTAGTAGTAGTTGTACAGCCTCTAGAGGCTTTAGTGGCTTCAGAAGCTACACAGTAGGCAGTGGTACTGACTAAGGATATTAAGGAGGCTGGGCTAAGCAGCCAGATAGAGGATATTAAGGACAAATTAGGAGCTGTTTTTAAGGCCTGCGGCAAGGCTGCTAAGGATAAGGCAGATAAGGTAGATAAGACTAAACTACTAGAGCTATCAGCTAAAGCAATTATAAGAATAGGCCTTCCTGCTATTCCTACTTTATAGGAGCCTATAGCCGCTATTCCTAAACTGGATCTTAAAGTTATTAACCTTCTAGGTAAGTTAATATTCGCCGCTTGGCGTACTAGGAAGCCTATTAGCAGCTTTAACATAGGTGTTAAATCTAATAATCTTTTTAATTAAAATAAGGGTAGTAAGCACTTTACTTATTATACACTGGTAGATTAGATTAGTATGGCGTTTAGTAGGTATAGATTTAAATAGGACCTACCAATTTAAGTATTTCTACTGTTCTTTAGTATTAGTATATTTAAGGGGCTTGCGGTTAACATAAACCTATATATAGCGTCTTAAAAAGCTAGTAAATATTACTAATTAGGACAACATGCTAGTAAACAATTATAGATATAGAAGGAGACCTCTGCTAGCAAATTAATAATTTAGGTAGGACTTATTATCTATATAGGCGTCTTTAAAGTCACCTAAGTATGGGAGCTTTAGGCCATAGATCCTAAATATCCTAAATACTTAATTAGCTTATTTATAGGCCAAAAAGGATAGGAGCAACTTAAGCGCTTTTTTTATATCTTACTACCTCCACTAGAGGGTGTTAAACGTTAGGTTTTTAATAAGGTTAAGCTGTTAATAACTCCTTTAGGCAAGGCGTTTAGAAAGTACATTATACCTAGATCTATAGTTAGCTTTAATAAAATAATGGTAAGGTTTACTGGACAATCTATAGCTATAATTAAATTGCCTAGTAAGCTAGTACCTAAGGACTTTAAGATATTAAGCCTTTATTAATATGGGTATTGCTATAGCTTTATATTTATCTTACCTGGCTGCTTCTTTAGACTTTCTTCTTAAATAGATTATTAAGATATTGTCCTCTTAAAGACCTCTAAGTATATCCTCTACCTTACTTAACAGCTTCCTTTTTAAACTCGCTAATTTTGCCTATTTTTAGATAACTACTTTACAAATATTCTATTACTCTAGGTGCTTTAATAACTTGGAATTGCTATAGCTGGCACAGCTTAATTAAACTTAAAGGACTATTTGGAGGTGTATAAAAGAGCTAATAAAAGGAAGGAAAGGCTGCTATTTAATTTTATTATAGAAGTAGTTATTAGCATAGTTAATTTAGTGCTTTTAATTATATAGTAGGATAAGAATTTAGTACGGTTTTTAACAATAGCTTATTTATATAGCAATAAGGACGTTAATAAAGTTAGTTAGTGTCACAGCACTGACCTGACGCATACTGTTTCCTACTATTAGCTGGCCCACCACTAGCGCCTTGGCGGCTGGCCCTACTCTTTGTACATAATACCCCCTTTTACCCTTCTTCTCTTCTTTATAGCACAACATAGTTATTTAGTCTACTTTATTACAGCACTATAATAGTTTATGCTATCATTAATTGCGTCCCATTACAATTACTAATTCCCTATATCCTAGTTATCTCCGCCCTAGAGCAATTACAACCTACACGCGATACGTCCATACGCTATAACCCACCACAGTCCTAAAACAATCCTTAGTTTTTTCCTAGTGCTAAAGATTACCTAAATAGGCGACATTAATAATGCCAAAATAGCTAAAACCTAGAACCCCCATGAAGTTTTTATAGACTTCTTTATATAAACACACCCTAATATCGCATAGACAATCTGCCGCTCCCTACTATACCCTAAAACCTTTAAAGCTAATAAAGTTTACTATATCCTTATTAACTATACTAATAAGTTCCTTAGTAATATTAAAGCGGGACTATAGTTTATATATAATATAAACACCGCTAATAAGAAAGCCAATAAAAGCCTTAATACCCTTATTACCTCCCAGATAGAAACTATTACCGCTCTTAAACAATTAACCCCTATAACAACGGTAGTAACCTAGCAGAAAAAACAGATGTCTAAAGACCCGCCAATATTCAGTAGAAAAGGCACCCCACTAGAATGATAAGCTAACTTTAAGACCTAGCATATTAAGGTTAAAGGAGTCTTTAACCGTAACTAGAACTACTTTAATATAGTCCAATCCTAGATCCTTTATATCTTAGATATGCTAGAGGGTAAGGCCTATAAGTTTATTAAGTAGGGCCTAGAGCTTATACACAAGAACCTAAATAATATATCTATATAGAAATAGCCCACTAAAGAAGATATACTTAAAGAGCTTACTACCCACTATAAGGTCCTTAATATAACCCAGGTTATAAAAAATAAGCTTAACTATTTTCTCTAGGGCGAGCGTAATTACTGGTCCTAAAAGGGAGAGCTTAATAAGTTAATAGTCTGCGCTAGGAAGACAGATAAATAAAAAGTAGATCTACTCTAGAAGTTTATTTCTCTAAAGATAGAAGAGCTAGTACTTAGACTTACCTATAAAATTAATAACAGTAACTATACAGATTAGAGTAAGCAGATGGATGTGTTTGCTAAGAACCTTATAAACCATATACACTAAGCCAACCTTAAAAATACTAACCACCGCCCACCTGCTTAAGCTCCTGCCCCTATATTAACCTTAACCTTAACCCTAGCAGCAACTAGAGAACCTATAGACCTTAATAGAATCTTAGATATAAAGCGTAAGCGCCGCTTTAATAATAAACCGTGCCTTGCCTATAGCCTACCTAGCCACTAAAAGGACGCTTATAACCCTATTATAACAGTAAACCTAGTCCTAATGCTAGCCTATTAAATAATACAAACTAATAACTACAGACATAGTAACCATAGAGTCTATTATAGCCGCGGCAGACAACTCCCCCCCTTTAACCCTACGGCTTAGTTACTCTAAATAATGCCCTATATAGAAGCCTAACCCATTAACAACGCCTAACTCCGCGCTAGTAAATATAAATACAGCCATATTGTTGGCGAGGTGCCGTCTCCCTATACCCTAACTAAGACTAACACTACTAGCTAGATAGATACTGGATTGCCCCACCAAGACAGCCCCATACCCTAGTTATTAAAAGGCAGACCCTTAGACTAAGTCGCGTTTAAGGGTCCAAACTATATAAGGAGGAAGACGAGAAGATTAGGTCCCTATTACTAGACTAATTAGTCCTTTCTATTAGTAAACTACCACTTAATCTTAGATTAGCAAATAGTAACAAGAAATTAATCCTTGTTTAAACCCAACTCTCCTTATTATACAACCCATGCCCCTAAGTTTTCATTAATATAGTAAGCCTAGTGGACTTAGGTAGTACTGCGATAGCATTTGCTAATATAGAGTCTATTATAAGAAAATATAATATTATAACTAAGAAACTATTGGCACCTAGGCCACTACGCCTCGCAAACAGCATCCTAATTTTACTTATTACAGACTACTTTACCGCCTAAATATTAATTAGCATCCATACTAAAGCTATACTCTTTTTTATTACTAAACTCTTACCCAGTACCCCAATTATCTTAGGCATGCCTTAGCTCTAGAAGTATAAGCCCTACCCCAGCTTTAGAGAGCTTAAGATCCGCTTTAACTTAGACTACTACTCTAAAAACTGCCTTCCATAGGGGACAGCTAATAGTAGTAGGGACGCCTCACGTGGATACTCGGCACTATTAAGCCTAGTGTCTAGGACTATATATAAAGCCCTAATAATAGAAGATGTTCCTAATAAAGGGAAACCTATATAGCTACAAAGTAACAAGACAGCAGAAAACTAGACTACTCTAGCACTTAAGACTAAAATAATAGGCTAGCCGGCCTTACCAAGACTAAGGAAAAAGGTCCGCTTCGCGCCACTACTACTAAGAATCTAATACTAACCTAGACACCCTTTAAACCCTAGCCCCCTAGCCTAATACCTAGAACTAAGCTATATGCTATATATATATACTATAGCCCGCGTTATAGTAAGGACTAGCTAGGGAATTACTAAGACCTAGATAATAGAAACCGCGCCACTATAACGCCCAACCTTATACCCACTCCCCGTACGCCTTATATAAGGCCGCCGCCTAGGAACCGCTTCTAAGAGCCAACTAAGATAAGCTAGCCCCGCCGCAATATTAGGAGAAGACTAAATACGCCCTAACCTAGACAATATCATAAATATACGCACCATAAATTTCGCCCAGTTTTGTAAATAAAAAGGCATAAAAGTAATAAGGATCTATATAGCGGAGCTAGTAGAATTAGTAGAATAAAAAGAACGGAAATAATTAATAGATAAACTCCCTACTAGACTAGTTAAAATACTAGACCTAATAGAGAAATCCTTTTACCACTTAGTTAATAGTAATAATATAATAGAAGAAGCCTATAAGGTCTTCCCTAGTTATTTTCACCATTTCCTTAAGAAAAACCTCTAGACTATAAATACTAAGTTCCTCCACCGTAAAGTTATAGATATAAATATTAAGAAGTTTATAAAAGGCAAACCCGCTCTAACTAGGGATAATATTATATAACGCCTCCTAAGGGAATATAGGCACTATATTAAGGGGTTTCTCCTAAAGAATGCTAATAAGCTCCTACTACATTACCCATAGGACCATAAAATTGAAATTATACCAGAAAAGCAGCCCCCGTACTATAAGAACCGCCTACTCTCCCCTACTAAGCTCTAATATATTAAGAAATGGATTAATAAGATGCTTAATAAAGGCTTTATCCAAGAATTAACGTTCCCCGCTATAGCCCTACTCCTACTTGCTACTAAGCTAAAAGGAGGGGTAAGGATCTGCTATAACTATAGAGGACTTAATAACGTTACCGTTAAGAACTAATACCCGCTTTTACTTATCTGTAAGACACTTAATGCCCTATACAGCGCCAAATTCTATACTAAGCTTAATATTATTACCGTATTTAATAGGATCCGTATTACTAAGGGCCATAAATAGCTTATAGCATTTATTACCCGCTTTAGGCTCTATAAGATGCTAGTAACCCCATTTAGCCTTTATAATACCCCAGCTACATTCTAGAACTATATTAACCACATTTTTTATAACACACTAGATAACTATTGCACAGCATACCTTAATAATATCCTTATATTTTTTAAAACTTAAGCTAACTATACCAGGCACGTTAAAGAGGTAATTTGCCGCCTTAAAGCTGCTAGCCTCCAAATTAATATTGGTAAGTTAGAGTTCTATATAATAAAGATAAAGTATCTTAGCTTAATTATCTTAACAAAAGGAATAAGTATAGACCCTAAAAAGGTCTAAGCCTTATAAGCATAAAAGAACCTAACCTTAGTTAAGGAATTATAGCAGTTTCTTAAATTTATAAACTTTTACTATAGGTTTATCCAAAGTTATTCTGCTATTACTACACCTATAACAAAACTCCTAAGAAAGGACATTAGATGGCTATAGGGACTAGAACAAGTTAAGTTGTTTAAGGCCCTTAAGAGAGCCTTTACTTTAGCACCAGTACTAGTATACTACAACTATATAAAGAAAACAGTGGTAGAGATAGACGTATTAAATTAGGCTTCTGGTAGAGTCCTTTCCTAGTATAACAATAACAGTAAACTAAGACTAGTCGCATTCTTCTCCGTAAAGCACTCTGCGCCAAAGTATAACTATAAAATCTATAATAAAGAACTTTTAGCTATTATTAAGGCTTTAGAGGAATAGCGTCCTAAGCTATAAGGGACCAAGGAGCCGTTTAAAATTATTACTAACCATAAGAACCTATAGACATTTATAACTACTAAGCAGCTAAACTAACGCTAAGTCTGGTAGGCAGAGTTTCTTTTATAGTTTAACTTCGTAATTATATATAGACCTGGCAGCAAAGCTATACTCCCTAATACCCTAAGCCGACTACTAGAAATAAAACCTAAGGACGCTAATAATAAACGCCTCCGCTACTAAGCCTAAGTTATTATACCACCCTAAAAAGTTAACCCTATAATCTTAGAAGAATTACTATATAAATTCAACAACTCTAATAATGTGGAGTTTATAGCCACTCTAGACCCCAAAATAGCTAAAAAGTTACTAAATAAGCTAATCTAGTTAGGATACTAGGAGAATAAACTTATAAGAGATATAGTAGCGGCTTTATATAATTGGAAAGCTCGCCGTTAGCTAAAGAAGATTAGGAAATTACTCTATTACAATAAGTTAGAATATAGCATTATTAATAAACAGATCTACTTCCGCTAACACCTCTTTATCCCTAATACCCTAGACCTCTACCTAGAAGTTATCCATTACTCTTATAGTAATAGCCCCGCTAGTTACCCTAGCCGGGTTAAAACTCTTAACCTCTTAAACCAAATATACTAGTAGCTAGGAATCTCCCAGTTTACGGCTACCTTTGTTAAAAACTGTGCCCTATACTTTCGCATTAAGACCCCCTATTCTACTCCACCCAATTTCCTAAAGCCACTAAAACTACCCACTCGCCTATAGACTAATATTATAATTAACTATATTACAACGCTACCAGTATACTAACGCTACGGCAAGGCATACAAATATATCCTTATTATTGTGGACCGCCTAACTAAAATATAATACTTTGTTTTAGTAACATAACTCTTAATAAAAGAGCTAGTTAATAGCTTTGTTAATAATATATATAAGCTCCATAGTGCACTAAGCATGATTATCTCTAATTACAGTATATAATTTATTAGCGACTTCTGGCAACAACTAAGTAAACGCCTTAAGACAACCTTATAACTAAGCTTAGCCTAGTACCTAGAAACAGACGGCCAAACCAAAATTGTTAACGCTGCCGTAAATAAGTACCTCTATACTTTTATTAGCTTTATATAGGACAACTAGGTTAACTACCTACTACTTACCGAATTTGCTATAAATAACCAAGTTAATGAAAGTATAGGCATCTCCCCGTTTTTTACAAACTATAGCTTTAACCCTTACCTTAGAATTAAGCCTGCTAGCCCCCACCTACTAACACTATTAGCATAAGCAAAGAAGGAGTTCTTCTACACAGACTCTATAGCCAACCGCTTTAAGCGGATATTAACACAGCTTAAGGCCCTAGCCCAGATTTCACAGTAACGCTATAAAGATAATGCTAATACCTATAGGGACAAGAGTGCGTTATTCTATAAAGGCGACATAGTTATAGTTAGCTTAGAAAATATAAAGATAAACAGACCTAAGAAGAAATAGGACAACAAATAGGACGGCCTATACCCCGTACTTACAGTATACTAAGGGGCAGTCATGGTAGACCTCCTAGACCATATCTAAGTAAACAAATCCTTTTATATATCTAAGGTCCGCCTCTAGGCTACTAAAGAGATCCCTGGCCAAGCAAATATTAATACCATAGAGCGCCGTAATATATAAGGATGAGTAATAGAGAAAGACAATAACAGCAATATAGAAGATAAATAGAAGTTTAAGAAAATCCTTAATGTACACAACAAAGACCTCTAAGGCCTAACTTATAAGATTAAATGGAAATATTATAAGGACATAACCTAGCAGCTGGAAGAGAACCTAAAGGGTTATAAATAAGCTATACAGCGCTTCTATAAGCAACACCCTAAGAAGCTAGGACCCCTAGATTAGGTATAAGATAAGAAAAAGCCATGATAAGGTTATAGCCGACCACCATATTAAAAATCTGTGGTAGTTAAGATATTATAGAACTTTAACCGGCGGTTAAAGTTATCTAATTGGTTAGAATTCTCGCCAAGAGCGCCACACGCCAACTTTATTTAATAAGCCGATTAATTAGGATTTTTTAATATTTCTGCAGCAAAAACAGGTGGTCCCGCGTACTACCTATTTAAAGTTATTTATTCGGTTTAGGGACCAAACCTTCTAAAGAGGGGAGTACTGTCACAGCACTGACCTAACGCATACTATTTCCTACTATTGGCTGGCCCACCACTAGCGCCTTAGCGGCTGGCCCTACTCTTTGTACACAATACCCCCTTTTACCCTTCTTCTCTTCTTTATAGCACAACGTAGTTATTCAGTCTACTTCATTGCAGCACTGTAATAGTTAGCGTCGGCCGCGGGCATATAATTCCTTCCTTAAAAAGCTGGTAGCTAACATTTAGGGTAATAATTTAGTTAAGAAGTTAATGCTTCCTAGGCTATCTATTAACTATAATAACTAGATAGGCGGCGTTAATATTTATAATTAACTTTAAAGCTACTATATCACCCAAATTACTACTATACGTACCTAGCTGCCCTTATTCTTCTAGGCGCTTAATACGGCTATAATTAACACCTATATTATTAGTAAAAAGATTTTCTAAATATTAAGGAAGCCCCTTTAAACCCACCGCTATTTCTATATATAATTAGCATAGAACCTTATTATTATAGGCAGTTAGCGGATAGGCCTAAGTAAGCATAATACTAAGCATCTTTTTTGTTAAAGCTTACTAAAATATGGGCAATATTAACCTAGTATTAGGCCTAGTTATAAAAATATTAAAACAAATTAAAGAACTATCTACGTCACCGCTAAAACCCCACTACCTATAATTTAACTATATAAGACGCAAACTTACCGTTCTATTAAAAGCTTTATAAGGAAATAAGGCTATAAGGGCCCACTAAGGTACTAGATATATAGATAGAAGGAGGTAAAGAAGCTTATAGTAAAGATTAGGAAAATAGTATATAAATATAAGACCTATAGGCTTCCTCTATACCTTCAGTGCTTTAACAACTTTTATTTAGTAGGCAATGACTAGGTAACTATTTTAAGTCCTCTACTTCCTTATCCATCTAATATTAAGACTTTAAAGCTAATTAAGCCTTTACCGCAGTGTCCTGTTTAACTGTAAGGGCGCGAAGAGGCTTCGGGGAAGATTTAAAGGAATAATATAAATTCTATCTAAATCTAAGGGTATATAGCTCTTGAAGAGAACAAGACGTTGCGTAAAGAAGAGAAAGGAATAACCAGAGAATCTTATAATTAAATAGTTAGGGGTCTTGGTCGATGAGCGCGCACATGCGCACGCAGACGGACTTTAGTAGAATTCGATTAATCTGGCAGAACTTGGCAGAAGTTAATTAAGGCGTTAAGTTTATCTGTCGAGTGTTTTACTAAGACATTCCTACTGTAACTAGGCTAGTCCTGTTACAGTACCCCCCCTTTTAACCAAAGGTTTAAAATAATTCAATTTAGTTAAGAGTTTATAATTTTTTTATTACGTGTCGTATTTTCGCGTCGGGTGGCGGTTTTGGTAAGGCAGATCTGACTAATTAGACAACTTTAACCGCCGGTTAAAGTTCCTTAATATCTTGCGTATTACGTAATCGCGTTATAAACGTTATAACTTATTTCAAGTTCTTTTTAAATTTGAGTTTTGTGTATTCATGTTAGGTAGTAGTTGTTACGGACGCTTTAAGTACAATGTTACGACTACTTGGAGAGGAGTCGGCGGAAGCTAGTTGGTTGATACAGGCACGGTCCAGGATGGATCCGGTGGAACTATATGACGAGGAATGGTAACCGAGGTCACGTGGTGTTAAACGTGTTGACTATGTTAAATGGAAGGGACGTTATGTTTAATATAGACAACACGTACCTCACGTATAAGAGAGGATTTCTTAGGAGTACGGTTATGTATTTAAAGGACCTTAGTCCCTACTATAGATAGTTCTCTCCTTATAGTAAATCTTAGAATACAATTAGAGTTAATCTGTTAGGTAACTACTCCACCAATTATTATTACGTTGTTGTTTTATTTGTCGTACCTATATACCCAGCCCAATAATAGAACCCACCGTAGTCTAAGCTACAAGGTTCCGTTACACATTCACTACTAAGGTTATGGTATTGGAACAAACTCAAACAATATACTATTAAGAGCAGCACTAGTTATAACGGCGTTGACGGGAGCCACAACCTTAGGGCTAGGTGATACCAGTATAGATAAGGAGGATTCTTAAGTGGTTACGCAAGGTTAGTTACAGGAAATAGTTAATCACTTATAAGATAATAGTAGGATACTTAAAAAACGCATTAATGGAATTGGAGCAGCAAAGATTAAGTTACTATTAATTAAATAATTCTTAGGAGAGAAGTTAAAGCTTAAAGGATTTCTTATATAAATGCACTTTAAGGTAGTATAGAAAGGAGCGAAGTTAGCAATATCGTTAGATTAAGTAGCCTATGCAGGATTGTTCCTAACAGGGAGGGCACTTAAGTGGTTTAAGCCATATCTTATGGAAATATAGGCTAATGGCATAATAACTACTAACTAGGATGTATAGTATATATTTGCCAGTTAGAATAGGTTTATAGAGTAACTAATATAGATATTTAGAGACCTAGAGGCCACAACCATAGTAGAACAAAAGCTTCAGAACTTAGTATAACGTACTTTAACAATTAAGTATACAACGCAGTTTTAAACACTAGCTATATAGGTTAAGTGGAATAATAAGGCGCTTATAGCATAGTATAAACAGGGACTTAAGGCTAAAGTCTAGGACGTAATTATTCTAATAAAAGATGCGGATACTCTAAGAGAGTTAATAAATCAGTTAATAAAGATTAATAATAGGATCTACCAAAGGGAACAAGCTAAAAGAGGGCAAGACAGAGTTCTATAGTTATATAAGGCGTAGAGCACGCAGCAACAGACATAGAGTTAAAAACTATAAAATAGCGCAGAGCTAATGGACCTAAGCGGTACCAAAGAAACCTAAAGGTGGGAAAAGAAACCATAGAAACCCAAAGGTTAAGGATTAAGTAATTAAAGGACTAAAAAGTAGAGGCTAAACCAGGGATCTTAGTAGCAGAAGACGTTTAGGCGGACTCTATAGCAAAAAAGATAGTTTAAAGATAGAGCTTGCATAAATTACGGAAAATAAGGTTATTTCGCCAGAGATTATAGAGATGGTTAAAGTAACTACGTAGTAAAGGGAACCAGACCAGCAGACGGCACGTATATATAGAGGGATAATGGTACACTATAAGGAACAAAAGAATGTTTAATTAACAGTTTTGCGTATTATTATAACAACGTATACCAAATTCATAAGGACGCTAAGTATGGCGCAAGCTATTAGCTATAAGAGCCAGAGTTAAAAGGACTCTAAAGAACCAAAGAGTTAGATAAAGAATAAGATTAACTCTATAAGCTAGATTAAGATATCACAGCAACATATAGACAAGGATTAGCAGTAATGACAATAGAGTTAGAGTACTTATTAATTAACAGCAACAAGGATAAAAAGGAGGCTAACTAGGAGCACTTAAACCTTAATAACGCAACAAAAGCAGAGACTAAGACCATCACTAAACAAGGTTTAGTAATGGATGTTATAACACCATTAGATACAATTTCCATCGCTTTATAAGATAATAGGAGCAACGTTTAGAAGAAACTAAGCAAGCAGATAACTGCTAGTGCTAGCTTATTACTCAATAAAGGTAAAAGGCCACAGGCTTAAGATTCTTAAGAAGAGATAAGAGAAGCTTAAGATTTTTAAAGTGAGATAAGACACACCCAAGGACCCATAATAGACGAAAACTGATGGGAAAGGGCAGTAACTTAGTTTAATAACAAACAAATAAGTATAGGATGCAAGTTTAAAAACTACAAGTTCAGAGAATAAATAAGAACGTTAGCAATCCTAGGTAAACGCAGTGTTTAGCTTAAAGATTAAACAGTTAATACCAGGATTAAAAAGTAAGACGACTATAAGGATCTAGCTACAAGACGTAAAAAACAAGAAACTATAGATAAGTTTAGGACAAGAATTATTATATAGCAAGAGCAAAAGCTAGACAAGAGATTAGCTACGCTAGGTTATATAAGGGACAGAGTACCCGTATAAAGAGTTACTAATAGGCCAAGTGCAGGGACACCTAGGGCAAAGTGGTTAGATAAACTAGAATAAGAAGAGAATCTAGATATCCTAACTAGGTTCAAAGAAAGACATACCAAAGGATGTTATAATATAGCGATAACAAGGTACTTTCTAACAGATAGACCATACACACTAAACCAGTTATACGGAAAGTGGTATAGGCAACAACACAGCGATAAATAGGAAGACTTTTATATATGGCTAAATAAAAAAGTTATCCAAAACCAACCCATTACGGAGAAACGCATAAGTCACATTAAAGGAGCATTAATTATAATGTTAAGAAACCTAGAAGAGAGGTTTAGGGACTAGAGAAGTAAACAACAAATCTTAGTACCCGCAATAGAGATACTAGTGGTTAGGTTAACTAGGTATAGGTTTAAACTTAAGAATAAAAACAAACCAAGAGTTAACCTAAAAAACGTAGCGCATTATACACTATCGTGGATAGCTTGTGTGGATAATATATGCAATATATATAGAGCACCTAAAGATAAGAACTAGAAGTACCTAGTAAGAATATATTAGGCACCAGAGGAAAAGCGGTTTAGAAACGCTAAGTATATATATAGTTGGCACCTAGTAGAAGTATAAGGTTAAGGGGACTTAACACTTTAACCAGGAAGATTCCTTACGGAAGAATGCCTAGATAGATAACAGTAGTAGGAGTGCCTAGAGAACACTTATTTATGGCACATAGAGGAAAAAAAACAAACTAAGTATTAGCTAAAAGTAGACTAAGTATAAGTAGGATCAAGTAGCCAACAGTTAGAAAAAGGGGAGGCGTATAGAACTAGAGGGAACCAGTATTAGAGCCTTAGACCCTTAAAGGAATTTAAAGGCAATACCTAAATTTAAGAGCTAAGTGGCAAGATTAGCAGTTTAAAGCGTTAGTAGATAGTGGAGCAATAAGGAACCATATATCACCAAAGGTAGTGGAAAGGATAGGGTTACTATATAGACAGAAGGAACACCTATATCCACTTATAACAATTTTAGGAGATTAGATAGCCTATAGAGGAGGCATTATTAATCTTAAAATAGGACCTATTTAGATAACTATTAA
>Ga0307507_10009018_pt1 | contig 13478 bp, 17 predicted proteins | sample 7_EM_MG_FD_207223 | JGI IMG/M metagenome (GOLD analysis project Ga0307507, IMG submission 207223) | Populus trichocarpa ectomycorrhiza microbial communities from riparian zone in the Pacific Northwest, United States - 7_EM | ecosystem: Host-associated > Plants > Roots > Unclassified | place...
GAAAACCCATGCCTTATGTCCCTATCTATGGTGACAGCCATGGAGCGATCTTCAATGCTCAAAATCCCATAACACAAAAAGGGATTAAGCATATAGAGATCCGCTATCATTACATCTGAGAACAAATCGAGAAAGGCCATGTTAAAGTCTTTGCCGTTCCCACTGCGGAGAACGTAGCCGATATGTTCACCAAGAACCTGGGCCCGACGCTCTTCTTGAAACATAGAAAGGAGCTTGGTATAGAGTTCTATCCTCTATAGCCCACTTGTACCCACAGACAAGTATGTGCGCTAGCGCTGCACTACTTGAGGGGGAGTGTTGACATAATCTATGTGACATTACCGTCACAATGGTAACTAAGGAACAATGAGCTATTATTAGCCATTGTTCTACATTGTTCTACATCAAATATGTACACACAGTAGCACGGACCATCCTGTAGGGTATATAAAGGGCCAGCTTACGCCCTCATAATATAAGTCTCATACTTCTAGCTAGTCAGTTGCTTAGCATGCCTCTACACACACAACACCCAAGGTAAGGGCTATGGCTGTAGTCAGCTACACTGCGCTGCACGTCCTTTATACGTGACACATGCCTTGCGACAATTCCTGCAGGAATCCACAGGAATGGGACTGGAATCCACAGGAATGGGACCAGAATCAGCAGGAATCCACCAGAATGGGACCAGTAAAGTCCAGCATTCTGGCTACAGTCCTAGTGGAATATGGTAGGACCTGGAATCCAGTAGGAATACTGCATTTAATAGATGTCATGTGACTTAATCTCAAAAGTCACATGACTTAACCTGCCAAACAACTAAGACAGTATGTTCATAACCTATTCCCCAGAATTCCTGACTTTCATATCTTCTGAATAGCTAAAATTGAGGGGTATATTCAAAAACTACATAAAATATGTTTTACTATGTCTAATGCTAAAGGTAAGGGGATGTTAAGGGTAAGGGAGATGTTAAAGGGAAGGGGATGTTAAAGGTAGGGGGGAGGGAGATGTTAAGGGATGGGGATGTTAAAGGTAGGGGGGAGGGAGATGTTAAAGGGATGGGGATGTTAAATGTAGGGGGTAGGGGTGATGTGAAAGGGAAAGTATTGTCGTCGCCTTGTTGCCATGTATCGTTGTCACCATGCATCATTGTCGCCATGTATCGTTGTTGCTGTGTGTTGTTGTCGCCATGTGTCCTTGTCATCCTGTCCTTGTCGCCTCCTGTCTTGGCCACATCCTCATCTTGTGTCCTCGTCGTCGTCCCGTGTCTGTGTCACATTGTTGTGCTGGGTTGTCGTCATCCTGTGTGTCAGCGAGGTGAATTGGGATGAATGTGGGATGGGGGATACTCACCGTGGTGTCCGCGATTAACAACAACAATGAATGACAATGTTGCCAACATCGTTGTTCATTGTTTGGCTGCCACGTCACTAACTGCGACATGGCACCTGTATTCTGTATGAATGAAATGAAGGGTGAGGAGGGGCGGGTTGACTCACCTGGGCTTGTCACCGCCTGTGTCCGTTTGTGGGTCCAGGCTGTCGTTCATGGGGTGCGCATTGGTTGTTGTTTGTTGGCGGCCATCTTTGTTTTTTGGCCAGTTGTGGTGGCACTGCAGTCGTTGGTGGTCATTGGCATTTGTGGGCAGTCATGAAGGGCGGTGGTGGTGACGAGCATTGTTGGTGGTGGTGATGAGCATGGTTGGTGGTGGTGGGAAGGAGAGATGGTGGTGGGAAACAATGGTTGGTGGTGGAAAGGGAAGAACATTGTGTTTGTTTGTTAACAGGTGTGCAACAAACAAACAATGAATGCCAAACAATGTAGTTACCAAACAACCAGATTCTGTTCCATTGCATTCTGTTCCTGTGAATTCTGCGGAACATTCTGGTCTCAATTCCAGAATGCCCAAATTCCACCGGAATGCAAAAAATAGCAGGCCATCCTGCCAAATTTCATTCCACTGGATTCCACTGGAATGACCGGATTCCTGCAGGAATTAGGGGGGCACTGATAAGACCTCCAATCAATGGCCTTGTATCAGTCACCTTTTTGACATTGTCAGCCTGATTTTTGTTGACTGCTTTGAGAAACTACTCAAATCTCATCCTAACCAACCCTTTGTACAATCTGTGTGTCAGGGTGTTTGAGAGGGTTTCTGGCCTTGGGCCAATACTCACTTTGGAGAATGCCCTGACATACTTGACCTCTCACTACCTGAGCCTGAAAACCCAGATGAGGCTCAATTTTTGCACAATCAACAAGGTCACCTCTTTACAGGACATTTTTCTGAATCATTTGGTGACAAACTCTTACCTGGCATGTACTGCATGCCCATCTTTGCTGTGCCCAAACTGCAATTCTACTGACTTATGAATGGTAACTGACCAGAGTGCAGGGAATGTTTCCCTCAACAGCATGATCCCTTGTGAAGACACCATCAGTTACCCACTTGACAATCTACAACACCTCGATGAATTCCTCATATCCATGCACAAAGGTTCTCCTGACTCCCCTTGCATCTTATTCAAATCTGACATCACCGAAGCCTACTGGCTCCTCCCTGTGCACCCATACTGGCAACTGAAGCAAATTAATCACATTGGAGGGTCCTTGCACATCAACAGGAATACTGCCTTCAGTGGTTGAGCTTCTGATTGCAACTGGATTGCCTTCACATTGCTGGTTTCATGGATACCAAAGAAGAAGAGGGGGTTGAACTGCTGGGTACTTACTCAGATGATTCATTTGGCCCCAAGCTAGCCAACAATGTCTCCTGGTACATGCCATATCACAAATTCATGCCAACCAACCAAGTTAAGCTCCTACAACTCTGGGATGAAATTAACCTACCTCACAAAGAGAGCAAGCAAATCTTTGGATCGCCACTCACTGTCATTGGCATCAAGGTTGACACAAACACACTCTCCATGACAATGCCACCTGACATGCTCATGCAGCTAGTAATGGTGATCCAAGAATTCATCACCACCAAACATAAATTTGCCCTCCATGAATGGCAGAGACTAGCTGGCTGAATCAACTGGAGCCTCAATGTCTTCCTGTTACTCAGGCCTACACTCAATAACTTTTACACTAAAATCAGTGGGAAGTCTGCCCCTAACAAATTCATCAGAATCAACAATGCTGTTCACACAGACCTCAAATGGCCACTCATCACCTCAAATGTGACAGCAGTATGTGGTTAGTCCATCAAATGTACTGGGATGCCACTTCCACAGACTTCACCCTTTTCTGTGATGCTTGTCTAGAAGGTATGGGTTTTTGGTTGCCTGACAGTTGTGTTGGTTACTACTCACCTATACCTGATGGAACTATGGACAAACACATCTTCTACCTTGAAGCTCTATGTGTCCTATCTGCCATTCACCATGTAATGGATATCCTCCATACACCTCCAATGGCCAAAGTTCTGATCTATACTGACAATGACAACACCATTGCAATTTTTAACATGTTGAGATGCCTTTCCCACTATAATCCTATCCTCATCAATGCAGCTGACACATGTATCACCTCCAACATACAGCTCAGAGTCCTCCACATTTCTGGAGAACTCAATTGTGTCACTGATGTGATTTAAAGAAACAATTTCGCACTCATGCAACAGTATGTCCCTAACCTGACTATATCACCTTTTTACCCTCAATTGCCACTGGGGGCTCCCAAAAAATGATCCCTTCCACCATATGTGCCAGGCAGCCTCACAGACAAGCCTGGACATGTGAACACCTTCTCCAGGAGCATGCCATCACTCTTGGACAAGCCATTGATAACTCAACTTGGAAGAACTACAGATCCATACTCAACTCTTACTTAAACTTTATTAAGCTACATGACTTCCCTTTCAAACCTACCACCAACATGCTCAGTATTTTCACTGTTTATATGTGCCATCACATCAAACCTGGCTCAGTTGCCACTTACCTATCTGGAATCTGCCAACAACTAGAACCATACTTCCCCAAAATTGCACAGCTCGCAACTCTGCTCTTGTACATCATACATTGTGGGGTTGCAAGTGCTTATGCACAACCCCAACTACTCACAAGCACACCCTTACTCTGGGAAACCTTGAAACAGTTGTAGATGCTTTAGCTGACTCCTCTGATTACAATGATTGTCTCTTTCTAGCACAACTGCTAACAGGCTTCTTTGCCCTTTTTCACCTAGGCAAAATGACCTACCCAGACAATCCCCAACTTTGTGATCCCTGGAAAGTAACTAAACAGACATCTGTCTGCTTCTCCAACACTTCTTTTCAATTTTTTCTGACTGGTCATAAGGCTGACAGATTTTTTGAAGGGAATACAATCATAGTTTGAAAAAATAACTGCATCTTTGACCCACATAAACATTTCCTGGCATACTCAGCTGCCTGTGGTAACAAATTCCCACTTAGTTCCCCTCTCTGGTTAACAAGCACTGGAGTTTTACCCACCTGATCATTTTTTATCAAACATTTCTTCAGCTCAGACACTGCAGGACAATTGCTCAGGGCTGGTGGAGCAACATCTCTTGCTCAGAATGGAGTACCCCCCTCAATCATTCAAGCCATTGGCAGACAGGCATCCAATGCCTTCAAAATATACATCCAAAAAAACCCTGTCCTCATTCAGGCTTTGCTTTTTGGCCAAACCACATGATCCACATCATCATACATCTTCACTTTGGAATCCTGACTGTTTTCACAGACTTTTTACCTCTCCAACATCCCTTACAACATGGACGTAACTTCCTCCTACCCACATTATACATGCATCTATTTCCCTTGCTTTTCCTCTTGCTCCTCACATCAATCACAATGTGATCTCATCATCTTTTTTATTTCTCTTTTTCTTCATATAGGAATATAGCCATACCTCAAGTGGAAATATGTTGGAATCAGGCCCACACTGTGACTGTTTCCTGACTTTGGCTATTCCATCATGCCCACATCGCCTCTGCATTACCTATGACCCTAGGCATCATTGGACTGTTTTAAGTAAGCAATAAAGCTAAAATATTAATATTTTACTGATTTTTTCTGAATTTAATGACTAATTAATGCTATTTTTAATCATCCAGAAGGCTTAATGTCAGGTAAAAATAAAAGAACATAAGGCAAAGAGAAATACCAATAGGAAACAAAAATTAACCAAAAACACAGAAAAGTGGTGAAAACACAGGTTAGAGCCACACAAAAATAATACATACACCAGCAACCAAACACTAAGATCATGACAACTTGTGAAAATGAGTCCAACCCAACAGACATACTAACCATTAGAGCACCTGGCCAGGCCCAGTTACCATGGTTGTGGGAGTATAAAAAGAAACAGAGAAATTTTCCCAAAAAGGAAAGAGGAAAAAGGAGGGATTTCCTGACTTATTAGTACAACAATACTTTCCATTGGTAAAAAGTTCAGAAAATTACCACAAATATATTGATTGTTATACCACTTTTACATAATACTCCTGCTGGTAAAAAAATAAAACTATGTAGATTTGTCAGCATTCTGAACCCTCAAAAGAAATTTACAAGGATAAGAGGGGTGTCTGCTATCCTTTCCTTTACATTCCTTTGAACCACATGAACCACAGGCATTTGTGCACTATTTCTTCCTAATTCTCCCTCCACATCCTTATTTTTCAGACTTCCAACATTTTCTTGCTGTACCTTTTAGACCAACATCCTGCGTAGATTTTTTATTTTTCTGTTGGATATCCAGTGTATGTGTCTGCCCTAAGGTATTATTCCCACTAGGCAATACACTTGGTCCTGCAACTGAAATATTCTCAGGTGGAAAAGGGATATTATAGAGCATTGCTTGGTTTTGATCAGCAGAATTAGTTGTTTTCCTGATGTTGGGGGCTGGGCCACTGGTAGAGTTATTGCATGATATGTTTGTGAAGCTGTATTTCTTTCAGGGTTATGAATTTGGGCTTCAACTCCTTTGCATTGAGATCTAGTCTGGGATTGGGTTGCAAGATGTGCAACATTTGTCTGCCAGATTGCATAGTATGCAGTTAGATGTTCCTCAATCTAGAAGTATAATTGGTAAATAATATTTTTGATATAACATTAATTGGGTCTCTTACCTTGTAAAATATGGTTTTGCCATCAGCATGATCACAGTTCCAGATTTGGACAGCAGTCTTCCAGTCAGGTTCTTGTTTATCCCAATTAAAAATGGCTGTTTGAATGAGATGAGAAAATAATAGTTTCTCTGGAACAGTATGAACAGCAACAATTGCAAATTGTGTCCATTGTCATTGAACAAGAAATTGATGAGTGATTTTGAAATAACTCCAGGAATATTTGGCTGCTTTAGGGCTTTAGTAGCTTTAGTATGCAGTATGGAAGGGATTGACAAAATTCCTGAGACTTCAGATGTATCCACATGGAAGGAAATGGATAATTAGTAGTTTAAAATTAGTAAATCTTACATATGGTGATGATTAGCACAGGAAATGGTGCAGTACGGGAAGATATTAAAAACGTCGAAAATTCAAAGTACAAGGGGACGCGGGAACTATTTACCATAAACGGCAACAGCTGTCAATTCCGAATACAGAAATCGTAGCAGCTGCTACCACCACCGCCCCTGACTGCACAAACAAGTACAACAAGCCTTGGGGCAGCCTTGTAGCCGACTCTTCGGGGGGTCAGACGATCCCATTCAGTAGGGGGTCGTTCGCGTTCGACAGAACCCTCCTTAGATTAAAGTTGGGTTCTTGTCATCACCCACTGTTTACGGACTTATAAAAGGCACACTCGTGTGGAGCATGGTTGCATCTTGAGGCTTTCGCGGCTTGCCTCTTCCCATCTTGAACCACGTATCCAGTTCTTTCCGCCCTCAATCGCGCATACCGAGATGAGCAACAATTATTCATATACCGGGTTACCCGTTAGTACTCCGAATACGAAGGTTGTAATTGCAGAAGATGGTCTTCCAATGGAGTCCTCTGACGCCGAGCTTGTCGATCCGAAAGCGCCAGAGTTGCAGAATTCGAGCCCACCAAATTTAGTACGTTCATCTCAGCTATCGGTTGCCCAGTGGCGAAAACTAATTTTCTCGTCTTAAGGAATGGAAATATCTCATAACACCCTTAGGAACTTTAGTTTTTGGTGCTGTTCTTGCCTTTGGCCATCACGCTTTCAATGAGTGGGCGGATGGAAGACCTGTGTATGAACACTCATTCAACTTGTACCTGAATCTTGAAAGCTAACTGATTCTTTCCCAGTGAGACCATTGCAGTGCCCCAACAATGGGCAAGCCGGATCGGTGTAGGACTCTCTTTTGGATTTAAGACAGCTCTTGGAGCTTCCATGGCATTTGCTCTCCTCCAATACCTATGGGTTTCGGTGCGACGTCAACCCTTAACTATTCAAGGTGGGTGAATAGCTACTTAATTTCCATCCACTCGATAAGGAATACCTGACATAGAAATTAACACATTATACAGCATTGAACGCGGTGACCAGCTGTATAAAACCCTTCCTCAAGCTCTTACCTTCAGCCCCGCCATCGTCGCATTCTCCGTCCTTACCCTCCTCCTTCCTCTCTCTAGCGTCTCGGCACCAAGTTCCTTGACCGTCACCACCAGGAACTATACGGACGTCAGCGGTCCTTGTATGATCCCCACCGGCAATCTTTCCACCCTGAACACCACCGATTCGGGATCCCTTTCCACCCAAGGTGGCGTTGGATATTGGACCAGCGCCACACCAAGAGCTACCACCCTCACCACGAAATGGTTCGTTGAGCAGCGTATTCCGGATTTGCCTCAAGCCTGCGGCCCGAACTGCCGCTACAAGTTATCTGTGCCCTCCTTCGTGTTTCAGTGCACACCAAACCCATCGTCTCTACCGTTCGGCCAGGCTGGTGTTCCGCAGGATTCAGTGCCCTTGCCACCCTCCACCCTTTGGAATGGGACAACGGACCCCAATTCAACATGGGCATTTTATATTGCGTGGAAGTCCAACGGTCCAAACGGAACGATGGGAAACGCGTCTTGTTTGCCCGCCCAAGCCCAATATGACGTTGAGATTCGGAAGGTCTTGTTGTCTACAGTTTTTTCACTAAGTTGCTTTCATATCAACTCAAGGTCCGGACGAAAGGAGGTGTCCAATCAGTTACGACGAACATAACGCTGGTGACTTCTCCCATTCCAGACGTTACAAACCCGATGATGGTTTCAACATCGAATCCCGCATTCCATTTATTGATGGGGCTTGCTTCTCTTTCCTATGCCACCAGGGCTCTCCTCCTTGGCAGTGCAGTTCTTAAATTTGGCGCTACCACTGTGACCTTGGATGGCAACACGCAGGCTAGCCAAGCTTCGTTCTTGGATATACCAGTTACGGCTGAGGGTTTTCTCAACTTGAATGACGGTGCTTTCACGGAATACGTCTGGGGTGATGTCCTGAAGGGGATTGAAAATTTCTCGCATAATGTTACTGCTGGGCTGCTCACTCTGTAATTGGGAACTATGAAGGCGGTGTGTTTCTTTGATGAAAAAATTGTGGTTTATCAATATACTCCCTTTGCGCTTTGGGCGCCATACGGAGTTAGTATTCCTCTGAATACGTGTTTTGCGAATCGATGATCTCATTTTTTGGTTCCTTTTCGTTATTATAGACGGCGCTAGGCGTTTCTCTGATCTCGATCATTGTCGCCGTTATGTTCAAGATAAAAGATAACACTGGAAGTATCACGACATCATTTTCCGATACCGTTATGCTAACGAGGAACGTGAAGGAAGAGGTTTCACCTGGTGTAAAGTTAAGGTTGAGAGTGGTAAAGGGCGATGAGCTTGAATATACAGTTGAGTAGAGGAAGGGACGAGCGAATGTGGAGAAACGGACCGCCTCTCACTTCAATTTCCTCACGATGTGTATGCCTAGTATACAATACCTGCGTTTTATTTGCCCTATACGTTTAAAGTTATTTTCATTCCAACATTCGGTGGACGTGTCGATAACGACGCGTTCAGAAAGGGCGCAGAAAGCTGACCATAACCTCCGAGAAATCGACGAAGACAAAGGTACGTACTTACATACGTTGATTTCGTTGGAAGGTTCCCAGACTCTTAAGGGAAGGGACCAAGAGGCGAGATTAACCCGAATCAGAAGCATGTTAAGTCACGTGATGTGTCCAGGGAGGTGCGGAAGTGTAGCGGTACGGCTACGGATTAGGAAACATGGCTGACCCGGCCTAGTCACCCGGAGTAACAGGTGTTTGTGTAACAGTCGAGGTAAAATTGGGACAGATAGTCCAACGGTTGTGCCGTGTGCAATTCCGGCGTGTTCCATTTTAGCCGAGACGTTACAGGAAGCTAGCAAGATCTTGAAGTGCACTGAAGGGTGGGAGGATCACCTTGGATTCGTAAGTACCCGCTGAAGAGGCACTGGGCCGTCCACACCATTCGAAGGGCTCTGCGGAGGAAGATCGAATCGGCGCTGTTTAGAGAGGGGACGAGAGGCGAAGTTTTGGTCAAGTCCAATGCGACACGGTGTCGATTTACGCGTTACGATGGCTCAAGAACTCTCTTTGGACTGAAGGTACGTCAGGTTCTGAATCTCGTATTCTGCCGTTCACTTTACTGAAATAGGACACCCCAGCGCTCTCCACTCTGCGTTCCCGCAACAGTCTCACTTGTCCCGAGCTCAAACGATCCGATACTCCACTACCTACGTAGAACTGCGGTTTTGTGATCTGGCCCAGCTGCATGAGCTGCCTCCTCCCGCCACACCATACAACGACAACGACACCGTATCTCCAAACTACGGCTTACGGCGTACGGTAATCTTAGGAACGTTAGCGTTGACGCCCCTCATCTAGATTTCCGCTGGCGGTTCTGGTATTTTGGCGGATTCACAGACAGGTGATTCATCAACTATCGATGGATTGGGAGCGGTTTATGACAGGCGACTCCCGAGAAGGTGTGTACGAGGAGAAATTTTGTTGTAAGATACTATTGACGCAGTTGTAGTGATTCCCCGACGTTCCTTTTGCTTCAAAAGCGGGAAATGACGAACTGCGGGTGTCACCCCACCGCCATGGAATACTCGAAGCCAACGCCACCCAGGCTACATATGGTATGCACAACACCCTCCCGCATTCAGCCGTTAACGTTTATATGTTCTAGTTCGACCCATGCTTTAGCGAACACTTAGGCGTTGAAATGGTGACACAAATCGCAAGAAACTCGATTTTCCATGGTAAGACGTCAATTTCTCTCTTGTCGCACCCTGACTTCCTCTCGTTCCCAGCGTCAAACTACGTAGCACATTCATGAGCATAAGATACTCCGCCCAAATCCTCAACTTCGCATGGATTCGCCCGGCTAAACCGAGGTCCCTCCCCACCGCATCCAGCCCTCCAATCAACCCTGCTACGAGCTATACCCATCCCCAACGCAGTCGTGCACACAACCCTCGAGTCTAGTGACCCCGCTCCTCTCACTCTCCTCCCGATTCTGACCCCTCTGCCTGTCTGGAAGCCAGGTATGTAAGATCTGATTTTTCTCGCTGTCCGCCAGGCTAACGTGACGTCAATGGTTGAATAGATTTTCAGATACCGTAGAGGCGCAGCTGCGATTGATCTTTGACGGGGTGAGGTGGAGAGCGTCGATATGCCACCATATTTATCACGTTCAAGGTTCAACACTCACGCACTCCCACCCTGTTGCTCTCTTTCAGTGATGTTGCGCCTCTTGCCTGCCAATGCCGACTGTTGTTCCACCGCCTCCCTTCAGTCACAATTGCGAAGTGTGGTCTTGGCCTTCCCGTCGTCCTCCTGGCTGATGTCAAAGGATAGAGGACCTTTCGTATACAAGCGACGCGCGGCTTCGTTGTTTCTTTGTGGTTGAGGATAACTGGTGATGGAGTGGATGGATGGGCCGAGGTTCTCGTCGTCGTTCGGTGTCCACGAGAAGACAGCGTGGACAAGGTTCAAACCGTTCGTCTTGGATGGGGAAGGACGAAAGAGGTTGCAGAGCCCGGTGTATCTGGTTCCCCGCTTTTCTGACTTCTTTCTTTGCAAACCCCAACAAGACACGAGGTCGTGATTCAATCGACATGAAGCGTGTTTGTCGTTCAAATCGTCCTCTCCCTAGGGATGGCTCCTCCCCCTACTCCATCGGAAGAGTAGATGGTACTCTCCGCAGGTCCATCGCATCAGCAACCAACTCTCTAGAGAAATACTCCCAAATGGCGACCGGCCCGTATCGTCAACAAGCTCTGAAGGCTGTGCGGAGGAAGGGTGAATCAGCGCTGTTTAGAGAGGAGAGGAGAAGCGAAAGTTGGTTGGGCAGGGTGCGAAGGGGCAGGAGCGCGCTGTGGATGTAGTGATACTGGACGAAGGCTGGGCGTTATACCGCTGAGGGTCGTTGAAGTGATCGAGCCCCGGCTCTTCTCCCATTTAGCGATTATGGAGAAGTGTGCGAAGGTCCTGGAGGTTCATCGAGCTGGGTGGGGTGGTAGTGGCGCTGGAGGCCGGACCTTGGAAGACCGTTATGGAGCATGCTCGGGTGTTTGACGCCACTTGGTGGATGGACGAATGAACGACATTGCCAAGTATTGGAGTCGACGGATCACGTGTGATACTGACGTCACCGTTACTGTGTCGCCAGCTCGGTCCGTAAACAAATTTCGTCAATAACTACCTCTTTCATTGTGATCCCTCTTAAGGCTAGACGTTAAGTTGTCTTCTTTCCCTTCAGAGTAAGGAACCGTAGCCCTGTCACTGTGAAACGATCGCCTCCCGCGATGCATTGTTTCTTTGACGGTGGCAATGCCTCATTGATGCCTCAACTTTTCCTGGGGGCAAAGGCCATATCATTGTCGGCATTTTACAGGTTAAGTATTCCAAGTCTCTTATCATAAATCCAAAAGTTCAATTGTGGCTCAGATTTTCCCAGGGCGAGTCGATTCCCTCCCGATTCCTGTGTATTTCTTGTTCAATTTACATGGAGTATCACACTTTGGCTTGACTTTGGCAATCTCCGTTTACGACAGCTCGTGACAAATTCCCTTGACACAACCCTTGTCATTGAAACTCCCTCAGCTGATGTACATTAGGCACGATCATGTCAAGATTTGGAACAGATGATTCACATGTTCAGACGCCACGAGAAGGAACAATAAGCAAACAAAGGACGGTGAGGATTATAAAGGTCAGCAATCTTCCCTCAAGGTAACATACACCACCACCATACCAACCGTCGAAACTCGAAACAAATCATCACCATGATCTCTGTGCGTCTCGCTAACTAGCCAAATCTCATTATTCTAACGCCTGTAAACCGCATAGAACACCTCTGCACTCTCCAACTACGGCTGCGGAAACGCTAGCTGCGGCTGCGGCGAGGGGTATGTGCACAATGACACTCTTGATTTACTTGTATCTGACATCCTCCGCTTGTAGCTGCGGATGCGCTGAGGGCAAGTGCACCTGCAAAGGATCCTAATGTCTCAAACGCTGTCAACTTTCTCTCAAATACCTTGGAGCTTTTCTTGTGGGGAGCGGTGTTACACAGCTGGGAGCAATTTGAATGTTGTATTAGTGATAGGACGGCGGGAGTTACAAATTAAATTTGGATGAAGTATGTACTATCAATTGGATGTCATTTTTTCAATGTGCTCGTTGCGAAACTGGAAATTTCAGTGACAAACTCTGACCTTTGATTTGAAGCGAGACTCACTGTTTCGCCGTGACGAAGTTACATGGATACGTCGTGTAATTTGCCGCAGACACCTTGCAATGATTTTATCTTTGATCTTCACGTTAGCAAATTCTCCCCTAACCCTCTGAAATTTTTTGGAGGAAGAAGGGGAACCCAAAAAAATCCTCTTTCAACGATTCTTTCAACAATAGCTTTGGCATCGTTTCTTCTTTCCTACTTTCCTTGACTGAGAACAAGCGACTCACATTGGGGGGCGCGAAACGCGGAGATCACTGGAGGTGCGTCCGAGTCGGACGAACCCCCTAGCCCCACCTCATCCTCTTCAACGGATCATCCAAGTGCCATTGTCATCCCTACAATCTGACTTAAGTGTTCAAGATTGACAGCCTTTGACAGCGCGGGGCGATAATCTATTTCCTCAGAGCACACTTCTCACAGGATCTGAGATTAACTGGCTGTACAGTACGTACGGACCTTGGTATGCACTGAGCTGCATATTTGGTTTACATATCCATTTCAGAGAAAAGTGGAAAGAAAGGAGTATCGCCATGCGATCTGTACATGGTATTTCTAAACTTTTATTCAGCAATACACGGTGCGCCAATCTCCTTTTGAATCCAAGGTCTAGCAAATTATGTTGTTCCGTCGGCGCTGCCCTCCGAATTTGAAGCCTCGCTTTGACCGTTTTCAAAATCGAATAAATTCACACAACTTCACAACGATTAGTGCTGGCCATGGGTTAGATTGATATCGGCCGATGCTAGTAATGTTAGATCTTGTTAGAT
>Ga0307507_10009019_pt1 | contig 13478 bp, 2 predicted proteins | sample 7_EM_MG_FD_207223 | JGI IMG/M metagenome (GOLD analysis project Ga0307507, IMG submission 207223) | Populus trichocarpa ectomycorrhiza microbial communities from riparian zone in the Pacific Northwest, United States - 7_EM | ecosystem: Host-associated > Plants > Roots > Unclassified | place...
AATAAGCCCTAAGGCCTATAAGGCTTTAACGGCAAACCCTTAATATATAGCGAATTAACGCACTACGCTCTTATAAAAATACAGATAGGCAAATACCTTAAATACGTTTCCCTATTTATAACACCCCTAAAGCAATATAAGATAATACTTAAATATAAATAGCTAAAACGGCACGACCCTTTAATTAGCTAGGTTAAAGAAATACTAAAATTCCGCATAACCTACTGCCGAGGTTATTATTTAAAACACCACCTACCCTATAAATATATATAAGACTATTCAAATTTAATATAATACAAATTGCCCTTACTATAAACCTTAAACCGATATAATAAAACTATAACTACTAATCGCAGTAAAGAATGCAAAGATGATATATTAAAACCCCTTAAAATTTATATAATACAAGCCGCACCTTTTATTTCGTTAGTAAGAAAATAAGACTATAAAATCTTTACTATAATAATAGAAGATATTAAAAAGGCGCTAGAACCAAAGCAGTATATTAACCCTTAATCTCTTATACCTAAGGAGTACCATAATCTAATTAATAGGTTTAAAAAACGATTCGCAGACCAGCTGCCCCCGTATTGGGATAAATATAATTTTAAGATAGAACTTAAACCTAGTACAATACTAAAGTTCGGTCTGCTATACAGTATATTATAAGAAGAACTGCTTATAATATAACAATACCTTAACAAGCATCTAGAAAAAGGATTTATTCGCCCTAATTAATCTCTATTTACTTTACCCATATTATTTATTAAAAAGCTAGAAGGAGGCTTAAGATTCTATATTAATTACTAAGCCCTAAATATAATTACGATTTAAAACTAATATCTAATCCCTTTAATCTAAGAGACGCTTAATCGCCTAGCAAAGGCATAATATTTTATAAAGCTTAATATAGTCGCTGCCTTTAATTAAATTTATATCTAAGAAGGAGATAAGAAGTATATAGCCTTTTATATATAATGGGGACTCTTTAAATACCTAGTAATGCTATTTAGTATAAAGAACGGTCCTGGTATGTTTTAGTAATATGTTAATAATACGCTCCATGAATTCCTTAATATATTTATTACCGCGTATATTAATAATATCCTAATCTACTTATCTTTGCTTTCTAAGCATTAAAAATACATCCAAATGGTCCTTAAATGTTTGCGAGATATAGGTTTACAATATAATATTAAAAAATATAAGTTCTATACGTCTAAAGTTATATACCTAGGCCTGATTATATCCTATAATAGAATTAAAATAGACCTTAAAAAGGTCGCTGTAATTATAAACTAGGGAAGCCCTAGTAACGTACAAGACATTTAAGAATTCCTAGAATTCGCAAATTTCTATCGCAAATTTATTAACCAGTTCTTAAAAATTGCCTAACTATTAGTAAACCTAATAAGAAAGAATATAAAATTTAAATAGACTGCCAGATGCAAATAAGCTTTTAATAACTTAAAGTAACGCTTTATAAACGCTCTAATTATTGCCTACTTTAACCCTAACCTTAAATGTGTTATTAAAACGGACTTATCTAATTATACCCTAGGGGGAGTGTTATCGCAATATAATAAGGACGGTGAGCTACGTCTAGTAGCCTTTCTCTCTTAAAAGCTCGCCCCTGCTAAATTAAACTATAAGATATATAATAAGGAACTACTTATAATTATTAGATACTTTAAATAATAGCGCCTAGAATTTAAAGGATTGTTATTTTCGATACGTGTATTAACAGATTATAAAAACCTATAGTACTTTATAACTATAAAGCAGTTAACGCAGCGCCAAATTCATTGGGCTAAATACCTCTTATAATTCGACTTTAAGATTACGTACCGACTAGGCAAACTTAATTAGAAGCCCAATATATTAATATAATAATTATAAGACTTACCTATAAACGCCTTAGATAAACAGATTACAAATTAATTATAGATTTTATTACCCCCTAAATGTTTTAAGAAACTATATCCTATATTCCTAGATACGGAACTTAATAGAAATAAATCAGAAATTGATAAATGGGAAATGGAAATTAATAAGCTAATGGAATACGAATATAAGAATAACGTATAGATAGTAGATGTAATAAAAGCGATTTGAACAGGAAAACAATAGTATAAGGATATTATACTTACTAAATGCAAAATCCGAAATAATCAATTGTACTATTAATAGAAGATAGTAGTTCCAAATTCCAAACCTTTACAATTTAAGATACTCAAATTCGTATATAACTCCCCTATAGTAGGATATCCTGGCCGTGCGAAGACTTATAAGATTATTCAACGAGTATATTACTGTTAGATAATCTATATTCCCTAAAGGCGTGGGTCACGTGCACGGAGCACGTGCATTGTAAAATCTCTTCGTAGCTCGAAGCTCTAGGGCCCCCAAGACACGTCACTTAAGACACGATACCAGATCATCAATCTATCAACCCATTTCATCAATAAACTTCTCTATTTGAACTTCGTAACAGTTATAAGCCCGGTCCGCCGACTCAAGAAGCTATTTAGCTATTACTCAATTATTTAAAGAAATTCTACCTCATTGTTAGACTCTGACACCTTATCGTCAAGACGCAGACTCTAATAGAAATCCTACCTCAAGTGTTATAGGACGATTCTGACACGAACCTTCTACGAGATTCCACGAGATTCCATAAGATTCTACGAGATTCCACATCAATTGTTATAGGACGATCCTAATAATAAGGACAATCCTAACAACAAAATACCATCACAATTCCTCCTTTGCCTATCAGTAAAATGACTCCACTAACATTAAGTTTGTTAACCATAATTATTCTTAATAAACTAGAAGACTGGGAGCAATGGATCTAGCAACTATAAGCCCTTATAGACAAATAAATTTGGGCCCATATTAACCCAAATAATGCAGCACCTTAATAAGCTCTACTATAAGAACCAGCCTATCCAGAAGTCACTAATTTCAATAAGAATGCAACCTTATATATATAGCTCTTAACGAATTAATAGAAAGCGTATAAGAACAGTAGACAATACTATAACTAGGATATAAAGTACTTCTTAAAACAGGAAGAGCCTCTGTAATAGATATGCACCTAGATCACATCTATAGTATTAATTTAGAAGAAGCTACTGCTTAACCCTTCCCTTACAGTCAAGGAATAGCTAATTTAGTTAAAAGAAGACACTAAGCCTTTAAAGAACTTTATAATAAGGAAGATACAGCTATAGTATATAGAGTCACTTAAAGGGCTTAAGTAGACAAAGGTCACCTAGTAGCTTAACTAATAGGAGCATGCAATAAAGATGGTAGAGAAGTAAAATCTTCTATAGATAACTAATAGGATCTAGCTAATGGACCTTATAAATATAATATAACCTATAAGCAAAACCTATTTTGTTCTATACATAAAGTAGGCAAATGATACCAAAAAGGCTCCCTTATTAGAATACTGTAAAGTAATAATAGAGCTATAAAAAGCATTCTAAAACCTTTCTAAAGCCGTACCTATAACAGCAAGAGGGAGTACATTTAATATAGACTTTATAGGAGAGCCTAAAGAGGGTATCTCTATTACTGCTAAAGTCTAAAAAGAAAAAGGGAATAGCTTATCTCGCAGCTGAAAAAGGGCAGGTATAAATTTAACTAAAAAGATATCTTCCAAAAGGTTAAAAAACCTTAAATGCCTGGCATGCGATATAAGGGGATATACCCTTCCTAACTATTGGTATCTATTTAAGAGTAAAAGGCCTAAGGGATTTAAAGCTGTAGGTATATATATAAAAAGGGTGCTTATAAAGGTAAAGTAAGATAAGGATCTAGCTGCCTAAGTAGAATAACTTAAGCTTAAGGAATTAAAGACTAATAAAGCTTAATAACAACAGGATAAGAGCTAGGAGATAGTTAAGATTAAGGGAGAAGCCAATGCGATATTCCTAGAATTATATTACACCGGTTAACTCCATCTATTAAAGCTATTAACCATTCTTAACTTAGGAACCACTTTCTATATCTTTAATAATCTCTCTTATTTCTACAACTTTAGGAAAGCCCTAAGACACAAATACGTCACCGCCAGCAGCTTAGAAGTGCCTATACTGGGTTATAGCAATGTCACTATTTAAGTTATAAAACCAGACAAGAGTAAGGGAAACCTACGTCTTAAGGACGTTGCCTTTTATACGGACTTTAATACAAATCTAGTGTCATTCTGTCTACTTTAAAAATGAGGGTACTACTAGGACAATAAAGGAGACAATAATCTTCTAGTTTAGAAGGACAATATAATTCTATATTAAATGGAAGAACGTTATAGACAATAGACTATTAAGTATGTCTAATTAGGAAGCCTAAAATCGGCTTTTAATTTAAGCTGACTGCTATGCCGCCAATAGAAGTATAGAGTATCGTTAAGAGACGCTCGTCTAGATTTAAAAGGTAATATATGTTTATAGTATCTGCATCTAGGTTATCTAGGACCTATAAGCCTTTACTATCTAGGTCTTAACGCCTTAGGAGTTAAGCTTTAAGGCCTAAAAATAACAGAATGTTAATATTACAGTCTTGCTAAAATCAAGCGTTAGGTCTTAAGAAGGTTCTTAAAACAGAATATTAATAAACCTTGTCTTAACCTCTATATTAACTAGACTAGCCTTAAGGAAGCATATACTAGATTTATACAAGTTATACTTATCTATAACACCTTCTTAGGAAGATCCTTCCCGCATTTTATAACAACGTATGGCAAAAAGAAGGAGATACTATAAGTACTTAAAGATTTTATCTAATGGATTCGTCTAAGGTATAACCTTAAGGTTAACACTATTAGATTAGACAACGAGCTAGGGAGAAGGAAAACCCTTAAATGGCTATAGACTTAAGGGATTACATTTAAGCCTTTAGCGCCATATACCTAAGCTTAGAATGGTACCGCTAAACGCTTAGGGGGTGTAATTATTAAGAGAGTATAAGTAATAAGAATTGCTATTAATCTACCGCATAATCTATGGAACGAGATTATTAACTATATAGTCTACCTTTAAGATCAAACGCCATAAGAAAGCAATGGATGGAAATTACTATATAAGAGGTTTCATACCTACCTAGTAAATGGGAGATTAAGAAAACCACAATCAACGCACCTAAAAGCCTACGGCTGTAGGGCGTATGCAATAATGTTAGATGCCTAGCTGAAGAAGAAAAGGCCAAGTAAGCTAGATCCGTAAGTCCATGTTAGCTACCTTGTCGGCTATAACTCTACTAATATCTACAGGATCTGGATCCTATACAAAGGTATTGTTATCTCTACTAGGGATGTTATCTTTAATAAGAAAACGTTCTTTAACGGAAAGTAAATGGACATCTTAAAGAATCTACACGCTGAATTAGATACGCTGATTAAGAAGATTTAACTCCCTAATACCTTAACTAAGAACGAGGTTCTCCTAGAAGATAATAACAAAGTGTTTAAACCGTTAATTTAAGAGGAAGATGTCAACAATAAGCCAGTTTAAGCCTTTAATAAGTTAGCAGATCTTAACCTTGCAAGAGCTCTTAAAGATATGTATTATACGCCACCTCTAATAAAAGAAAACAAAGAATCTCTATGTGCCTTTTATGTTAAGTATCCTACAAAGTTAGATATATAAGGTACTGATTAGGACATTATTAGCTAAGTAGGAGACGGGTTTTACACTTAGGGGGTGTTTAACAACTTGGTTAAAGACTTGTTTAAGGAAGTCTGCAATAATAGGTTTAAAGACTTTATTACTAAAAGGATTACGTTAGCCTATTAAGGCGCCTTCTTAGTAGGAAGGAAGTTTAACCTTAATAGTTAACTTAATAACAGCAAGCTAAAATTAGGTAGAATACGTAATATTAGATTATATAGGAAGAACTTACCTCCGCTACCTTAGTTAATCTGTAACCTTAATATATATCCTCTTTAAGATTAGTTTTAAGAAGCTTAATAAGCCCACCTCTAATCCTATTATTAAATAAGGTTGTTTTAAGAAACAGATAAGAAGTATGCAAAGGGATAGCAGGTCCTCAGCTTAATATAGGTATTTATCTATAAGACGGACAAGTATGGATTTCTCTAGAAATGCAAGGTATACTTAGTAGTATGCGGAAATTAATAGGCCCCAGGAAACCTACCTATAAGAGCTACTATATTAGCTAGTATAACCTTCTGAACCCTTATAGCAATTACCGCAAAATTTAACCTGGAGACGATATAGATAGATATAGTTAATGCGTTTATCTATTGCGATCTTAACAAGGTTATCTATATAAAGCTACCGCTAGGGTTTAATAAAGGAAAGATAAACAAAGTACTGCGCTTAAGAAAAGCCTTGTATAGACTATAACGATCACTATTATTATAGCAGAAGAATCTCATAAGCTTATTAAACAAATTGGGCTTTAAAGAGGTATCTTAGAAGCTGTATATTATACTAAAAGGTAGAATAGTCATCTTCTTCTATATTAACAATATTATCTTCTGCTACTAAAAGACAGATAAGAAAAAAGCTTAAGAAGCAATTAAGGAGCTATATAAGGAATACCAGATAAGTATCCTTAGCAAGCTAAAATGGTTCCTAGAAATCTATATACTACACAATTATAGCTAGAGGCTCCTATGGCTATCCTAGGAAGCCTATATTAAGAAGATAGCTAACTAGTATAAGATAGATCTTAGAGGGCGTCTTTTAGACACTTCTATGGCAGAATTGGAACTCTTCCCTACTAATTACCAATTAATCTATCTAACGCGTCCGTCCCCTAATACAGACCTACTAGTCCGTCCTATATCCCTACTAAGAGAAGCAGCTTCTATAATGCTATATCAGAGAAAAATAGGTTTAATACTTTATGCAGCCACTATAACGCGTCCGGATATTGCTTTTGCAGTATTATAGCTAGTAAGGTTTAATCAGAACCTAAGCTAAGAGCACTATTAAGTGGTAGATAGAGTAATCCAGTACCTATATAGTATAAGGAGCAGAGCAATCTACTATAGAGGAGACAAGAAAGGAATAAACGGTAGAGGGAGAGATAAAGGAATATATAACAAAGGACAAGACAATAGAAGAGACGGTAGAGGTAAAGCGTAATTATTTATCTATACCAGCAATGCATTATTTACAGATAACTCCGTTAACAGAAAGAGCTTATAAGGATATATTATAAAGCTATTTAGGGGGCTAATTGCCTAGAGAGTAAATAAGCAGGGTATAGTAATAATGTTAAGCACAGAAGCCGAGTTATTAGCCCTATTATAGATAGTAAAGGAAGCTATCTTTATCAGTAGGCTATTTAAAGCAATAACGTTACGCCTAAATAAGCCCTTAATTATTAAATATAATAACATGCAGACGCTCTAACTAATTATAAAAGATACGGTAAAGCTAATTATAAAGCTCTAATATATTAACATCTATTAACACTGGCTACATTAGGAATATGCAATAAGATAAGTATAATTTTAATAGATAGTAATAAAGGGGATAATTACTAATAGACTTACAAAGGCCCTACCTAAGCAGAGGTTTTAAAGCTTCGTTAATATAATTAGGATGGTGGATATTAAGGAGTAGCTAGATAAGAAGAAGCAACTAAAGGACCTAAGGGACAGTATTAGAGCAAGACAGAAGGATTTAGATAAGATTATAGTTCAATTAACTTATTAACGGATATAAAAAGGTGGCTAGCTTTGACCTTAAAGAGCTTAAAGCTAAGGGGGTGTGTTAGATAATCTATATTCTCTAAAGGCGTGGGTCACGTGCATGAGTCACGTGTATGGAGCACGTGCATTGTAAAATCTCTTTGTAGCTCGAAGCTCTAGGGCCCCCAAGACACGTCACTTAAGACATGTCACTTAAGATACGTCACTTAAGACACGATACCAGATCATTAATCTATCAACCCATTTCATCAATGAACTTCTCCATTTGAACTTCGTGACAATTACTGGCCTATGATGCACGACTATATATAAAAATACGTTCGAGCATGTAGAATGTGCATGTGTGGAAAGACCTCTTATATAAAGAAGTAAGAAGTACTTTAACCGCTACCAGTTCCAATGCAAAGATAGCGTAACATCTTAATTAACTTTGTAGTTAACTTGCCTAGAAGTAACGGGTTTATAAACGTTATAGTAGTAGTTAACCATCTTATAAAAATGCGATATATAATTCCTATGGACTTAATTAATGCAATATCAGTAGCTAAATGTTTTATTAAGCATATCTTTAAGCTATATAGACTTCCTGATACAATAATATCCGACCATAGAAGCCAGTTTGTTTTAGACTTCTGGCAAGCTTTATATAAACGATTAAGTATTTAAACACGACTCTTAACTGCATTTTATCTAAAGATAAATGGCCAAACCAAAATTGCGAACGCGATTATGGAACAATACTTATAAATATACTGCTCCTACCTGCAAGACGACTAGGAAAAATAGCTACCTTTGGCTAAGTTTACCGCAAATAATACAATAAACGTATTAATAGGCGTGACGCTGTTTTATGCGACCTACGGACAAGACCCTTAACTTAGATTTAAACTATAACCTAAAATTAACATAATAGGACCCACGATTAAATGGATTTAGTTAATTAACGCATATAACTTTGCTAATTAAATAAAGTAGTTAACGGAACTATTATAAAGTAAATTAATATACGCTTAAATATTATAGGAATGGCATGCGAATAAAGGACAAGCTCCTATATGGGACTTTAAGGAAGGTAATATAGCCTACCTAAATACACGAAACCTAAAGACTTAACGGCCCTTAAAGAAACTTAATTAGAAGTTTGTAGGCCTGTACTAAATTAAGAAAAAACTAAGCCCATATACCTATAAGCTTAAACTGCTAACTAAAATAAAAATACACCTGACGTTTTACGTAAGCTTATTATAACCTTTAAAAAATAATCCTATAACTTGCAAAGTGCCGCCGCTACCTCCCATAATTATTAACAATGGTAATAGTTCTTACTTTATTAACTTAATTAACAATATGCGATAGAAACCACGATCTAAACAATTCAAACTTCTTATTAAGTGGAAAGGATATAAAATATAAACCTAGGAAACCTATAACTAGATTAAGGCCAACGCACCTACCTTAGTAAAAGAGTTCTATAAGAACCATCCTTCACAGCCTACTCTAGCTAGATAGATATAATATAAAGGTAAACAACTACCACCTAATATAAAGACACGAAATATAATAGCAGGAAACTTAAAATTAAAAAGAACTTAAAATACGTCATGACGCTTATAACGCGATAAGTTATAAATTCTCAACTAAATTAAATTATTTTGGACCTTTAGCTAAAAAGGGGGGGTACTGTAATGGAACTAGCCTAGTTATAGTAAGAATGTCTTGGTAAAACACTTGATAGATAACTGTATAAAACTGTTTATAACTATTTATAACTATCTGTAACTATCTACAACTGTTTATAACTGTCCATAATTATCCGCTGTAATCTACCGTTTTCCACTAAGTTCCACCAACTCGATTAAATTCCACTAAATTCCACCAACGTAATAGAATTTGGTTAAAACTTATTAAAATCCGCGTAGGCTTGTGCCTACGCGTCTACTGCTAAGACCCTAAATATTTAGTTACAAGTTTCCTATATTCCTTTCTCTTCTTTACATAACGTCTTATTCCTAGCAAGAGCTATATACCCTCAGATTTAGATAGAATTTATATTATTCCTTCGAATCTTTCCTAAAGCCTCTTCGCGCCCTTACAATCTAGACCTATATTACTACTTATTAAGAATAATACTCCTTAAATATAAGTATTTTAAAAACTATATATTTATAGTGTATAGCGCTTCTCTACTACCTTATACTTTATCCCTTAACCTATTAAGGCGCAACGCTAAGCCAGCTTATATATAAATACTACAACTTACTTTATTAGCAAATTATATACCTAAAATACTATAAATATTCTCTAATAATATTAATTCCGTAAAGAAAACTAAATATATAGTCCTCCTACTAGGCTTAGATAGCCAGATATATAACAAAGCCTTATAGAAAATACCACAGTAGACTTACTAATGGGCTAGGTTATATAGTTAAATAGGAAGTTAACAATATAACAAGTATAAATAATAACTAGTGGAGTGGTTGCCTAACAGATTAACTCTAGTTATATTCTAAGATTTACTATAAGGAAAGGAACTATCTAGGTAGGGACTGTGGTCCTTTAAATACATATTTATACTCCTAAGAAAGTTATTGCTCTGTTTACTCTATTTACTCTATCTGCTCTATTATAGATTATATAGATTATATTACGTGACCTTGTTTACCATTTCTTATTATATAGCTCCACTAGCTCCATTTTGGACCATGCCCTTATTAACTAACTAGCTTCTTCTAACTCTCCTTTAAGTAATTGTAACACTATACTTAAAGCGTCTATAACACTATCTCCCTCTTTTTTATCTTTATCCTTAAAGATTCCTAATATCTCTAAGTCGTCTACTAAAGGTATAATATCCGCTTAATTAATTTGGTTAATATCTTTACTTATTATACCTAAAACTCCTTTTTCTTCTTCTATAGCTTATTAGTCTTATACTATTACTATAATACTATCTCTTAGTAAGATAATACCGTCTCTATATTCTTGTTATATAAAAGAGGTATTAGTTTATATTACACTAGTAAGCCCTTTATTTTAGTAACCCTCTTTATATTTAAAGTGTACTAAAGCAAATATTTAATTGTCCTATAATGTTCGCTTAGTCTCTAACACTAAGTATACGCGTCCTATTACTTTTAGTAGTCTTTAAGTTCCCTTATTAATTGCTACTAGGGTTTTAGGTTTAATTTACTACTATAAAACTTAATAATAAGCTTTTAGTAGCGCTGGCTAAACTTTGTTATTTTTATAATGCTAAGCAAGAGGCTGTCGCTGCTTAATAATATGCTCTTAACTCTTGTCTAGCTGCTTCCGCTTAGTTAATCTATCTTAAAAAGGTATATAAAAAGGTATATTCTAAGGAGTGGAAACTTGTAGAATAAGGCCTTTAGGAACTTGGTGATAAAAGAATGGATTCTCTTCTAATAGTGGGGGGAATAACTCTAAGTACCTTAGTAGCTGCTCCTCTTAGGTCCCCCTTAGGCAACTTGTTCTTTAGTAATCCTTCCTTATTAATACTACCTAACCCTTTTTCCTCTAATACTCCTATACCTTTCTTATAGCGTTTTTTAAGTTATTTAGTGGCTCTTAAGTAGTCTTATTATAGCCTATCCACTTAACCTTATACTATGTTTTATTATTAATGTCCTTATAACTAACAATCTTTAAACCCTCCTATTTATATTTTTCTTAACCTCTATATATATCTGCCTTATAAACTAGTAGCTTAATATTCCTATATGCTAGCTCTGGTATTATAATATACTATATAGGGTAGATCTTTATTTTCTCTAATAAGTTAAGTCTATACACAACTTCTAAGATCTTTGCTATAATTATAAACGGTCCTAGTCTAATATAGTCCAACTTCTTACTTGGTTATTAACTCTTAAAATTTTTATATAGTAGCTATACTTTATCCCCCTCCTTAAGATCTATTCCCTTCGATTTCTTGGCGTTATAGTACCTTTTTATCCTTACTTATACTAGTTTTACTATTTCCTTAAAGTAATTATAAAGATTTATTAGATTCTTTATTCTTTCTTTAGCTGTACTACTTATCTTCTTTACTTATTATACATTGGGAAAATATTCGCAGGATGAGATTCAAGTAGACTTTGGTTTTCGCGTTTCGCGTAATTAACATGCAATTTAACCAACTCGATACGTAATTAACCAACTTAACACGCAATTAACCAACTTGACACATTTAAAAGTTAAATAACACGCAGTTAACCTACTTGGCAACTTTAAAAGCTAACTGCATATTTCTTGACATGCAGTTGGCCTACTTAACATATTTAAAAGTTAAATAACATGTAGTTAACCTACTTAACAACTTTAAAAGCTAACTGCATATTCCTTGACACATAGTTAACCTACTTAGCAACTTTAAAAAGCAACTGTATATTTCTTGACATGCAATTAAGGTAAAGTTGTATACTATATATTTAACTATTATATAGTCTTATTACTTGGAGGCTCTGCACAAGGCTCTGCACGAAGCTCTGCACGAAGCTCTGCACGAAGCTCTGCACGAAGCTCTGCACGAAGCTCTACACGAAGCTTTGCATAAGGCTCTACACGAGGCTCTACACGAAGCTCTGCGCATAGAGGCTCTGCACGAAGCTCTGCGTACAGAGACTCTGCAAGAGGCTCTGCGCGAAGCTCTGCGTACGGAGACTCTGCGCGAAGCTCTGCGTACCGAGGCTCTGCACGAGGCTCTGCACGAGGCTCTGCACGAGGCTCTGCACGAGGCTCTGCACGAGGCTCTGCGCGAAGCTCTGCGTGAAGCTCTGCGTGAAGCTCTGCGTACAGAGGCTCTACACGAAGCTCTGCATCGGGTCCCCGCTATATTCCCGATAGCCTCTACACGTGCCTCTGCCCTATGTAGCCACCTTATTTTTTTTTTACCCTTCCTTCCTTACATCCTCCCTACCTAGGGAGGCACTAGAACGGTAGCCAGCAGAGGACCGTCGCCAGAACTAGACGACTGTCGCCAGAACCAGACAACGACCGTTTAAATAACCAGCTAGCAAACACCACGAATAATTCAATTAATCGATTGATCGAATTGAACCAGAGCTTTAATATTGGCCCGTCACCGAATCAAATTAAGGCCTCCTAGGGAGGCACCCTAGACGACCACCGTTTAAATGTAATTAGGGCCTTCAATCGGGCCGACCCCTCCCCCAAATTGAATCATACATTGACACAGGCAGGCAGGCAGGCAGGCAGGCAGGTAGGTAGGTAGGTAGGTAGGTAGGTAGGTAGGTAGGTAGGAGACGACCGTCGCCAGAGCTAGACGACCGTCGCCAGAGCCAGACGACCGTCGCTAGAACCAGACGACCGTTACCAGAACCAGACGACCGTTGCCAGAACCAGACGACCGTCGCCGTCGCCAGACGACAACGACTAGCCAGCGAACACTATAAACGATTCGATCGATCGATCGAATTAAGGCAGCACAGACAGGTAGGCACAAACAGGGAGATGCTAACGGGTAGGCAGATGCAGACAGGTAGGCAGATGCAGACAGGTAGGCAGATACAGACAGGTAAGCAGATGCAGATAGGCAAGTAGATGCAGATAGGTAGGCAGATGCTGACGGGTAGGCAGATATAGATAGGTAGGCAGATGCAAATAGGTAGGCAATGCAGACAGGTAGGCGATGCAGATAGGTAGGCGATGCAGGCAGGTAGGTAGATAGGCAGGTAGGTAAGTTAATAGGTAGATAGGTAGAAGAGAACCATCGCTATATTATATTAAATTATCTAAAATAATA
>Ga0307507_10009020_pt1 | contig 13478 bp, 6 predicted proteins | sample 7_EM_MG_FD_207223 | JGI IMG/M metagenome (GOLD analysis project Ga0307507, IMG submission 207223) | Populus trichocarpa ectomycorrhiza microbial communities from riparian zone in the Pacific Northwest, United States - 7_EM | ecosystem: Host-associated > Plants > Roots > Unclassified | place...
AAAGAATCAGATTCAAGAAACGATTCCTCTCAGAGTACCAGAATGCCTGATGATAAATTGCTTGATGGACTTCTGGCTCCTGGATTTGATGAAAGGTCTTGCTTAAGTAGGTACCGGTCTTCCCTATTTCGCAAAACTTCACCCCATAAGCCCTCTTCCTATCTACTTTCAAAACTACGTAGGTACGAAGATCTCCATAAACGTTGTGGACCTCATACCAAACCCTACAACAAAGCCTTTAAGAGACTCAAATATAGCCATGGCAGTAGTGGAGGATGTAACTACCTTGTATGGATACCTGTTAATGGTCTGGGAAACAGGATGATAAGCTTGGCTTCCACATTTCTTTATGCCCTCCTCACAGATCGAGTCCTACTCGTTGAACTTGGAAATGACATGTCTGATCTATTTTGCGAGCCATTTCCAAATTCATCATGGATGCTGCCCAAGAACTTCCCCCGTGAGGTTGAGTTTCGCAGTCCTGACAAGAGACATGCTCGTGGCTATGGAAACCAGTTAAAGAATGGCATTATAAACGAGTCGATGGAATCGCTGCCGTCTTATACATTCCTGAATCTAGATCATTCTCATTATGATCTGGATAGACTAAGTTTTTATTGCAATCAAAATCCAACTCTTCTCCGAAAGGTACCTTGGTTGTTTCTGATATCAGATCAATATTTTGCCCCCTCTTTCTTCTTGACGCCAACTTTCAAAAAAGAAGTACAGAGAATGTTCCCTGAGAAAGAAACTGTTTTCCATCACTTGGGTCGCTATCTTTTCCATCCTTCAAATGAGGCATGGGGGCTAATCATCAGGTTCTACCAGGCATACCTAGCCAAAGCAGATGAGAGGATTGGCCTCCAAATTAGAGTATTCAACACCAAAACAACTACAGTTCAAACTGTTCTTGATGAACTGTTAAAATGCACACGGAAGGAAAAATTGTTGCCACAAGTGGATCCACAAAGTCCTGTAGTAGCTACTCCATCCAAAAACCAAAGATCGAAAGCTATTCTAGTAACATCTCTATATACGGAGTTCTTCGAAAACATAAGTAGCACATACTGGGCTAAACCAACTGTGACAGGTGAAGTCATAGGGGTTTACCAGCCAAGCCACGAAGAAATTCAACACTTTGGGGATAATATGCACAACATGAAGGCATGGGCTGAAATGTATCTGCTAAGTTTGAGTGAGGTGCTGGTGACAAGTGCTTGGTCTACTTTTGGATATGTGGCCCAAGGTCTAGGGGGTCTGAAACCATGGGTACTGTACAAGATAGAGCAAGGGAACACCCGAAATCCATCTTGTGTAAGAGACTTATCCATGGAGCCTTGTTTTCATTTCCCTCCAACTTATGACTGCAGAACAAAGACCAAGATGAATGCTGGTTCTCTGTTTCCTTATTTGAAATATTGCGAGGATCTGGATTGGGGAGTCAAGCTAGTTGGTGATCATCAGGAGTTGCAGCTATAGTCTATACAGCGGCTTAAGTAAATGATTTGATCATCACACTGGTCTCCAACTGTATTATAGTGTACCTTTTCTCATTCAATGTCTGTAATGAATTATCTGTAGTTCCATGACTTACACTTACTAGAATTTTTATTCTTACAAGGTTCACTGTGATCCAAACGCCACACCCTGTTCGATAATTTGTAGAACAAGGGGGTAAAAATTCTTGAGCTAAATTCAAGGGAAATTCAGCTCCCTCTCCCTTTCTGCTCACTCCATCTAGTATTGATTCACGTGGCACATGTTCTTTTGATTTTGATGATAAGAGGTATCAGGTCATTATAAGTTTCGTTTTACATAACTTGCAGGGCTATATAGTTTGGGCAGCTGGCTACAGCTCAGGAATATTAACCATGACCTTTCTTCTTGTTAACACGACACGGCCAGTGTCTCAACTTGTTTAGTTAGTAAAATCAATTGTTTAGCCGTTGAAGTCCAGAATTACCGTAAGAAAGTCTTAGTTTAAACCCTTTGACCATGCTTGCCTAGATCCCTAAAATACGGTTTGGAATCAATTCTTTTAATATAATTAAATATAATTATAATATTTAATTTAAATTCAATAAATAAGTTGAATTGACATGTTTAGAAAAAATAAAATTCTATTTATCTTATTTTTTATATCACTTTCATCACCTTTAAATTGAATTCAATTTAGAACTACTCTTACAACACAATTCAAGGTTATTTTTCCTCTTCTTAAACCATAGGGAAATATTAAATGCGTGTTCTGAACTCTAAATTCTAATTAATCAATCTATAGATAACACAAGTTTGTATGAAGAACGATAAAGAAGGGTTTGGTCGGACATATAAGATGGAATGCAATTTTCTTTTTAATATCCTTGAGATTATATGTAAAACTCATGTTGTGGCTCATCAAATCTAAACCCAAGTTTAGCCGAAAACTCAAGAAACCAACTTAATCTATGTATTTAAAAAGAATTTTTGCTAGGAAAATATTCCTGAAGTAAGCAAGTATCATGACTCCCTTTTTGTTGTTACAATTGAGGATTTGATAGTTGGTGGATTAAAGAAGTGTTTTTAGAGTTTTTATAATATTTAATATATTGATTTTATATATGGATGATATAAGAGTTTTTATTGATGTTTAGGGTGTTATTTTTGGCTTAAAACAAATTGGTTAATGACGGAAATTATGAGTTTTAGAGGATTTGATTGATTGTCAGGGAATCTACAGTTTTAAAGATTGATAGATATTTAAGATTATAAAAATCCTGACTAGCCAGTCAATTGGTTGGTTTGATGATGTCGGTCGACCGGTTGCCCCAACAGCAAGGGTTAATCGGGTCTGTTAGATTTGATCAGTTTGGGTTATTCGGAATTGATAAGGTGAATTAGTTCGACTTTATAATTATGTTTTGCTCTTTGAGATTATATTTTTAATCTTTTCTTTTATTTTGCTTCGAGTTGTTTTTTGAATGTTTTACATATCCGTTATAGATTTTGTTGATGTTCCTCTTAACAATACTCAATAATCTATGGTTCTACATTCGTTTATCGTTTGCTTTCGTTTTCTGGATGAGTAAGATAATATTTAATATGCATGTAATATAAATAAATTATATATGTTGATTATATGATGATATTCTTGAATATCTATATATATGTTGATTTACTTTCAAGTACTCATATTAAATTATATTTAATATGACATTCGATTACTTTAATAATTATACGAATATCTGTTATATCTGGATATCATACTTGTCAGTAACTCTATACTAACGAAGCGTAGTTAGTTTTTATGCACATCGTATTTGTATTCCTAGCTGGTGAGAGAGGTACCAACCTATGCGCGACTGATCATCATGCAGTGGTCACCTTCAAGTGTCATCTGATCTCTGATATGTATTATACTATCATATGCTAATATGCTTGGTGTGTATATTTATATCAAGATATGTACGACTTACAAATTATTAATATTTAAAGATAAATATTAAATATTATTCTCTCATTGAATTGGTTGAATTCACCTCTCATTTTTATATTATTTTCAGGTCCTTATTTTGTTAGCAAATTGATTTTATTGATCGTTCTTGCTTCTTCACTTTTGTTTGGTGTACCTTACTTGTTTTTGTGAGTTTTTTCTTTATTTTATCTTAGAGTACTCCATTATTATACTATTTTATTTAAAGCTGAATTTTATGTAATTTATTATGAACCCTTGTGTTTTTTAATATGATGATGAGGTATTTTAAAAGTTTATGATATGCCATGTATTTTTATATAATTTGTTTCATGATATGTATGTTTTGAGGTTTAGTGTAGGTGTGATGTCTTCATAGCACTGCATTGTCGGCCATGGACCTGAGATTCGGGTGATGACATTATCTTTCATTTATAAAAATTAAATTGTTTTTATATTAAATTTAGATAAATTATTCATATCCAAATTGATACGCTAGAAACAAACAAAAAAGAACGAAAATTTGGCAGATTCAATGTTTTTTTTTACGGATTAACTCTAGCTTTAAGCTAATAATAATGTTGGGCGGCAATATTCTCAAGAGTTAATGCATTGATTGTATTATTTTAGATAGCTTGTGAGCTAATATTTGGGGAAATGGCTCCATCATCCAGAGAGTATAGATCGACATCGACATTAATATTTTTGCCTTATGCACATTTGTTTTGGTACGTACTCTATAATATAATGTAAGAATCCGATGTCTCATTTACATTGTCCATAAACAACTTGCAACCATAATATTTTAGAAATGGTTGCTAACTGGATACACTCACAAGTCCCTATCGAAAAGGAAAAAAAAAAAAAGGAAGAAGAAGGAAATACCTCAAGTTATGCTTAATTAAAGAATTAGTTGATGAATGAGGCGGGTATATAAAGAATAAATATATAAGAGGTAAAAATATATTTAAATAAAAAATTAAAATAAAAAATAAAAAATAAATTTGTTTTCGAGATAGTTTCAAAGTAAATTTTTATATTTTCAAAACATGAAGTATAAAAAGATGTATTATTTCTATTTTTATTGTTTTTATCTTAATTTTCTGTCATGATCAAATAATATAAGAAATTTTTAACATATATAATGCAATTTGCATTATGGTAAGACAATTTAAGAGGAATTAAGATATTATATAGGGCTTCTATCAAGTTATTGTAAGGATTAAGACAAATTATAATTAAGGAGTTTAAAACATTATGAGTTCTATATCAAATAATTGTAGTACTTAAGACAAATTATAATGAATTTAAAATATTACATATTCTATCAAACAATTATGGCATGACAAATCAATAGGAATTTAAAGTCTTGATTTCTGCCCTAACGACAAGAAGAAAAAAAGATTTGATTTCTCATAAAATATAATTCATATTAAGCTTTCCCTTTCTATTAATCGTCGACAATTGACTTTTAAACGCAAAAGAATTTCGATCGTTGATATAGATATGCTAATTACTGTAAATCCTTGTGGTTCAATATTTCGTGGGATATTGCTACCTAATTAAGTTAACTTAACAACGTTTTCTCTTTTGAGAAAAAACTTAATTAGCAACAAAGTTGCAAGGAAATTGGTGTAAGAAATGCAATTAATTATTAACCCAATTTAAAATGTAAGAATCTAATTGCTTTTTTTGTTTAATCAAACATGTTTATATATATATGTGTGTGTGTGTGTGTGTGTGTGTTGTAAAATAACAGTTTTTATCTCTTTATTATTACAAAAAGAATAAGCTCAGATATTAATCATTCTATGCAATTAGCCACGTTAATCCTTGTCCTAATTAAAACCAGCTTGTTTAATTTTTCTTAAGCAGCAACGTACTAATTAGAAATTAAGATGGAAATTAAAGCATTTAATTCAGCCATATATTTTTAATTAGTGAAACATATTTGGCATTAAAATAGTTAATGGTTGAACTTTTAGTGCAAATCGCTTTCTAATTACACAAGGGAGCAAATATACAAGACTTGAAGACCAAAAACAAGAGGTTGTCTTTCCCTCCTGCCTGCCTAGTTTTGCTACTATAAGTTTTGGCAGACTGATATTGAGAATTAATGACTGAAATTTTGGCTAACAATTCAAGGTACCATCTTTTTTCATTGCTCTCTTCTTCTATAACATAGTTCTCTCCTTCTCTATATACCAAATATCGATCCTTCTTTCATCTTCTTTTTTAATGATTTTATATCACTTCATTTAATTCGCCATTTTTTTTAATTATTTTTTTAAAAAAACTAGAAGCATAACATATTCGGTGCTCGATTACCCTTTGAGGTGTTAATTATCTTAGATAAGTACCAGGTTTTGCGTACTGTAAAATTTCTTGTAAAAATAAGGCTTGAGAAAGAAATTTCTCACAAGTAGTATGTAATTTGTTTCACAGCTAGCAGCACAAGATTACAACAGCTATAAAATTGGCGTTGACTCCCATGATTCCATCCCAAAAAAGGCTTAAAGAGGAATCAATTTTGAATATATATATATATATATAATGGTAGGGATATATTGCCTAAGCTTGTTTAAGTGAGCTTCCACTGCACTAAAGCTGTTATGCTCTCTATAGTATTGATTAATTACATGCCTGAAAATACAGATGGCTTCGAGACCAAGTAATTGTCTAAGTAGAACAGAAGGGTTGATTTCACATCAAAGCTCAGGACACATGCATGAATCTGAAACAGATATGAACAACAAGTAATTTAAATTATTTGTTTTATTTATTTATTTATTATTTTTACGGGGCTGCTCTAGCTTGCTTCCTAATTCTTTCTTTGTCAACTTTGTCAATCCATGCACATTGGGCCGGGCAATCATATATAGTATTTTCGAAATCCCTCCCCTTCCTAGAGATCTGAATCTCTAGTGCAAGTTGATCTCTATTCCAGGTAGTTAAGGTGTTAACCATGGTCAGTAGTTATGATGACAGTATAAAATTTCTTAGAAAATTTAATTGTAAACCCCAAGCTATCTAGCTACCTTTTTCTGACTAAAGAAAGACTTTCATTCTTTGTTTTATTTCTAGGTTTTCAATATGTGTGTGTGTGTTTCCTCGAGTAGCACCATGGCATGAAAAAATTCACAACTTCTAAGATGTCTGACATGGTTTCAAATGAATTTTCAGGGATGATCAGCACCATAAGAGATCAAACTTCCTGGAACAGGAAAGGCTTTCAATTCAAAGTGCAGAGAAATGGATATTGTTCAATAATCCCATTTGCTTGTTTGATAGTTTTTTCTATTCTAGTAATAGTCTTAATCGTTCAGCAGAGGAGTACAACATTCAAAGTTAATGGAGGAGATGCTAAAATTAATGCCTTGGCGGGAGGAGCTGCTCAAACTGAGACATCAGGAGTTGTAGGTAGGTAAGACCAACCTTTTTTGGTTTATTCTAGTTTGATATGGCTGGTTTATGAATTCCTTCCTGATTTTTACAGATTCAGGAAATGTTTCATCTCAACAACTTCTTGACGAACTTTTTGCTCCTGGACATGACAAAGGATCTTGCTTAAGCCGGTATGAAGCCATCCTATTTCGGAAACCCTCCTCGCATAAGCCCTCTCCCTACCTCCTCTCCAAACTTAGGAACTATGAAAGTCTTCATAACCTCTGCGGGCCTTATACCGAAGCCTACAACAAAACCCTCGAGCAACTCAATTCTGGCCTTACCACAGATTGTAACTATGTTGTCTATACACCTTTAAGTGGCCTAGGGAACAGGATGCTGACCATTGCCTCAGCATTTCTTTACGCTCTCCTCACAAACCGAGTCCTACTAGTGGAATTCGGAAGTGAAATTGCCGGTCTGTTTTGTGAGCCATTTCAGCAAACAACATGGTTATTGCCTAGGGATTTTCCCTTAAGGAATCAGTTTGACAATTTCAGCCAGGAATATCCTCATACATATGGAAACATGCTGAAGAGTAGAATCATAAACACTGCCGTGAAGTCTTCACCACCACCATTTCTTTATATTTATCTAGCTTACAACATTGATCGTTACGACGGGCTTTTTTACTGTGATCAAAATCAAGATCAACTTGGAAAGGTCCCTTGGTTGGTTATAAAATCAAACCAGTACTTTGTTCCTTCTCTCTTCTTAGTCCCATCTTTTAAGCAGGAACTAAGCAAGTTGTTCCCTGATGAAGAAACTGTTTTTCATCACTTGGGTCGCTACCTTTTCCAACCCTCAAATGAAGCATGGGGACTTATCACTAGGTTCTATCGAGCTTACTTATCCAAAGCAGATGAGACGATTGGCATCCAAGTACGAGTCTTCGATACTAAAGCTACTCCATTTAAAACAGTTATGGATCAGATTTTGTCCTGTACTCTAAAGGAGAAACTACTTCCTGAAGTCTTGGATGTGCAAAATTCTGCTGCTTCTTTGTCCAATAACCAAGGCTTGAAAGCTGTTTTAGTAACATCTTTGTACTCAGAGTACTATGAGCATATAAAGGGAATGTATTGGACAAAACCAACTGTGAGTGGGGAGGTGATTGGTGTTTACCAGCCAAGCCATGAAGAGCATGAAATTTACGGGAATAACATGCACAGCATGAAGGCATGGACTGAAATTTATCTGCTAAGTATGAGTAATGTACTGATTACAAGTTCTTGGTCAACATTTGGTTATGTGGCTCAAAGTCTAGGTGGTTTGAAGCCATGGATGCTTTACAGGCCTTTGAACGGAACAACCCCAGATCCTCCTTGTGTGCAAGCTATGTCAATGGAGCCTTGCTTTCATTTCCCTCCAAGCTATGGCTGCAAGGCAGATGTCTACATTGGTCCCGGTGCTATTGTTCCTCATGTGAAGCATTGTGAGGATGTGGGATGGGGATTAAAGCTCGTTAAAGATCATTGATTAGCCGTAGATGTTTTCTTGTTCGTATCGAGTGATTTAATTACTACTGTAGGTTATATATTCGTATAAACCCCACAAGTTTTGTAACTGCACTGGCCAAATCAATTCATCACAATAACAAAACCTAAAAGGCATGCCCTATTTTGCCCTTACAGAAATACTCCTCGTCTATGTATTGTAAAATAGTCTTTTCGCATCGACATTTAGATCATTGCCAGATTCAATGAGGACGTCTAAGTCTTTTTATATTATTTGAGAACAATGCAATGACAAAAAATAACTTTAGAAGAAAAAATATATTAAACTAATGTATAGAAGTCTTTATAGATATTTTTATTTTTTTATACGGTGAAATTATTTAAATGCTTTCGGATAAAAAAAATAAAACTTTTTTGCATGGGTTGTTTTGGTATTTTAATCTTAATTTTTTTTTTATTAGACTCACATGTCAACTAAGAGGTACTTTGGTAGTTTGGTTTTTTTTTAAAAAAATATAAAGTATTAATAAAAAGAAAATGTGACTTTAATTTGTGTATAGTGAAATTACGTGACATGAGTGTTTCGGTATTTTACACTTGATTTTTTTTTTTTTTGTTATTCTCACACTGGCTAAGAGGCAATTTGATTATTTTATAAATTAAAATATTAATTAAAAAAAGTAGTTTGCATATATCATGCATGCATGCATCAATAAATAAATATTCCTAGTAATTTTTGAGTGGTGTTATTAGGTGGTCAAACTCTACCTTCCATAACAGTATTGGAAGCGCACTAACATCCTATTTATATTGGTATGACAAGTGTGTGCAACGTGCAATGGCTAGGCTCTAATAAGCTTTTTTTTCTTCTCCTTTTTTTTTTATTAATTCTTGTTAAAAGTATAAAGGTTTCTATCATTTATTTTTAATATTTGATTTTATCTTTATTTTTTTTTTATTATTTTTTTTTCTTTTTTTAATTGATTCTTTTCTTTAATTTCATTCCTTATCATTTAATTTAACTTAATTTTTATATGAAATCTTCTTGATTTTTTTTAAATTGATCTTCATGATTTTTTTTACCTTTATTTTTATACAGCTATTATACCAATCATGTGTTCATGGTCACGAGATTAACAGGTTAACCTAGATCTTTGTTTTTCTTTGCTCTTTTTTAAGTTTTTTTTTATTTTGTCATTTAATATTGAGTTGTTTGATAGTTAGGTTTCATTGTTTATTCAATCCACTTTCATTAATGATTTTGTTTTTACCTTTTATTAGCATAGCTAATCATTTGATTAAGTAAAAACTTTATTCTAAGAAACAAATTTATTAAATATAATTAAGTACATAACTCGTTGTGAGATCAAATATCTTAATTTTAGTTGTTTTTTAATTAAATATTGATTTAATTAATTCAAATACATGTATAATTATTTTGATTTAGGGTTGAGAATTTTTTATAAGAAAAAATACATTGAAAAAGCTTATATTTTTTTTACTTCAATTTTTTTTTTATCCAACCCATGGCAAAATACAAGTCAAATTGTTGGCTTTTATTTAATCTTGGTACGCCCTATATTTTGTTCTTTCAAATTCCAGTTGTGAAAGTATGATATGAAATTTTTTAGCAAATGTCTGAAAGGTGAAAACCTATTGCCGAAATTGCAAGTCTTGTTGATTGCCCAAAATAGCAGCACATTCTCCATCTAGCAAACCAGTAATGAAAAAGAGGACACAAATCATAGAAGCAGAAACTGATGGATGCATTTACCACTGATAAAACCAGAAACAAGCATGAACATGCATCCAAACCCCAACTAAACAAGCCTCACTGCCTGCTTTCTTCTCCTTTTCCAAAGTCCTATCCCTAGTCCTAAGGAGATGGAGAAGTTACAAACTGCCTAGGCAAACTAAAGATGTCCTTGCCTGCGAAAGGAGAGGTCCACTCGCGCGAACCAGCTGAGGATGATGTTTCTTTAGCCACTCCACTGTCCTGTAACCCTGATAGGAAGGAACTATTTGTACTGCTCGTCCTTGTGCTAGACGTGTTCCTAAGTAATGAAGACAGACCCAGCCACAACCCATTTGACTTAGAGGATAACATGTTCGAATCCAAAGTCCAATCGATGCTGGTGTAATCAAATTCTGACATCAGGCCTCCTGTATTCCAATCAACATGTGAAGAACCTAAAGTTCCAGCTGAGCCCCAGCCAATGAACAAACCAAGTGAGGACGGTGCTGCTAGAGAAGGCAAAGATGCAGTCGTTTTACCATATGAACCTTGCAACTGAGATGGAACTGTAAGTGAAGGAGACCTTGTTCCTCCAAGTCCATTTGATGTATAATTTACTGGGCCGCTATAAGGGAACGGGTTTTGTTTGTATGACACTGGATGGTAAAATTGTTGTGAGCTCTGATTTACAAGACCAAGGCTTCCAGTGCTCTGATTTGAAAGCAACTTAACATTTGACCGCATATGTTCAACACCTGGAACATTATTTGAATACCATCCAGCTGTTACTGAAGGAGTGGCACTTGCGTAAGGGACTGTATTTTGTTTGGCATTCATAGATTGAGGGCTGACTGGTTCCCTCACAATCTGCTGCACATTTTTCCTCTCATTTCCAGTAAAACCAAGCTGGACACCGAGTTTTGTTGATGGAGGTGCTACTTGCATGGATGGTCCCATAGATGATGGAGGTGCTACTTGCATGGATGGTCCCATAGATGATGAGAATGCAGAGCTCGATCCTGTTGTGCCCACTCCTTCAGTAAAACCAAGCTGGACATCAAGTTTTGTTGATGGAGGTGCTACTTGCATGGATGGTCCCATAGATGATGAGAATGCAGGGCTCGATCCTGTTGCGCCCCACCTCTTGTCTGCTAGTGGCTTGGGCTGATTCAGAGGTTGCAAGTTTCTACTCCCAGGTTCTGAATACGTTGGCACTGGAATTGCTGTTTTGTAGTTGAAATCCTGTTCATTCATTCTCTGTTGTGCTGTAACTGAAGTCACAGGTACAGGCTTTTCATGCAGTCTCCTCAGGTTATTCGTATCGGCAGTATATTCTTGCCTTGGTGGAGTTGCAGGTGGTTCCTGCTTCTGTGGCTGCAGGGTCTCTTCTGCCTTCACTAGATCCCCTTCACAAGCAACCACTGCTCTTTCAACCTCCTGCTTTGAGCATTTGTATCTCATCTCCATTGCTGAGATTTGAGCGAGCTCCTCATTTATGTCAATTTTTAGGTTACCACCACTTTCAAGCTTAGAGTCCTTTTGAGCTTCCTCCTCACTTCCCTCAAAAAGCCAGTTTACCGATTCTTCTACCCTGCCCTCATTCAGCATAAGGGCCAAGATTGCCCGCTCATGAGAAAAACCCATTGCCACAAGCTGTTGTGAAAGCCTTTCTAGTTTTCTTGACATCAGATACCCACTGCATCGGTCATGCAACTCTTGCGCCCTCCTCTCTCTCTGACGCTGATGCTTTTTCTCATTCCTCTGACGGATCTTCTCACGTCGGTCGCTGTCTAAGCCAGGTATCGTTTCCTGTCGAGTAGAATTGATTATCTTCTCTTTAATGTCCTCTGACTCACCAGAGCAGCTCCCATTGTTGGAAACTGAATCATACTCAGAAACTGTTCCATGTGGGCTGCTAGAATGCTCATCTGTGTCATCTATATTTCTGAAACGACCATTATCATGCAAGGGCGGGAAAGCAGCAGCAGCTGGTATTTCTAATGTGTGAAAAGTCCCAGAAATTGGATTATAAGCATTCGCTGGATTCCCAGTTACAGAGTTGGTTGATCCAGAAGACTTAACGGATGCTTTTGGTTGTTCTATAGCAGACTTTGCAGAGGTCTTATCCTTGGACTTGGTATTGGATTTTGATGCAGGAGACATCTTTCTGGATTACTATAAGATAATGTTCCTGCAAAATGTAAAAACCACTTCTTACAGCTAGAGAAAGTATAGCATAAATGCACATATCCAATGCATCATTTTCCATCTTTAACACCATATTCATGATAAACTGCAAAGAGTGTAGGAAAGAGAATTGGTTCACAATCTAATTCTTATCAGAAATGCCATATGCAGTTCCCTCAAAACATTCATTTACTCATATGTAGAAAACTCGATAACCTACATCCATAACGCTTTTAAAATCCCATTCTTAATGGATGTTATGGGTGACAATCTCAAGATGAAATCACCTAAAAAGCATACAGCATGCTACGTATTACATAAGAATCAACTGCATCTCGTTAGCTGCCCACTATTTAATGAAAAAACATATATCGACAAAAAGAGACAGCAGAATCATAAACTGAAAACCCAGGTGGCATAATGCATTCATCACACATTTGAAATTACAGAGTTAAGTCACACAAATCTGAAACTAACATAGTTTTGAGGAAAAGAAAAATGGAAAAGAGAATAACACGAATTTTCTGCAATTCATCGATTTGCTAACAAGAATATCATCAAATCAAACACAAATGCAAAACAAGATATTTCACATCCTGATAAAGTGAGCAAACATAAAACCAAAGGTAAGATGCAAAATCAAATGTCATTAATTCAGCTCTCAAAATTGCATAACCGACTAATAAAATATCATTTGCAACCAATTTTTCGTAAGCCAAAAACATTATGCAAACAATAATAAAAACTGAAAAAAGAATTGATTCAAACACAAATCCATATATCATCCCACATTCTCAATGCAAAACACAAGAAATGAAATCTTCCGTATTTCTTTGAATGGAAAACAAAAAGAAATGAAATTTCTAAATACCTACAAACCAAAAAAAATGAAGCCCCACCACAAATTCTTGACCTCCACATAAAAAATAATAATAATAACTGAATTTTTACAGAAAAGAAATGAGCATAGAATAAAAAACTCAAATAAATACAATGAGATCTCTCAAAATCCAACCAGACCCGAAAAAAAAAGAGATCAAAGCAAACCAAACACATAAAACAAAAACCAAACACATAAAAAAAAAAAAAAAAACTTTCACAAACAACATTGATTTGTGGGTTAATGATCTCTCTCCATTAAAAAAAAAACCAAACACATTCAAGATCTCTCTGCACCAAATTCAAGAAACACAAAACAAGAAAA
>Ga0307507_10009021_pt1 | contig 13474 bp, 9 predicted proteins | sample 7_EM_MG_FD_207223 | JGI IMG/M metagenome (GOLD analysis project Ga0307507, IMG submission 207223) | Populus trichocarpa ectomycorrhiza microbial communities from riparian zone in the Pacific Northwest, United States - 7_EM | ecosystem: Host-associated > Plants > Roots > Unclassified | place...
GAGGTAGTAAGGTGGCTGGGTTTCTGGTTCACCCCCTCCCTCTCCCCCACGCACCACTTCAGACACAGGCTCTCCCTAGCCCAGGCTGTCTTCTCCTTCGTCAAACGCCTCTCCTCCCCGGGAGCAGGCGTAAGGCCCTTCCTATGTCATCGCATCGCCACCGGTCTCCTCTGCCCCATACTCACATATGGCGCCGACCTCCTCACCCCAACGTACACCGCGCTCAGAGGCATGAATAGCTTCTGGCACAGGGTTCAGAGATGGACGACAAAGAATTTTTACTCCACCCCCACCTCCATTCTGGCCCGCGAGGCCTGCCTCCCCCCGATCGTCTCGTACTGCAGGTATCGGAGACGACTGGCCGCCCTCAGAGTGGCCTGCGGCCCCCCATATGCAAACCCAGCCGCAGCAAGGCTACCGCAATCTTTCCCGTCCCTCTCCCCCTCCAGAGCCCAAGACGCGTCCAGACACCTCACTAGAGGTCTCTCCTCCGTGTACCTCCCCCTCGATTGGCGCACCAAGGTCCCCTCCCCACCCGTGAGGAAACACCTTCCGGTTGACGCCCTCGCACACCTCACCACAGCGCTACAGGAAGGGCTCTCGCGCCTTCCTCTTATACTACACACCCTCCCCCCACCTGGGACAGACATTTCCCCACCAGACCTCATGAGAAAAACCTACAAAGCGCTACGGGCCCGAGCCAGGCACATGCTTCTCCAAGATTGGGCCAAAGAAGACCCAACACCCCCGTACTACGAGTACCCCCCCACACTCTCACCCCATCCCTTTATGGGCCTGGGAAAGTTTGTGGCTGGGAGGATCCACCAAATGCGAGCGGCGAAAAGTTACCTAGCCGCCCACCCATCCTGGTCCGACGAAGACCCTAACCTCACCTGTCCACGGTGCGAGATCGAGCCTGAAACGTTCCAACACGCCATTTTCTCCTGCCCTCCCCGCACAAAGGACCGAGACCTCCTATTGAAAGACGTCTCGTCCCTCGGCCAGGACGCCAACTTATGGACCGAACCCCACCTACTACGAGCCTTGGGCGAGTACATCACAATCTCAAAGACCGGCTTCCGCCCGGACATGATCCCCGAGCATTTTTTCCCCCCGTCATCTTAGAAATCCCCCGCCCAGAGATTTTCTACTAGCTCCGCCTTATAGGCTTCCTTGGGGACGTACCCCGTGTGTAGACTCAGGTTTTTTACTTGATTTTGTACTTCCTTTTATAAGAACTTTCCTTGTAAAAAACACGCAGATGAGAAGTAGTTGGTGTTGTTAGCTTTTCATTTCTATGTCTTCAGAGGAAGCGTTAGCCGAATGGTTTTAGGCTAAGAAGGTTTTCAGTCGCCGCAGAGGAATAGGTAGTTGGTTTCTTTTGTTGTTTTGTTTTGGCTTATAGGTTTTGTTTTTTCCATAGCTAGCACTGCACGAGGCTTCTTGTACCTTAAAACAATGAACGCATGATATAAAAAAAAAAAAGAGAAAAAAAAAAGGCAGAGGATTTGGGTACTTCACGCAACCATCTAAGTTATTTCCTATAGTATATTTTCAATACAAAGATCTTTATCTATCATACTTCTGGGAACCAAGACACGACTGTCTTATATAAGCCTAGCGATCGACGTTGTTAGATAGAAGTCAACGGACTTAGCTATCGCAACAGGTATTGGGCTAAGAAGAAGGGATGCTTAGGAAGCTATCGGTTACCTGCTGCAAGTATCACCCGGAGAAGGAAGGATTGTAACAGTTCTCCTGACTTGGTATCGTCCAACTGGGTTACTTCTTGTAGCTCCCTGTTGTCGATCTTTTCAATAATCAGTTGTGCGATCCGGTCTCCTTTTATCACTCGGTATTGTTCGTCTCCTAGGTTGGCTAGGACCACCTTCACTTCTTCTCTGTAGTCTAAGTCTATCACACCTGGATTTGTCATCAGTCGATGTTTGACTACTAGACTGCTTCATGATACACTTCGTCTATAGGTGTTGTGAGGTACTCCAATAGCTATCCCCGTCCCAAAAATTACTTGCCCTCCGGCCGGAACGTCGGTTCCTTCAATTGCGTACAGGGGGTGTCCTGCCGCTCTTGCTGATCCTCTTGTCGGCACTCTGCCCTCGTTGGATAGCTTCTTAACTCTGACGCTCTGGTCATTGGCCGTCGGGCCATTCTGGGCCTGGATCTTGGAGAATCTGGTAATGAGATTCTCTTCCATGGCTTTTTCTTCGGGTCCCACATATGCAACGGGTGAACCTTTGAGACACCAAGTCGTACATCGTTCCCTGTTGAATGTGATCCTTTTGGCGTTCAAATCGATTGTTGCATTATGTTCTCTTACCCATGGCATCCCGAGGATGACCTCATGGTACTGGAGATTTGCCACTTGGAAGGTTGCCAATTTCCTATGGCCACTAATGTCCATAGGTACTTTCGTCAGATGGGTAACAGGTCCCATGGCGCTTGGTTTTCCGTCCGGCTGGTAAATGTCCCCTGGCTTTTTTGCTTTGATCATCTTGATCCCGTGTTTGTTGCAGACTTCTTGGTCAATGAAGTCTTCTGTTGCTCCTGAGTCAATCATGGCGTTGATAGTGACTGACTCCTTTTCGCCGTGCAGTTGTATCTTGACCATAATATGGTCTTTGTCGTTATCGAGTGTTTCTGTGTAGTTGAGTGCCGCGTAGTGGTTTTGCATGATGATGGGTTTTCGCTCGGGTCTGTCCCTCAGACGATCTCTTAGAGAGAACCTTCGTCGTTTCCCGACTCTTGGGGTTCCTGTTCGATCTCGATTTCCCTAATCTTGGCCCTGGTTTGCCAAGGGGCGATTTTCCTCGTGGGTTGCCAATTCCTGACTTGTGCGTTGAATGGTTTCGGTCCGTGCTTTTTCGGGCAGCTTCTGGCCAAGTGTCCGGGTTGTGCGCATTTCAGACTTAGTTGTTCTCGTATCCTCCTTTGGAATTCTTCCCTCGAGATGTTGAATCTTGGTCGTCTCCGAGTCGCGTCCAGTTCCATAGGGTTGCCGTAATTCTGGTTACCATTATTAGTGGGTCGATATGTCCCATCTGGGTTTCGTGGTGTAACGGCCTCCCGTTGGATGTTTTTTGCTCCTTGCGATCCTTGGAGATAGCTGACCGTCGCCAGTTTGCTCTCCTTCCGGATTGCCCATTCCGCTAGGGCTTCGAGGTACTCGTAATCTTCGCTACTAACTCCCCAGGCGTTCTGTATTTCTCTGATCATTCCTCCTAGAAGTAGTTCTCCCCCCATTGAGTCGTCCAATTCGGCTTCGCTAGCCACAAGTCGGAATTCGTTCCAGTATTCCGTGACTGATCGTTTGCCTTGCTTCATGTTCTTTACTCGGATCCTTGCTTCTCCCTTGGCGTCGATTACGCCAAATTGTTTTTCTAACTCTGCTTTAAATTGTGCCCAATTGTCCCAGGTTGGGGTCACTCGTTCCTCTGCGTATGGTGTAACCCAGGTCCCTGCGTCGTCCTTTAGGAGCCTTGTTGCATAGAGGATATTTTTCTCATCATGGCCGTTCTGCCATCCTACTGTCGTGTAGTACACTATGACTTGTGCTAGCAATCCTCCTAGTTTGTGTCGTTCTCCTCGGTAAACCTCTGGTTCCTTGGCCTTGGGCTTCCTGGTCCCTCCACTTAGGGATGCGATGATTTGTCTCATCTGTTCTTGGTTCTGGATCGGGGTTGTTTCCGAGGATGTTGATCCTCCTTGTTCTGCTGTAGCCGCCATCGTGTTTAGGCAGGGCATGCCTTGTTCTTCTGTTTCTTCTGATCCACTTGGTGTCGGTGGCTCTCGTGTTGTAGGGCTTGGTGCCCTTTGTTCCGTTAAGGCCCTTTCAAGTCCTTCCCCGGGCGATGATGGGTCAAGATTTTCCGCTAGGGGGTCGATGTCGTTTTCGTTGTTGGTCTCCGTTGTGTCTGTTTGTTAGGTGCTGCTGGTTGACGCAACCAAATGTTACAAACCTATTCTCTCCAGGTAATACTTGCAGCAGGTAACCGATAGTCTCCTAACGATTACTTCCTTTAGCCCAACATTAGTACAATCGATAAACGAGTCCTGGTCCACCAAGGGGGGTTATGGTCCCCCTGGTCCTCCTGGTGCACCCTGGTCCACCCTGGTCCATATTTTCTGTAAAATTTCAAAAAGTGTGAATCAGAATGGATCGGAGTGGACCAGGGGCGTTCAGGACCTCCTTGGACCACACTCCCACATTTTCCTGATCAATAACTGCTCCGATGGCTAAGTCCGTTGACTCTTATCTAGCAACGTCGATCGCTAGGCTCACATAAGACAGTCGTGTCTTGCTTCCCAGAAGCGTGATACATAAAGATCTATGTATTGGAGGTATAGTATATGAAAGAAGATAGATACTTGCGTGAAGATCCCAAATCTCGTGCCTCGAGGGGGCCCTTATATAGGGGTTCTTCCCTCAATCCTAACCCTGTGTGACTCATACCCTCGCGTCACGCCACTCATGACTCATAGTGAGTCATAGTGTGAAATCCATCAGCTGACTCGTCCGAGTCTGCTGCGCCCTATCTTGCAACCAATCAAAAACCATAAAACCAGTCATGTGCCTTAACGGGGTCACATGCGTGAAACCCAGGACTCATAACTATGAGTCATGTACAAAATACATAAACCACATGACCACAATCGTGCGTCATGTCCAATATCAACCAATGACAATAACCCAATGACACGCTATTGCGTCGTCATGTAAAAACCGATGAGTCAACTGCTCTCACCGCGTGAAAGATAACAAACCGATGACTAATCACTATTAGTCATGTGAGAGTCTTCCTTCCTTAGTCACCGTTTGTGCCACCCATGATCTCATAACTCAAGTGAGTCAGATTGTGAAACAAATCAGCTGACTCTCTTGAGTCACTCTCTACTAATCCGTCAACCAATCATAACGCAATAAACTCATATGCGCAAAATGGTCACATGCCCGAACACTGATGACTTATCACTATGAGTCATGCGCAAGATATATAAACCACATGACCACAATCATGAGTCATGTCAAATAAACGAGAAATAGTAATACTACAATGACACGCTATTGTCAAATCCTGTAAATATCTATGAGTCAACTAATCTCATAGTGCGAACGATAACAAACTGATGACTAACAACTCTTAGTCATGTGGAATCCTTCATCACTGAGTCACTGTTTGTGATACTTAATTATTTAAATTTGTTGTTTGTATTGCTGTCCGTACATGATTTGGGCTTCTCTCTTTTATTGGGTAGTTTGAGTTTTTGTTAAGAAGCATGCCAGCCAAGCAGGAGCAGATTCAATGCCTGGTGTGGAAGCTCTGCTTCTGTTAGGTGATGTAACCGGTACACGTTATGTTTGGTATTGAGTATCGTTTCATACTGAGTATGTTTTATGTTTAGTTTTGCTTATCGTTTGTTACTCGGTATGTTTTATGTTTAGTTTCGAGTATCTTTTCATACTCAGTATGTTTTATGATTGAGTTTGATACTCATGATATTTTATGTTTGATTTCAAGTATCGTTTGATACTTCGTATGTTTTAGTTATTGTATCAAGATATCGTTTGATACTTGATATCTTTTATGTAACGTTTCAAGGCTACCGTTTGGGAGTCTTTATGGTTATTGTTTACAAGGCGCCGGTTAGCCTGACAACTGTATTTAAGAACTGCTATTCTCCGAACTTAGAGAAAGCAGACTTCCACAGACAGAGTTTTCAATATACTTGGTTGAACAGTTACTTCTTCAGTTCACTTGCAGAATCCAGCAAGACCCAAACACACTTAGCTATTAGGAACTACTTGGTAGTTGCGATATAGTAAGAAGTTTGTTACAACACCTTAGTCTAAGCCTCCAGTACTTAGTCTCATTACATACTGCACTATCGTCTGGAGATAGTATCGTTAACCTATCGATTCCCGCCACTACTTAGGAGGCGGTTACAGGTGAAATTAATCCAGCAAGAATCCCACGAAATTACTAGTACTGGGTTTTCTAAAGAGCTTGTATTTTCGTATCTGGCGTATATATCATCAATAGAAATACTTGGATCTCAAAGCGAAAAGGAAAGACCAAATATCTGAAATGTTATTTTTATTATTGAATCTTCTGCTAAACAGGTGTGGGGCTAGGGGAGATACTGACGTGATTCCCGGGGAAGCGGCTGACGACAGGCCTCCGGCTCACTCATAGCAACCTGTGAAAAATCAAGTCAATATTGTATTTTTTCAATGAATAGGAGAGCTCTAGATTTGAAGCTCGAGATACAAGTACTTTAAGATATAGAGAATTTGAAAATATAGTTTTTATTTCTTCGGTAAAAGTTGCTACTCTTGTATACTGGTTTCATGATTTCCTATTTCGAAAAAGAATTGCACTCTTTCCAAAGAATATAAAAATTGAATATCTTCCAAGAAGGACATTCTAAAATAGATAGAGGGATGGTAGAAGTCTTATATACTCAAAGTAAACTAGTTTTAATTTTGATTCCCTTTCTCCATATCTTTGAACAGATATCGGCTGTCACAACTCTGGTGAACTGTCCTTGGTCAATGGTACACAACTTCCTTGCCCAAGCATGTGACTGAGGCCATATTTCCAATGCCACCTAATCTGGTAAACCAGTTACCCTCAGCCAGTGAAAGTGCCGGGCTATATTCCGGGCTGCACAAAGAGACTGGGCTCTGATAAGATTGGAGCTCCGGAACCGGCATGCACCACATGTTGCTATCCGAATGATAGACCGAATGCTGCGCGAAGCCAATACTAAAAAAAAGGCTTCTGAAAACTAGCCCTCGCCTCACCGCTGCCCACACCAGAAAAAGATTAGAGTGGGCTGTTACTCGAAAGGATTGGACGGCCGCCTACTTTCAGAATATGCTGTACAGCAACGAGTGTACTGTACGGAGGTGAGCAAATCCAGTACAGAAATGGGCTTTTGGTACCCCAGAAGAAAACTGGCTTGCAGACTGCATTAAGCCATAGGGGAAAACCAATCAAGTGGTGTTGATAGTATAAGGTTGTTTTTGGGGCGGCCACCGGGGGCCACTGGTACCGACTCTCGAGCAAAAGGTAGACCGGTGGGTTCATATCGGGCAATTGAAACACAACTTGCCACTGGTCATACAGGAGATAGATGAGGAGCTGGGGGAATCATGCTTCCAGAAGGATAATGCCCGAGTGCATATGGCACACGACCCACGCCAATGGTTTGCGGAAAATGAGATCACCCTTGAAGATCACCCTTCATTGTCGCCCGATCTCAACCCCATCCACCATTCCTGGGTAGAGCTGAAGCGGCAGCCCCACCTACAGTATCCTGATACCCTGGCTACCCGAGATGGGCCGGATAGGATCCGGCAGCAGCTTGCCGTACTTCTCCCTCTGGTGTAGGCTACCATTCCAAACTCTTTTTTCGAAAATCTCTGGCGCTCAATGCCCTCCTGAATGTCCGCTGTCATTGACGCCAACGGCTGGTTTACCAGATACTAGCTTCTGAATTGCCTCTTTCTTTCTTTCTTTCTTTCTACATTCTAATATCTAATTTCTAATTATTTGTACTTAATTTTTAATATTTACTATTTCGTCTGATATTTTTCTACTTTATCTCAGGGCAGCCGCAGGTAGGGGGTGGACAGCATTACGTGATTTCCAAGGGTACAGACTGTCTCATATTACACTATCACCAAGACTTTTGTCTAGTGTCTGTATAAATTGTATCAACTTTACCATGTAATATCTGCATATATAGTAGGCCTATGAATCCAATTTCTTGGAATATCATTGTTTATATTATCAGAAGCAAGGATAGGACGTTTGAAGTTAGGCAAATACACAGGACATATTATTTACTACATTTGTTTTAGAGTGTGGTAGTATATAATTAAGAAGCTTTTGTCAATTTTTAAATAGTTATAATAATATTTTCAAACCAAATACAAGTCTATCCATGATTCAATTCACATTAGATAACTGGGATTGATATTTAGCATGTTGTGTAGCTAGTATATCTTATTGTATCTACTAATCTGTAAAGTATTATTCCAATTTAACAACCCATAATTAATATAACATCTGATGCACAAATATCAATTTTCCTGACTTTAAGAAGTGCAGTTTGACTTTATAAACCATTTAAGTTAATGTGATAATTGGCTGTCAAATCAAATAATTCATAGTTGCAATTTTAACATGGTACTAGAATTTCACCCACACTTTTACTGGTTTGATAATAATCAAAGTACAGATTATGCGAACTTTTTTCTTTCAGTTCAAACCTCAAATACCTACTCTAGGCATCATAATAAAGCATATTCCAAGAAATTGGGTTCATAGGCCTACTATATATGTAGATATTACATGGTAAAATTGATACAATTTGCATGTAATTTGCCTGTAACTTTTGATCTCTCTTTTTACCACTACTGGCTTACAAAACTTGTACAATCTTTTGCAAATGGCTATGAGAATAACGGTGATAGGGCGGTGAGTGATCGTATGTGAAATGAAACGAATGCCAAGGTAAGGACGATACTAAGAACAGATCACACAACAACTAAAGAGGCAAGGTAAAAAATCTTTTCTTCTCTATCTCAACAACGACACCACAATGCTCGATAATCAACTAACTAACGGGAATAACACAGGAGGATAAGAAAGAAAAACAACTTCGCTATCTTCCATCCTCCGAGTCCTATCCTTTCCATCGATCGCGATACAGATCCACAGCGTTCCACGCACTCTACCGGTTCCATGCCGGTCTCCCCTTCTTATATGCATATTCCCCCTATCTTTTCGCAATACAAACACCATGCTAACAAAGAAAAGAAACAGGCATAACAAAGAAAACTCTTCCGGCTCAGTAGCCTACTCGCATCCGATTCCGCTCTCACCGATCCCAAGCGCATATCCGGAGTTTGTCGAACGATAACGGCATAGGCATAACATGCCGAGCAGCATGAAAGAACTGCTCCTGGAGAGCGTATCATCCCATAGTGCATATGCGGTGATCTTCTTTGTCCTGAGCGATTGCTAGTTAGGGCGCGTGCGTGCCCGTGGGCTATCTGCAGGGCCCTCGGGGTGGAGGTTGAATATGGTCAGCATGCCGAGCAGCTCCGGATTCCAACACAATCAAAATCAAAACCAGTTTACCCCAATTACACAAGACTTCTACCATCCCTCTATCTATTTTAGAATGTTCTTCTTGGCAGTTTTTCAATTTTTATATCCCTTGGAAAGAGTGCAATTCTTTTTTGTAATAGGAAATCTTGAAACCACTATACAAGAGTAGCAATTTTTACCTAAGAAATAAAAACTATATTTTCTAATTCTCTATATCTTAAAGTACTTGTATCTAATTTTTGAAATTTATATCTGTCTTATTCATTAAGATAATAAAATGTTGGTTTGATTTCTCACCGGTTGCTATGAGTGAACCGGATCCCTGTCGTGAGCCGCTTCCCCGGGAATCACGTTAGAATTAAAGTTTTACTGTGCTAGAAGGAACCGTCGTTCGCACTGGTATACTATAGGGCAAGTTGGTAAAAAGGCGGGACAGGACGGGACGGGACGACAAAATGTCGTCCGTCCTCGTCTTCTATTCCTACCTGTCGGGCAATTTTAGAAAATGACCGGACGGGACGACAAAAGGTCGTCCGTCCTCGTCCTGGCTCAGGACGGACGGACTGCCCCATTGCGAACACTGGCCTGGAGTGGGGTTTGATCTTTGTTGTCTGGCCTGCCGGGGTTGACATCGTCCCTTCTGAGCAGTTGTCTCACCACCCCCACACGCCCATTGTTGGAGGCAGTCCAGAGCGGCGTTTTACCCTCGTTGTCTGGCCTATCGCGATTGACATCGTCCCTTGCGAGCAGAAGTCTCACCACCCCTTCATGCCCCCTTGATGAAGCCTCCAAGAGTGGTGTTTGACACATCCTGTTTGCTCTGTCGGGATTGACATTGTCCCTTGCAAGCAGTAGCCTCACCACCCCCTCATGCCCTTTCAGTGAAGCTATCCAGAGGGGCGTTTGACCCTCATTGATTGGTTGATTGTGACTGACGTCGATCCTTGGGAGCAGTAGTCTCACAACCTCTTCCTTCCCCCGGCGAGCAGCCCATATGAGCGGTGTAAAACCCCTCCAATCTCCTTGGTTGATATTGCAGCCTTCTGTTTTGATCAGAGCCTCCATGACCTCAATAATTCCGAAGTATTATAGGATGCACAGTGTAAGCCGGGGAACAAAGGAACAGGTCCAGAGCGATAGGTGTATTCCCGCATTTGAATTAAAAGTAGAGTAGCGGATATATGGAAGTCGTAATGACTCAAGAGCGCAACCGCAAGCAATTTTTCACCATCTGAGAGTCCCTCTTTTGCGTGGATTCCCCAATACAAGGCAGGGTAGTTGAGAAAGGGCACATCTTGGAGGTTAGGGGCCTTATCGGCTGGGAGCCCCTTGATATGGTCGTAATTTAAGTAGGTCAAACATGTCAGCGCGAGGGTTTGGTGAGTAGTAGGGAGGACGTTAGGCAGGTGAAGATATCCTTGCAGTGTGTAGTGGATTAGCCGAACTGTCGACCCCCGCTTGTCAACCACAACAAGCCCTAAGCATGACCGGAGGACGATATCTTGCGGGCAAATGTTCTCCGGATTTAGATCCGTCGTCCCTATTTCGACTGCTAAGGCATGGCGGAGTTCATCAATAGTCAAGGGCCGTTCCGCGTGGGATATCCACCTCAGCACTTCCATTCCAAGTGTTGATCGGTCCCCCTTCTGTGCCCTTATTCGCTGGAGCGTTTGGGTGTACACACTGTCCAGATCCACGCCAGTCGTCGCCACCTTTTGCAACATTTTCTTTCTCTTCGCTAGGGAGGTCTCGCCCAATATCGCATCGATGTTCAATGCGACAAGTAGAAACCTTTGCACGACGTCAATGAGCGATCCAGGACCCCCGAGGGAGCTTCTCTTACTTACATCTCCGAAGCCTTCTCCAGCATTGTTTTTAAAATATCATGCTTCAGATCATCAGGCATCAAGTCTGGACCTCCGTCATCCTCATCATCCTCCATCTTCCGACTTACATATGCAGCAATATCCCCTTGGTCGGCCAAAATGTGGATGATATAGGCCCCCTTCGTGAGATACTTGTCAAGTTCCACGCGAATATACGGCCTCCCTGTGAGAAATAGTCGGATATTCGGTGCATCTCGAATAATCTGCCGTAATGAGCGCAGTAGTTACGATCGATTGTGCGGCAGTAGCTCGTCCACAGCATCGAAGCAAATGCACACCCGTTCAATGGAACTGATTGTTTTCGTGAATAATTTCAGCATGTCCGGCAATAGAAGAGCATGGCGACCTCGCCCTCCCTGCTCAAAAGCACGCTGAATCTCGGATGGGATATGCCCGGCCCCTAACACAACCTGGCTGAGCAGGCTCCCCATCATGCTTACCGCCGATTGGTCCTTCTGGGTCTGGTAGTCGCAATAGAGAAATAAAACCACAATATTTTCTTCACCGGTCTGCTTGTGGAGGTTGTCTATCACTAACGAACTAATTTCGCCCCCTATCAGCATTACCTTTGAATTCTAGAGAATGTGGTACGTTATAAAGGTCTTTCCAACCCCTTGACTTCCATAAAAAAGCAAGGTAGGATCCTCTGCAGGGTTCCGAATGGTCCGCGGAAGACTGGGCCGGACCAGCAAGTCTGGTCGAAAATCAAGTCCAGTCCAATGGTGGAAATTAGACCGACTAGACAGTCAGAATCATCGGAACCGACTTGGCCAGGACTGGTCCGACCAGGCCCACCAAGCAATCAGATATGCACAGCCCTTTGACAGAATTGGCATCCAGATTACGCTTTACACTATTTTTATCCCCATATCTTATGTTCAAATAAAGATTTTCTGAATTAAACCCATTGTTTCCATGGATTATACTATAAATTCTTGGGGGAGTTAGGGCAGAGATAGTACCTTGCTTAGATTAGGGGTGGCGAAAATAAAATAAATTCTTTCTGTGCACTAAGTGAGTGGTATTACATGACTACGCGATATTTTATGAAGACTGGTCTGGGACTGAGTCCAGACCAGCCCAGACCACCCAAGGTAGTCAGGTCCAGTCGTTGATGTCGCCAGGACTGACCAGTCGGACTATTCGGAACCCTGATCCTCTGAGCCATCTTGACTTTCGTACCATGACCTGAACTCCTTTCGTTGTAGAACCCAATTCCCAACACCTTCCATGCGACCCCTACCAAGATCCCCATGCCTTCTATCGAGCTCCAGCGGTGATAACCATGCTTGGATGCGCGAGGACCCTTCGTCTACTCCCACGTTGGTAATGCTAGTGTTATTATAGCTGTTTGACACGTTCCCAATGTTTGTATTCGAGTGGCAGTGAATATTATTGGTCAGGCTACGGTCGTCGCGGGTATTGCATATGCCTTACTGGCGAGGATTACGGCGGAGACTTGATCCTGCGCGTGCCAAGGGTAATGTACAGTACTCATAATGGGTTCGGTTCGGTGGTAGGCGAGACGATAGCACAGTATAGCGATACAGTTTATGGAAGAATTTGATAGAATGCCGCTTCTTTGGAGCAAAGAGCGGGGATTGCTTTTTGGTGGCCGTGTTCGGCTTCTTTCTTAAAGGGAAGCGCCAGCCAGTGGTTTTCATGCCAAGGAAATAAATTATCTCATCCTCGTATCCTCCCCAAAGGACAACTTACAGGCCAAAGGAAGAAGCTTTTATCAACTATTAGCACAAGGGTAGAGATTAATTAACTTCAAGCGACAAGGATATATTCGGTTAATTAACTATCTAAGTAGAAAACTGTCAAATAACCTCTTGCCTTGCCTTACGCATTTTTATTCAATTGCCAGGCTAAACTTATCATGGGCTTACGCCGTGATCTACGGGGATATTAGTTACGGGGGCGAGATAGCGAATCGCAAGAGTAAAAATGGTATTAGCAGGGTGCAGCTGATTCGGAGGGTGTGGAGTGTTACAGATCAACTAGTGGTGTGGTGGATTGTTCAAGTCCCTTCGTGATTTATGGAGAGGAATCTTTCACCAGTCTTTCCTTCGCTATCCCGGGAGCGTGCGAAGGATGCAGAAATAGGTGACGTGATATGGAAGGTTTAAGATTTGTTACTCGCGTTTTATTTTTTGCTTACTCGAGTGCACCTGCACTTACCGCTAGTTCGGTTCTAGTAGAGGATGAATGGATTTGTGGGAGGCATCTCCCCTGTCCTTCAGGCAGAGTGTACGGCGGACTATAGCGACCGAAGCCGCCACAACGCCAAATCTTAAAAATGGAAAAGTCAAAACTCGAAAGTCCCTCCACCACCAGAAGTTCATAAATGACAAAGGTATTTATACTTATCATAATTGGAATCACTGGGTAAGGAGGAATAGTAGTGGAAAAAATAATAGAAATCACTCAAGTTATTTATTTTCT
>Ga0307507_10009022_pt1 | contig 13473 bp, 2 predicted proteins | sample 7_EM_MG_FD_207223 | JGI IMG/M metagenome (GOLD analysis project Ga0307507, IMG submission 207223) | Populus trichocarpa ectomycorrhiza microbial communities from riparian zone in the Pacific Northwest, United States - 7_EM | ecosystem: Host-associated > Plants > Roots > Unclassified | place...
TGTATTTAAATTTTTTATTATTATATTAATTTAAATTTCAAATAAAATTCAATTTATTAAAAATATATATGAATAAATCAGAAATGAGATCCTCTAATTTGCTACAATAATCTCTTTTGAAATTAACATGAAAAATAATATTTCAAAAATACACATATATTAATACAAACCTTGTTTTTGTTGTCTCTCTCATACACCTCTTTCTTTCCTTCCAAAAACCATCCATTTGCAACGCAATAATATTTTTTTCTCCACTTGGCAGCAACCCTCACCAAGATATTTTTGTTCCTGGTAAAGTATGTTATTAATCTTTTCTTCTTTTTTGCCCGAATCTTTCCTTCCTTTTTTTTTTTTTTTTTTTTTGGGTATTGCTAGGCCAATTTCGAAATTGAAACTTCTCGTCACATGATATGATATCACATGATATGTATGGTGATGATATCTTTTGAAATATCAAAGCTAAGAATTATGGTGTCTTTTTAAATTATTAGCATTGTAAAAAATATACAAGTCATTAATTTGTTTATCTGGTAATGTGATTTGTGCTGGTTTAGTATTTATTTTATTTAAGATTGATTTGAGTAGAATATTAAAATTCTTATTGGAATATTTCTATACTTTTTTTTTCTCAACATTCAATGAAAAGATTTTGAACGAGAAGTTTTTCAATAAATATATATTTTTTTAAAAAAATCAACAAATATTTAATTAACAATTAATATGAGATGGGTCTATTCTTAATTTTTTTTAAACGCCTATATTTTATGTCATTTTGAATAGATATAAAGATTCTTATCTAGAAAATATAATCAATACTGTTAATTCAGTTCATGAGTATTTAATATAATATAATTAAATTAAATTGTATATAATTTAATATTTTATTCCAGATATAAAAACCATGATAGGTTATCAATTAATTTTATATTTTTATAATTTAAATTCAATTTAGTAGGTGATTTGATTATAAACGCGCGAGATGTTGATATAGTTGATATCCTTGACTGCATAACATGTACTTCTATTAAATTAAGTGACTTCTATTAAATTAAGTGACTTGCATGTGAGATTTGAAAACTTGAGATCGTCTTCGCTGTCGTTATCTTATAGTAATAATAATAATAAAATAATTTTGAATGAAAACAATATAAGAAGAGTAAAAATGAAAAAAAAAAACTACCAATGAAATAGATAACTTAATAATCAACCGAGAAGCCACCATTAATTAACTATATATAAGTTACAAGAACTTAGAAAGATCAACAAAGATTAAAAAACAAGAAGCAAATAAATCGCAAAACACTCGAAAGAACTCACCCTCACCATATATACTCGACCTTTATCTTAAAACACCGCGTCGGCGCGTCCAAAAATCTAATGGCTTGAAAATTGGATCTACATTTATCAGAGCAAAAATTATAAAAATATTAATTAATTTACATGCATGAACGGGTTCTTGCTTTCGGGAGCGGCGCGCTATGGAGGAAAGTTTGAATATTGATGAATGGCCAACAACAAACACTTCACTACTTCAGAAACTATCTTCCACATTAAAACACATTATTACTGTATTTGACTATTATAGACCACTACTCCATACCTTGTGCGATGCTGGCATCATCGTACACTTGTCACTCCATTCCCCTCTCTCTCTTTTTTATTTATTTATTAATATATGGATTAAACATGTAAATATTGTGACTTTTTATATCCATGTACTACTGGAAGTATATCTCATCTCAATATTCGTGACATAACAATAGTTTGGACAGAGCTAATTAAATATAGATCTATCACTTTATTAAAAAAAAAAAAAACAATGATCATACATATATACCCCTGTGTTACCCTTACTTGAACCTCGTATTTTAATATAAATAAATGATTTATTTTTCTTATTATTTGATGTTGTGGTGTGGATTGTTTTTTAAAAATATTTTTTATTTAAAAATAAATTAAAATAATTCTTTTAACATTAGTAAATCAAAATTATAAAAAAATTAGTTTAATATTTTTTCAAAACAAATACATTTTTGAAAAGCATTTAAAAATAAAAACTGCTATGTTCACAAACAGCTTCTTAGAGCGTGTTCAGTATTGCGATCAAAACATTATTTGTTAAAAATTTAAAATTTTTTTATAATATTTATAGTGTTTTTTTATTATTTTGATACGTTGATATTTTAAAAAAATTATTTTATAAAAAAATTATTTTAATATATTAAAAAAAAACATTTTAAAAAACTAATCCTAGACCCGCTCAACGTGCATGCATTCCTTGCTTCCATTCCATTATGGTGCCTTTTAATATTCCATATAGTCACACATTTGCTGTAGAACGTGTTAAAAAGTGTTTCGAGCGCTTCATTTTAAATTTCAAAGTTTTTGTTGCGACGTGGATGGTGCTGCCTGTTTGGTCCATGTGTACACGTCGCTTTTACGTAGTGATCGAGACTCTTCACTCTTGGAGCCCCTGTCTGATACAAGTTTAATGGCTGGTGATGGCGGTCCGTCGTCGTAGATGCTCTCTTCTGATAAAAAAAATAAATGGAGATAAGTACCCTCGAGAATATTGATATTTTCTGCTAATTATATATATATTTTTATAATTGTATCATTTTTATGTTTTTCTAAACTCTCTTGTGCTCAAATGAATAAAAGCCATATAGTTTTAATCTAAATAAAATAATCAACGAGATAATATCACAGTAAAATTGTGAGGCATGTTTTATGATGGGTAGTAAGAGGAATATCAATTATCTCATGACGAATCTTATTTGCACTCTTTAGTTGAGGAGAGGTTAGAGGCCTGGCAAGGTGTAGCTTTCAAGAGGCCATAGCACAGCTCAGTAATAAGTCTTTGGCGTTGTTTGTTTGGAATTGCATTTTAAATAAATGATGTTTTATTGGAATTTATTTTTTAAAGATTTTTTTTTATGTTTTCAAATTTTTTAATGTAATAATACAAAAAAAATTATATAAAAAAATTATTTTTTTAATATATTTTTGAGTAAAAAATACTTTAAAAAATAACCATCATCACACTTTCAAACATTTTAGGTGATTGTGGATTGAAAACATGTGTGGCATGTCTTTTACTATTTGGTACATAGTTTTTTAAAAGAATTTTTTATTGTAAAATGTATTAAGATATTTTTTTTATTTTTTATTTTTTTATATTGACATGTCAAAATTATCAAAAATATATATATTATAAAAAAATAAATTTAATATTTTTAAAAAATAAAATATACTTTTAAAATACATTTAAAAACAAAATTTATAACACACTCAATAACAAGCCTTAAGTATGGTGTACAGCTTCTTGGTAATTTCCTACATCTCTATGCATGCATGGGAGTAAAGAGAGTTGAGTTTAATGCTAGTTTATTGGAGTATTTTTGTAATTTAACACTTTAAAAAAGAAACAATAAAATAACATGGTATAATTTTTTTTTAAGAAAGTAGCATAGTTTAGAGAGTCTTCAATGATATTTATGATTCGCGAGTCGTAAATGTCATATACAATTCTTTTCAATTTTAAAAATAAACTAACACAATTTAGAATAAAGAAAGGAAAAATGATAAAGAGAAAAAATAAGGAAATAAATAAATAAAAAGACCTCGGAGATATATCAAAACTGCGATGATGACACCACTAGAATCGCTGGAAATATATCAATTGTCAAAAAGACCTGTAAAAAAAGATTAAAGCCAACCCGGTCAAATCTTTCTAACTCATGAATAAAGAGGTTAACAAAATCCTGATTAATAAAATATCGATGTATAAAATCAAGAAAAAAAGTTATGGTAAAAAAGGATTAAAACAAAACAAATAGTAATCAAAAGAAAATTGATTAAATTTGATATAAAATAGAATGAACTAAAATATTGGGGGATGCAATTGAAAAAACAATTCAATTAAAAGAATGAAAAAAATATTGTAGGATGCAATTGAAAAACATTCTCCAATTAATAGAATGAAATAAAATATTGAGAGATATAATTGAAAAGATAATTAAATCAAGAGAATAACTAAAAATCAAAAGAATGAAGATCAAATATGAAAGGTTAAAAAATCAAAGAAGAATTAAATTGAAAAAAAATCAAATTCCATGGATAATATAAAAAAAATAAAGAGATGAAAAGAAAACAAGCCAAATATAAAAGAAAAATAAATCAAATGGCTGCTTGAAAAATGTCTTGAAGAAGGCTTTAAAATTGAGGAGGAGAGAGAAAAAAAATGATTATCGACGCAAAACCCGATATTTTTTTGCCACACACATCATTCTAGGATGGAGGCTATGCCGTGAGGATTACAACGTTGGTGTAGAAGCCTGAGCTTGACTATTTAACGACGCTTCACGTGCTATCCGAATAGTATGAAAGCACTCGCGCACTCATGTGAATGTTATGCGTAGCTGACTTTTTAGAATTAACTAATGTTTTTATATATAATGAAATACTAAACTGCACTTGATTAGAATTAATAATCACAAAAAATAGAAAAATCATTAAAATCCAATGATCAAAGCCAAAGACAAATTTAATTCAAGGGTATTAGGTAATTTTTATGTGCATCTTAAAAGAAAAACAAAAAATACCACCAACTGCTTCTTTTTTTTGGCCTCTAAAAGCATCTCCAATGGAGCTGCTAAATGGATAGCCAAAAATAAAAAAGTAATATTTTGACTTTTCTTTACTTGTTTTTCATACTCCAAGAGGAAAGCCAAACAAAATGCTAAAATATATTTTCTTTCCCACAAATAATATTCCTACATATCTCTCAAAAGAGCCAAAACTAACAAGGTGGGGCCAACAAAAAAATAAGCTAATTAAATTCAGCCATGTAGAAAAAAATAACATCAAAATCATAAAAAAAAATAAAACACTTATTTATTCCACTCTAATAGAATTGGTTTTTTTTCCATTAGAATATACATTGTAAAAAAAAACTATATTTATACTATTGAAAATGCTATTTTATCAATTTGCCTCTTTGAAATAGCATCTATGCTTGAAGAAAATATAAACTATTTTACTGTGCACAAAACAATAAAAGACCATTTTACCCCATTTTCAAGCTTACTGTGTTATATTTACCATGCAAAATCGTCATTTTACTATTCCAATCCACAATTATAATTATTATAGAGTAATTAATGTACATGGGCGTTTTAGTTTCTTTTTAACAATACTGTATTATTTAAGATTTGTATACTTCCACACAGCAATTGAACTTTTCATTGCCTCTACCGTTCCACGCGTGCAAAACGAGTAACCTTGTCTTGTCATTCTGGGAATGGGAGAGCCCTCCCAGGACGCCCAAGGCCCAAGAGCATAAATTAATAATAACAATAATAAAAACCACAGATTAACGGCATGGCCACCTCAATGGACGTCGTTTTCTTGACAATAAATCTCCCGCCAAAACTATGGAGAAAAGGTGTGGCTACTGATTGGATAAAACAGGCTCCATACAAGAGTAAAGCTACAAAATAGAAATGATCATTGAAACGGAGATAGAAAATATGCGAATTGACATGTTAAAGCGGAAATAACTGGCAGAGACACCTGGGGGGGACGGTGGATATTTCCCCCACAAGAAGCCATCAAACAGCAAGATAAACCCCCATGGAATCCTATTTAAGACTTTCAAACCTACTTTCGAATAATTAACCACACGAAACGCATACACAAGGACCCTAGCAAAGCTTCTTTTTTTAATTTTTTTCCCGGAGAGTGAAAGGACCCTAGCAAAGTTAGGCAGTGCTCAAAAAGTTCAAGAAATTCTACATATCTATGTGGCCTCATTTTTCGGCTTTGATTGAAGACGAATATCGATTTTTGTTCTTTCGGTCCTTATCTTGTTACGGCTTGACTCTATGTGCCTAGCTCACTTTTCCTATTATTGTTTTATTGTACTGATATATCAGCTCTCTCTCTCTCACACACACACACCAAAAAAAAAAAGGAACTAGACAAAATGTGGTGGTGTGATTTTAATCTCTTTTTCTTTGTGATCTTTGACGAACATAAGTGAAAATCATTCGACATGCAGATGCTAGATAGGGTGCCCAGTAAGGAGTTATGGACAGTAAAAATACCTAAATCTGTCAATGCACCAGCAAGAATTTCACGATGAAATTTATGGTCCTCTTTTTCTTTTTTGGGAGATAGAAAATATATGGTGATTGTTCTTGCATATGGAACTAAAGAAAGAGGTGGATTGTGTCAAGATTTTTACATCTAGCTAGAGAGACCTGCTAGCTACGAGTCCCACATAAAGGAGGTTGATATATATCAAACTTCTTAGCAACCTGTTCATCTTTTGAGAAGGGAGAGAGACGTGGGGATTACGAATATATATAAGTGAGAGAGAATAATTTTGAACAACTTGTTATAGATACCACCCTAAAAAACTTGTCTAATTAAGTCTCACGTTAATCAACGCTGAGTTGATGAGTTATTTATTAATTTAACTGTTGAAAAAAAAATCTTTATCCAGGCCTTGTTTTTTTAATTTATATTGTTTATGATATTTCTGGATTTTACAAATAAAAAATTAATTTCTTAAATAATTTAGTTTAATTTAATTTCTTAAAATATATATTTAACGTCAATACAATAGTGAACTGTTAAGATTTTATTCACAACACAACAGTGCATTGTCAAATAGTTTAACGCATAGCGCAGAATAGTACAACAAGATGCTATACAATTACCCGAAGTTCATGTGCTAGTCAAATACTTAACCATAACACTCCAAAGAAGAAGAAGAAGAAGAAGAAGTACTGAGCGAAACTAATGTAAATATGCCTTCTGAAAAAGTGAAAATACTTGCCATGATTCGCCGAGCTTGGTAGAGGCCCAAGTTCCGAAAGAGATTGATATTTTGACTGGATGGGGTGGGGCTTAGGCGTCATCTTTTAGCGAACTCATGGTGTCGAGCAGAGCGGCCAACTCAGCAACTATATATCGTCTGCCATGTGTGTCTCCTTTCAAGTTTTCTTTACCCTGGAAAATACAGGGAAAAAAAGGGAGAAGGAATTAACACGAGGGCCTTTTTACGCTCCCATTCTCAACAAAAGGAGAGATGGGAATGATTAGGTACTAAATATTCAGTGAACACATGATAACTCACCTTAACTTTGGACTGCATAAACGGGGCTCTAGATTATGTCCATACATAAAGTTTTTCACTATAACTTGGCTCCATTAATGATGTAGTCTTTAAATTACATTGCTTTTTCGTTTTTAAAATCATCTTTAAATGATGATGATGGTGTTATTTATGTGTGAAATCGATAAACCAGCGCCTGTATGGAAAAGAAAGAGCTCTATTTCGAAAGCTTAATTAGTGAACATGGCAACAATTTGCCAAGAAAAAAAGGTGCCGATATTTGAAATGGGCCATATTTAATTTGTTTAATAGGAGAAATGGGCTAGTTTATCCCTATTGATTTAATTTTGTAATTTGTCATTGAATCAATTTTATTTTTATATAATGACTTCTAATCTATTATTATGTTAATCTTTTTTATTCAAATTAGCATAATTAAAAACTTAATTATAGGGACATATTAAACTATTTTTTTCATTTGATTATTAAATTTAAACGCCAGGAGAAATGGGCTAGTTTATCCCTATTGATTTAGTTTTCTAATTTGTCATTGAATCAATTTTATTTTTATATAATGATTTCTAATCTATTATTATGTTAATCTTTTTTTATTCAAATTAGCATAATTGAAAACTTAATTACATGGACATATTAAACTATTTTTTCATTTGATTATTTAATTTAAACGCGCATCTTTTTTTCTACCAAATCATAGGTGTATTTGTTATTGCGGTAATATTGTGTTTTTTAAAAAATTAAATTTGTTTTTTAATTTTTTTAATCATTTATAATATATTAATATATTTTTATAAAAAAAAACATTATAAAAATTTACCGCTACACTAATGTCAATGACAACCTTTCTCGAAAGCAATGAGTTTTATTTTTGATATGCTATTTCATTGCGTTGTTCAATTACAGGGCCCATGACCGAACTCCTTTAGACTCCAAGAAACCGATGGAAGGGAAAGAAAGGGCTATTAGGAAGAAAAGACGTCTTTTTGTCTGTAATTTCTCAACTCTAAACAAAACTGATGAATCGTTAACACTTAAACTCTTATAGGTTTGTTAATTTGGTCGTACAGAGTTTAGTTACTACAATCTTAATTTACTGGTTATGTTTTGGTCATTGTTACTATTGGTTTCATTGTTTTTCTAGAAAGGAAAACAATTTTGTCCGGAAAAACTTTATGACCGGTGAACTGCCTTTTCACTGGATTGATCCAAAGCAAATCTTGTCTAATTTTACCCCTAACAACATCTTAGTCTGTCTTGTTGTTCGTGCATTCTATTATATATTCAAATCCCAGCAGATAAGTTTTTCAAGAAATTATTGTTCTTGCTTTTCCTTCTAAGGGCCCCGATTTGAGATTTGTTTGCGCGCTTCCTAATTATTTCCTTTTCATCAATTCAAGTTGGACTATCAAAAAAGAGGACACCGAAGTCGAAAAAGAAGGCTGAAAAAGAGAGAGTGTTTTTACCCTACAATTAAAACTAATCAACAAAGCCTGGATCAGGAGCACCATTATTAAAGTTTTTATCTTTATATCACAATTCACAAGGGCGATTACCAGTTTTTCAGCTGTTCGATCTCTATGTTTGACAATGGTATGTAATTTTCAATCGATCGAACATGAAGCTTGAACCATAATGAAACACGGCATACGATTCAATCTTGTCCCTGCTGTTTTCTCGTTTTCCTTCTTTTCCTTTTCTTTTTTGTAAAAAAATTAAAAGGCTTGTTTTTATCCAGGCAGAGTTTATTGAGTGCCAAAATATTCCTTGATCCCATAAGCAATGTATAAGGAAAAGGAAGAGGAAAAGGACCCCACGAGTGGAACCAAAAGCTGCACAGCATATTTTGGAAGGAAACACTTTTGTTTAATTCATATTTTAGTTTTGATGCGAATGTTGGGCCGGTTCGCTTGCTTGCTTGGGATTCCTACTACACCTATGCGGGCTCCATCACTGGTATTAGAGCCACCTTTTGAAGGCTAGGGCTGGATCTTCACTTCACTGATCACTCCCTCTCCCTATCTTTTCTGCAAAGCACGCTCTTGCTAAAGAGAAAGGTTTTGGGAATCCTATGCCCCCTTTCATGCATGTGTATATTCCCAATATTCCCATCACTTGGTTCTTATTGCTATGTCCCCTTTTTCTGACGACCAGATTTCCCATGTTATCATCACTTTCATGTGTATATGCCTTCATCTTCTTTCATAAACGTGTCATAGACTCGTAATATACAGTAGTCTTTTTACCAGTCTAGTTAATTTTTTCTTAAAATTACAGCAAGAGGGGAAATCTACACTAGTTTATAAGATCTGCTAGGTTGATTACCTTTCAAACCTGGTCAAGACACACCCTAGTTAGAAGATCCATAAAAAAATCAACTTCTTGTGTATGACCTAGCAGGTTTGAACCCTTGCCATGCGTACTCGCACAATTATATAGAAGCTTCTCAGTAACAATAATACGGCAATGCAACAGTGTTAGCGAGCAGCAGTACTGCATAAATTAAGGGGTGGTCAAATTACAGCTTTTGACTTGAATCGTACACATGCAAAATATATTGGATCCCGGCAATACTCTTTATTACCACTATTATTATCTAAATTGTCCAAAAAACTTAAATATTGTGCTTTCTTTGTATTTGGAAAATAGTTTCTGATTGTTCAACACTCAGCATAGCAGACCATGATATACAGACACACACCACACTTGAAGAGTGTGTTTTAATTTAAATCGAGGGTCCCGTGAAGTGATAATACATAGTTATGCAAAATACTAAGTGCCTGAGGCAAGGGATCGATTCCCATTTTAACTCTCATTAGAGGGTATGGTCCAAGCTGTGCCCTGCTAAAATGTAAACCTTGCTCCACCTCTTTCTTGGTTCTCCCGCCACTGCACCAGTATAACTAATCGAGTGCACTGCAGAGTATTTATAATTATCCACTGAGAAAAACCACACTTAGTTCCAGAGAATGATGTAGACTGCAATTACATTTATATATGGTGGACTCATATTGTGATTAGATCATTTCTATTTAAAACATTAAGGGATTTTTGGTAAGTTTAATAATATCGATTGTAATATATATATCTGGACTGGACTGGATAAATAATTATCTTGTTTTGTGTTTAGTGTGTTTAGAATTAGATTCGATAATTTGCTTTATTGATCTAATCTGACTCAGTTAAAAACTCTAGCCAACATGTGACCCGGTTAACCCAAGATAAAATACGGGTAAAAAATTCATTAACTTTTTTATTTATTATTTGTTGTTCAAAACAAGGTTGCTTTGATTTTTTTTAATTTGGGTTGACCCTCCCAAGCTGTGACTCGGGACTTACCCCGAGTCGAGTTTTAAAACTATAATAATAATCATTTTTATTCTCACATTGATTTGGGTCAACCTGGGTTGACCATCCAGACTCATGGCATAGACCTTACCCCAGGTTGACCTCTTCGTTGAGTTTTAAAATTATAATAATAATAATTTTTATATTTACATTGACTCGGGTCAATGATCAACCTAGCACATGACTTAAATATACATGGTCCCAAGTAGATCTCTAAATAAGATTTTAAAACTATGATAATAATAATTATTTTACTATTATATCAACTCATGTCATAGATCTTTTAATGGAATAAAAATTTCTTTACTGAAATAACCTTAAACATAATAAAAATTAATTTTTATACTGTAAAAGTACACCAATCAACTTTGCAAAATTATAATCATGTTTAGTGTATCCTTATTCAACGTACCAAACACTACCTAATAATTCGATGTCTCCATCCCAAAAATTGCCCATTGTCTTATGGGGGCAAGGAAAAATAATCTCATCGAAGGAAAAGCACATGGAAGATTAGTTATGGACTAGTTATGTATGTAATGGATTGGTCATAATTAACATACGGCCTATTGAGTTTAAACCTCTCATCTGTACACAGACACGCACAAAAAAAAAAAAAAAAAAGCACTGAGGCTTCTGGCCCAGCAATAGAGGCAAGGTTTCCTTGCCTCTGTTATCTGGGTTCGAGTCTCAATATGTATGTCTGTCATCCTCGCAGTGTTTTATCTGGCTACTAGGCTTGCAGGGTATTCAGTGAATCCGGAAATTAGTTGTGGTGCGTGTAAGCTGGCCCGGACACTCAGGTTAAAAAAAAAAAAAGGCTATACAGTCTCATGCAATATTATTTCATCTGGATTGTACCAAAAAAGCAAGACTTATAGTCTTATTAGTCTAACTAGAGGACTTTTTATGGGCAGGAAAGAACCTTCAGTGAGCTACTGGAAAGAGGATTTGATGACAACCTGTCACTCATCTTTCACTAAAGATATGCGTCCATAAAACAGTTCGCCCACTTACCCAACTTGGCAGACCCCCTTGAGTCCTTGACTCTCTGCCAAACAATGACTTGACACCTTCTCCTCCTCCTTTCTCATAGTCCATACAAACTTTCATTACAACAAACAGGTAAACCATTAAACAGTGTTCTAAAGACCTCCACTCCTCGTGACTTGTCAATTCCTGGCACTGGTTGGGATGTGGTTGAGACAGTGTTCTATAACAAATAATTTTTTTAATAGATTTATATTGTTTTAATATATTAGTATCGAAAATGAATTTTAAAAAATAAAAATATTATTTTAATATATTTTCAAACAAAAAATACAAAACAACAGTGACAGCGTTACCGAAAGCTACCTCTTTTCAGGACCTGAGGTCGGTCCATTTTTCGGCTTTTCTTTTTTTCACTGCCCAAGTCTGCTGGGATTCCATTATTCCATCATTTGATTGAACAAGGTGTATACATGGGACATACAGAAATGTGTCAGCTGTACCCTTGCCCGAACTTTTGATGATTGATGAACTTGTACTTCAAAAACTACCACGCTGTGCGGATTCATAGAATTCTAAACCCAAAGTTCAAGGAAATTAGCCCAGGTGTATTCAAGGTAGAAAGCCCAGTACAAATCCAGCACCAAGCCCCCATTATCCGAGTCTCCGATATTTTTATACTAGCAAGCTTGTTTTTTAATACGATATGGATACGGATATTTTTCAAGAGATTTTTTTTTTAATGTTTTTAATAGTAGCATATAAAAATCATTTTAAAATATCTAAAAAATAACTTGATGTTTCTACAATCTCCTGAAAAAACACTTTTAAACACAACACAAATGTATCACCGGACACTAATTAAGGAAAAACTCTCCGAGGAGGGATGATGATATTTCCCTCGAGGATGCTATCCCGACTCCAAGATATCCAGCCTTCTTGAATCTTAAAGTTTACTTTGACACGTAACAAAAACTATAGTCATGAAAGGGGACTACATTCCAAATAAGTGTTGATCGAGGATAAAGAAGAAGTCCATTCATATCAATAAATTAATATTTTTTTATTCGATACTAAAAGATATTTTTATTCAATACATACAAAATTCTATCTCTTGTGCTTCTAGTTAAAAATAAATTAAATTTAACCAATGAGGCGAGCTGCGCTTGAGGAAGGAAGCGGCCACTTGGTCTGCACTTGAAGTGCAGAAAATTACAAAATACCCTTAATGTTGGATTAAAAGAGATGATAAGGGCTAATGAGTTGGAGCTCAATTTGCATTGGTGCATCGTCTCTCTATGATATTTTAGGCTCAAAATTACTTTTTACAATCCAAAAAAAAATAAAAGATGATAAGAATTCAGAAATATCTTCAAGGGAGGAGAAATAACTTTGTTTTATTTTAGGCTCAAAATTTATTTTTACAATTCAGTATTAATCTTGTTTAATTTGTTGTTCAAAACAAGATTACTTTGATTTTTATTTTATTTTGGGCAACCCAGGTCGATCCTCTCAGGCTGTGACTCGGGACTTATCCAGAGTCAAGTTTTAAAACTATAATAATAATTATCTTTATTCTTATATTGATTTGAGTCAACCTAGGTTGACCATCCAGACCCATGGCATAGACCTTACCCCAGGTTAACCCCTTCGTTGAGTTTTAAAATTATGATAATAATATTTTTTATCTTTATATTGACTCGGGTCAATGATCAACCTGACACATGACTTAAATATATATAGTTTCGAGTTGATCCCTAAATAAAATTTTAAAATTATGATAATAATCATTTTATTATCATATCAACTCGTGGCATAGGTCTTTTAATGGGATAAAAATTTATCTACTTGAACAACCTTAAACATGATAAAAATTAATTTTTCTATATTAATTTTAAAAATGATTTAAACATTACAAAATTAAAACTTATTGTTTAACAGTGTCTAATACAATTAATATGTCCGGTGTTAAGGTTGAGAAAATACGTTTTCTTCGT
>Ga0307507_10009023_pt1 | contig 13471 bp, 7 predicted proteins | sample 7_EM_MG_FD_207223 | JGI IMG/M metagenome (GOLD analysis project Ga0307507, IMG submission 207223) | Populus trichocarpa ectomycorrhiza microbial communities from riparian zone in the Pacific Northwest, United States - 7_EM | ecosystem: Host-associated > Plants > Roots > Unclassified | place...
CCCATACCGGGCATCCCACCCATACCTGGCATCCCACCCATACCTGGCATCCCACCCATACCTGGCATCCCACCCATACCGGGCATCCCACCCATACCGGGCATCCCACCCATACCCCCCATACCAGGCATGCCCATACCCATGCTCGGCATACCGAAATTTCGCTTTCTGAGTTTTTTCCCGCCCATCTTTGGCCCTCCGGTGGTACCAGAGTCAGAGCTCTTATCAGCGTGGCTGCTCTTGTGTTCGATTCCGGCGTTGTTAGAGGATAGGTCACGTTTGATTTTAACGCCGCCTTGGGGGAAGTTCTCGTTGATGTTTATCGATCTCCTCTGATTCTTGGAAGCTGGTATATCCTCGTCGTCCATATCTTCGTCATCCACGTCATCGCCCTTACGGCGCTTCTTTCCACCCATGCGGTTCATGTTGTTGCTCTTCATGCCACCGTCCATGCCACCGTCCATGCCACCGTTCATCCCGCCCATCATACCGCCGCCCATTCCACCCATCATGGGATTATACCCGCCCATCATACCGCCCATCATAGGGTTACCCATGCCACCGTATGGGGACATGCCTACCCCGTAAGGAGATGACATCTTCATCATAGGGTTCGCCATCATGGGCGGCATACTCCCCATCATGGGGTTCATCCCCGACATTCCGCCCATCATGGGGTTCGTCATGCCCGAAATTCCGCCCATCATAGAGTTCATCATACCCGACATCCCCCCGCCCATCATCATTGGATTTGTCATGCCACCCATCATGGGGTTCATCATATTCGACATTCCGCCCATCATAGATGGCATGCCACCCATCATCGGGTTTGTCATGCCATATGGTGATCCCGAGTACCCTGTTGTTGCGCCATATCCTGCGGGCGGATATCCCATGCCAGCAGTGGTACCCGCTGTAAGACCTCCGAGGGCACCAGTAAGAGCGCTAGCAGAAGTGCCTCCCAGCGAAAATCGCTTGCCGCTGTTATTGGTTAGTTTTTGTCGCATAGATACATATATCACTGCTCAGGCATCAAACTCACAGATGCTTTTCTCCGACTGCTTCAGGGTTTGCGTCAACGACGGGTGGTGGGCTACTAATTGCTTCACCATCTGTCGGCAGAGCAGACGCCAAACTAAGTAGTAATAGACAGTACGTAGCCGCGGGGAAGGAGAAGGGGTAGAGCATCCTTGACGTCCGCTCGCTCCTAAGCGTTGTAACTGTCTCGCAACATTAGCTCATGCCCCCCACTACAGACAAGACAGATTGGTAACTAACCGAGAATATAGAGAAAAAGAAGGGAAAAAAAAAGTCAGCTAAGGTCTCAGACTCCTTAGGAAAAATAACCAAAAATATAAAAGCCTAAAAAGGAGTGTGAAAGAAGGTACTCGTGATCAACACAGAGGATCGTGAGAAACGAACGGATAGTCGAACTAAACTTGTGCTTTTATCTCGACCCTCACAGGTTAAGCAGATGTAGGCAGAAGCATTAAATTGAAGGATACTTATATCGATCTCCAAGGCTTAGCGGAGTGGATCCTCGCATAACATAACAAATTCAACTCGACGGTGAGAGGAAAAATCCGGACAGACAGCTCCCCAGTCCGCTTCACCAACCAGCCCACCGAGAGAGCGAGGGAGTGAGGGGGTTAGTGTGGCACTAGCAACCACCGGTACAATACCCAGCAGAAACGTCTGAAGTGATTGCCTCTCTAACCCAAGCGGCCACCCTGCCAATCCGCAAGGAGGATATGGTAAGAAAACCACTCCGGAATCTTCACATCCCCGATGTGCAATAATAGCATACACTGCGACTCCACTTCCGCATCTGGAGACGTTGTACTGTACTGTGCCCACCTCGCCGGCTATTTTCACGGTGTCGAAAAAGCTTCACCGAGAAGTTTATGAATCCGGTGATAGTCTACTACTTACCTATTATACCTACCTACCAAACTAAAAAAAACAACCTATTCTAGCCCAGGATAACCCGAAGGATTTTAGCAAACGGGGTCACAAAGTGCTACTTCTTCTTCCCCCCGAATACTGCTAGATCCTCACTATCCGGGATAGGGATTTGCCGTAGATGCTTAGAAGGGATTCTTGGAGGTTCCGACTTGGTGTATTTCTTTACTGAATGACTGTTGCTGAAAAAAAATTAAAAATTAAAAATTAAACAGGTCAATATTTTCTCTAGAAATTGTGTGATTATCGGAAAAACTTAGGGTGCGAAATATGACTCTAGCGGTGTTGGAGGAGAATTTGGGAATTTTGAAACCTACACATGGGGAAGTGGTCTGCTAACTGTGTCTCTTTTATTAGTTGTCGTTTTGGCTATCGAATGGGCCGCCTTGTTGCGTATCACTCATCTTGTAGTTACACAGGATTGTTTGGCTGCAGTGCTTTACGGAGGTACAAGGCCCTATCATGTATTCATGGTACAGAGCAGGGATCAGTGGTTAGAGAACAGTGGTACAGCGCTTGCAAGCGGGTACCATAATTTTGTCCAAATCAAAGCACTTTGGAAAAAAATGGGGCTTAGAAAAACATCAGAAAGCTGGATGATGGTTTAAGGAAGAAAGTACCGGTACTCCACTGTCTAGATAGCCAAGGTGCTATCTAGCGGGTGTGTGCAACAACTTGGATTTAAGATGTTTCGCAACCTGGTCACTTTTCACCACCGCCACATCAGGTTGGAACACATATTTTTTGAGCGTTCCAAAGTGGCCGTCACAACTGAGAATGACCACCCCTGCTCTGTACCATGAATTCATGGGATAGCCTTGTACAGCGTGTAAGTTTTGTAGGTTGCACAGGGGGTGAGGATGGCAGTCCTAGTTTGTGGAACCTACAAAACTTACACGCTGTACCTCCGTATGGGTGTTTGCCGACCGCATGTGTAGTAGGGGATAAATGGAAATTAGGATCTGGGGGCAGGGACAAGTAGCAAAAGCTTGCAATGGTTGTCTATTTGGTCTAGAAGAGTGAGAAGAATGTCATTCCCGCCGACGTACTGTACTGTACCATAGCTTTTCAAGTACTTCGAGCAAGAACGTTGTCGAGACTCCGGGTTAGACCAATGGTTAGTTTGAAGTTTGAACTGGGGGATAACAACAAACCGATGTCGGCTAGCAATCTACTATCTCGAGCCCAAGCCGGACAATATAAGCTCAATCTACCCACACTTTCGTAAAGTAAAAATACGCAGGGTGCAAGCTTTATTAGAATGCTGGTGTATTCGTAGTTGTATTCAAACAACACGGTAAATATGTTACAGTACAGCACCTGGGCAAAAGTCTTTGGTGATTAGGCACTTTTACACCAAAAATCGCGATTTTGAAGGGGTTTTAACCAGGCTCCTATCCTTACCCTGGGCAACTTGAAGTAACTTTCCAAAAACCATCCTAATAGTTATGTATACATGTAGAAATTACCCTTCAACTATTTGCAAAGTCTCCTGACAGTTCCCCATTGTGTTACAGCTCATCAAAGATTGGTACTTTGTTGTGAGGGTTGCTGAGGCAACCAGCTCAGCAAATTGGTGATGGTTATGACTTTTTAAACAATGGTTGAACTTTACAAGCCAGTAGAACCTGCAGATAGTAATGGATAGGCTTCAAATTAAGCATAAGATATTAGAGAGATAAGGTAACTTTAAATTAGGAATTTAGGAAAAAGGAGATGCTGTTTTCAGTGAAATATCAACAATTGAAAAGTTGGATTTTTGCCCATTTTTGATGTGAAAAGGAGCAATCACCAAGACTTTTGCCCAGGTACTACTGTACAAACATTTCAAATAATAGATACTGTACTCAACAGTACTATGTTACGAGTGCCTGATGCTGTTCTTCTGAACAGCATTTTTTAACTCAAACATTTGATACTAGTTATTCTTTTTTCGCTCTAGGATCAAAGGCTGATCTTCAAGCAAAATTCATTGGTAAACAGGTGTCCGCCGAGAGAACCATCCACATAGATTGATGATTGGACCAACACACACATGCGCAACAACAGAGCCTTGTCACCCCCCGCCTCCTCTCGCTTCAGCGCCAAGAGGTTCACTACGGAGGCACAGCCCATAAGTATTGTATATTTTACAAGCAGGGGGTGCTTGTGCTAGCAAGGGTGACGGGGTGAATTAGGTAGCTACCATACCCCATTCGCTCGAATTATACCTAATTCGTTGCTTTTACCCAACGCTAGCTGAACACCCCTGCTAGTAAAATATACAATACTTATGGGCTGTACCTCCGTAGAACTCCGGGAGAAGTCAAACTCCTTTTTCATAGCACCCCTCTCTTTCTCCCACAAAAAAAGGAATTCAAATAATAGACTATAGCACGGATGCCGTCGAAGCACCAGCAGGTCACCGGTAATGTCAACTCATTCAACAATATCATCAACTTCAACACGGAAATAGACCTCGAGGGGCGTGAAATTTTACTGTGGCTATCGCCACTTGAACCACAGCAAAGGCACCAAGGTGTGCGAACCAACCGACTCGATGGCATAGGAAACTGGGTATTAGAAACCAACGAGTTTAGAAAATGGAGTGGTGTGGAAGATGGTTGCGTTGAGCCAGTGTTGTTCTGTAACGGAAATCCAGGGGTGGGGAAAACTTATCTGAGGTAGGAAGACTGCTTATCTAGATAAAGTGCAGGTGTCACTGACCATCAGCAAATAATAGCTCCCTGGTGATTGATAGCCTGTGCGATCGGGCTAGGGGAAAAGACATTGCTGTGGCAGGGCTCTACTGCGATTTCCTTACCCAACAGGAACAGTCCGTAACGAGTATGTTGGGCGCCATCCTGAAGCAGCTTGTCAGCAGAGGAAGAATCCCGGAGCACATACGGCAGGCTTTTCAAGAGGACAGAAAAGGGTTCGGCGGCCGATGTCTCCGAATTTCTGATCTCGTAGAAATTACGAAGAAGGCTGTCGCGGCCCTGCAGCGTGTATTTATATGCATCGACGGCTTAGACGAATCTACTCCGAAGCACCGACGGGAGCTCCTCGAGTCACTACGAGAAATCATTCGAGTATCAGCAAACACGCGACTATTCCTTACCGGGAGGCCCCATGTCGGGGACGAAATCATGAAATGTTTTGGCAAGGTGGTCATGATACCTATTATTCCGACCCAGGATAATATTAGGAGCTATCTGGAGATGAGGTTGGCCAATGACACTGACCCTGACATAATGGACAACGAATTGCGAGTGGATATCCTGAGAGTGATTCCGGAGAAGATCTCAGAAATGTAAGCAAGAATATCAAGCATATCCCAAGTACAGGTATGAGCCACGATTGACTAACAATGATGCAAGTTTCCTCCTCGTTTCTCTAAACATGGACGCAATCCTGAGCGAGCTTACTCTCCATCAGAGAAGAAAGAAGCTGGACGGGATGACAAAAGGGGATGGGCTAGGCGACGCTTACGCGGCAACTTTATCACGAGTGCAGGCCCAGCCCAGAAGTAGATCGAGGCTCGGTATGCAGGTTTTGATGTGGGTATCGCATTCGGAGCGGCCGTTGCGTATCGACGAGTTATGCCACGCCCTAGGGGTCGAAGAAGGATCTAGCGATTTGAATATTCGGAATATTCCTCGGATAGAAACACTACTAGCATGCTCCCTCGGGCTTGTCACGGCCGAGAAGTCCTCGTCTACTGTACGGCTTGTTCATTACACCCTACAGGAGTACCTCTCCCATGATCCCAACCTGTTCATCAAGCCCCACTCAATTATTGCAAAGGTCTGTTTGACCTACCTCAACTTTAACCAGGTGAGGGTCATTTCGCCTACCCTCCGCTCTGTCCCATCAACCTTGGCTTTTGTCGAATACGCATCTTGTCACTGGGGTACACACGCTAGGCTGGAAACTACAGAAAGTGTGAAAGCGCTTGCACTGAAACTACTCGATGGATACGATCAGCACATATCATCGACGATGCTATTATTGCGCGGGATGGGCTTTTGGGACCTACCTTTTTATTGGGGAGCCAGCCCTAGCGGACTCACCGGGCCCCACGGCGCTGCATACTTCGGATGCGCGGAGATAACAGTTGCTTTATTGAAGATGAAGGAATGGGACGCACAAGCAACTGATTTCCATGGTAATACGGCACTCACCCGGGCGGCTAGGATGGGGCATGAGGGGGTCGTGAAGATACTTCTTGAACGGAGCAACGTCAATCCCAACACAGCTGACAAAGATGGCCTAACACCGCTCTTGTGGGCTACACGGAATAAGTATGAGGGGATCGTAAGGATACTACTAGAACGGAGCGACCTGAATCCTAACACAGCTGATAAAACCGGCCGAACAGCGCTGTTGTGCGCTGCGCGGAATAAGTATGAGGGGATCGTGAGGGTACTGCTGGAACGGAACAACGTCAACCCTAACATGCCTGACAGATATGGCAAAACACCGCTCTCATGGGTTGCTGAACGTGGGCATGAGGATATCGTGAGGATACTGCTAGAACGAAACGACGTCGATCCCAACACCGTTGATGAAGATGGCCGAACACCGCTGTCGTTGGCTACCAAATATGGGCATGAGGGGGTGGTGGGGATACTGTTGGAACGGAACGACGTCAATCCCAACCTAATTGACAAAAATGGCCGAACACCGCTCTCGTGGGCTGCGCAGAATAAGTATGAGAGAATAGTGAGGATATTGCTAGAACGGAACGACGTCGATCCCAACATAGCTGGCAGAGGTGACCGAACACCGCTCTCGTGGGCTGCTGAATCTGGGCATGAGGGGATCGTGTGGATGCTGATGGAACGGAACGACATCAGTCCCAACCCAGCTGACGAATATGGCCGTACACCGCTCTCGTGGGCTGCCGGGTGTGGGCATGAAGAAGTCGTGAAGATACTGCTTGAACGGAACGACGTCAATCCCAACACGGCTGACAAAGATGGCCGAACACCGCTTTTGTGGGCTGCGCGGAATAAGGATGAGAGAATTGTGACGATATTGCTAGGACGGAACGGCATCAGTCTCAACATAGCTGACGAAGATGGCCGAACACCGCTCTCGTGGGCTGCCGAGTATGGGCATGAGGGGGTGGTGAAGATACTGCTGGAACGGAACGACGTCAATCCAAACACAGCTGACGATGATGACCGAACACCGCTCTTGTGGGCTACACGGAATAAGTATGAGGGGATCGTGAGGATACTGCTGGAACGGAGCGACCTGAATCCAAACATAGCTGACGAAAACGGCCGAACACCGCTCTCGTGGGCTGCGCGGAAAGGGCGCGAGGGGGCCGTGAGGATACTGCTGGAACGGGACGAGGTCAATCCTGACACAGCTGATGAATATGGCCAAACACCGCTCATGTGGGCTGCCGAGTGCGGGCATGAGAGGGTCGTGAAAACACTGCTGGAACGGGACGACGTCAATCCCGACACAGCTGATGCATATGGCCAAACGCCACTCTTATGGGCAGCGCGGAAAGGGTGTGAGGGGGTCGTGAAGATACTGCTGGAACGGGGTGACGTCAATCCCAACACAACTGACGAAGATGGCCGAACATCGCTCTCATGGGCTATGCAGAATGAGCATGAGGGGGTTGTGAAGATACTACTGGAATGGAACAACATCAACTTCGGTACAGCTGACGAACGTGGCCAAATACCGCTCTCATGGGCTACGCAAAATGGGCATGAGGGAATCGCAAATTTGCTGCGAGGGTGGGCGGATTTTATTCCCAAATCCACAGCAATTTCGCAACCAACAGATCTCTTCTCCACCGGGCCATCCGAGCTCTCTGGGCCTCCCCTCAAAAGGACCCGTCGGTCTTGATATCCATCGATAAAATCTGACCCTTCTCCCCTACTTATTACATATAGCCCCCAGTAACACACCAACCTTAGCCAAACAAAATCCTAAGACCACCTCAGACAGTTCTTTGCATGCGGGTTAGCAAGCCATTGCCGATGTTGGGCGTTAAGGCGATCCACCTAGAACTCACTGGCAGTCTCTCATCGGACCCCCCCCAATTCCCTTGTCCCCTTTCACACTTCTTGTTATCCTATTTCTGGAGATTCCTCTCTTAAAGATTGTGTTTATATATCCTTAGCCCATTAGTGCTTTCCTACACTCGCCTCTCCCCATAGTGTACTTCAGTTTGTCGTGTCAATGACAGGAATGCTGTCAACGGCGTCACTAGTCGACAGGGATAAGTACTCTAGAGCCTAGAGATCACTTTAGACACCACCGGGCATATTTGGGGGCACTCTGGATAGGGGGCCGGCTTAGCTAGCAGACTTAGGGAGGAAGAGGAATGGAGAGGGATATAGAGCTTTGATTTGGGAAATATACATTTTTTAGATTACACAACCATCGTGGAATGTTAGCCTGTAATGCAGGCGTTTTTTTACCGGAGACCACTAAATGATAGCACTCAATGAAGCTAGTTTCCAAGAGCATTAAGACCCGACTCTAGGAGAACACGGTATAGTATCATATTCTAGTGGGCTCCTGGAAGATAGAGTTTACCAGTGAAAGCATTTTTCGGATACTGAGGAGGGGCATACCGAAGGTGAATTAACAGCTGTCATTGCGAGTGCTTCCTGGAGCATTGGAGATTCGGGGTTGATAGAATGCTCCCTAGGGGTAGGATTATACCCTAAGGAGTAGAAGATGTCCCAGAGTTCTCTAGGGTGCGTGCTTCATTGTCGGTAGGGATGATGGTAGCTAGCACAATCATATAAAGCATCATACCAAAAATTGGAAATTGGAAATTTGGAAAAGAAAAAAACAAAAAGAAAACGAAAGAAAGAGATCTTAGCAATGTGAGAAGTAAGTTCGGTTAACAATGCTGGCGCGGGCTCCCAAGGTATGATACCACCCGCCTCTGATAGCCTACTGTAAGTGCATATTAAATACTAAACCAAGTGAAGCCCCCCCTAGGTATAGTAGCCAAAGGCCTCCAGTAGGAGAGAGCGGCCGGATTTTGGAAAGAACTATCCTACACAAGAACCAACCGTGCTTTACACCTGAATTAAGAGCACGCCGGGAACACACAACCAGTGACTCGTTTCCTAACACAGCACGTAATAAGACAGCAGGAGACAAAGTGGAGTATATAGGTGAATACCGAGCCTGTTGGGTTGCCTATAGGGCATGCGGCTATGTGGTTATGCGGATATGGAGTTGCGTGGATATGCGTCTAGGAGATATACGGTTATGGTTTTGTGGTGTGCGACCACTAGGCACCAAGCACTTAGCAGTGGATTTGTTATTTTCACATCCCATGCCCAGGGGCATGGGAGATTAGCTTTAGGCTTCGTTGGTACCCATTGCCATCAAGCATTAGGTATCGGGTATTTGATTTTATGCTGTCTGTTTTATGCCTTATGTCATTAGGCATAGGGGAGTCGGCAGGCTGGCAGGGCATAGGCTTTAGGGATCACGGAGGATCATGAGATATCACTATGGTTCTAGATTTACTTGAGATTCAGGATCCGCTAGCTTAGTGTATTTCTTTAGAATTCTTTTGAGTTGAGGAAAGTTTTTCTGAATTGTCAGTTAATTAGGGGGAGAAAAGTATATCTCCCGGCCTGTCCTTAGCTAATTAGCCGATAGAAAGAGTAGTCAACTAGTCCACCGTTCTTCCATGTTCCACTACGCTTAGGGCTGACCGATTGCGATTGCGCTTTCTGTTCCTTCATCTTTTGTCCTTTCTTTAAGCTCCAACAATTGTGTGATTATCGAAAAATCAAGTGAAAAAATATCAGTCGAGTGGGATTGGAGGAGAATTTGGGGTTTTGAAACTTGAGTGTGGGGAAGTCATCTGCTAACTGTATCTCCCTTATTAGCTCTCACTTTGGATACCGAGTTGGCCGCCTTGTCATGTCCTACTTATCTTGTAATTAGACAAGATTGCTTTGGTTGCATTAATTTATCGGTGTTCGTCGACCGTGCGTTTGTATAGTGGGGGACAAATAAAAATAAAAATTGGTGTGTAAGTAATAGCAAAGGGTTGCGATGGTTTATCTATCCAGTCCAGGAGAGAAGTGGGGACATTATCATTTCCGCTGGCTTAGGGCCTGTTTACCTATCCCTTGGGTGGTGTGAAGCAGTAAAATTCGGTTCCAGCACACTAAGGCCAGATTGGGCGCCCGCTCCCAGAGCCCAATGATTTTCTTCGTGTCAGCTCTCTGCCTTGATCCGGGCACGCGCTTCCTCAGAGTCTTTCTCTAGCTTTCGTTTCCTCCGCTGGTGTAAAGGTTTCTAGAACCTCCGTGGAAACGATATCTATGCAGTCGCATTCCAGGAAGACAATTCCACAACCATAGGGAAGATGTACCACATACACTGCACGCTTCAGGAAATCGCTATCGACTGAGTAACCTGTTACCACGTTTTCTACCCTAGACAGTATAGTCGAGGGAAGGGCCGCTACGTTTGTACATTACCGATGCGATAACCTAGAGTAAAAGGTTCCATGGTAAGGGATCGTCGAGATTTATCGCCTGCGCGCGGAAATCTCCGCCGGGGCAGACGATAAAGCGATAATTAGCATCAACCTAACTTTTTCAATATCACCGATCAAAGGAAGCAATCCGACTACAAAAATCTTACCGAGCTTCGCCCACCTCGTGGTAACCCAAGCCCTTCCATAAGTCAAATAGCGGCGGTTATCATGCCAACGGTATATAACTATCTGAGCTTCGGGAAGCGGTGGCTGGAGCATTGCAACTCGTGAGGTGGGTGATCAAAGTACATGAACCCTTGCGCCTATTGCGTGTTCCCATCGTGACCTAATTCGCAGTGTAGCATTCTATGTCAATTCTAAATGACCATCATTGCTGTGTAGTGGGGCAGAATGAAAGGGAGCAAGGGGTTAGAGGGAGGTGTGGGAGGTGAGTAACGATGATGTACCTGACTCTGAGCAACAATTTTTTCGGAAGCCGTGGAACCGTATCGTATAGTGTGGAATTTGGAGAGGGGAATGCGGTGACGTTCCTTCAGCCATACCGGCAGGGTTTCTTTCTACCGAAATAAGCTCCGCGCAAGTCAAGTGGTACCGTAGTTTTATTTTTTAGAGATCCACACGAACAAATTAAGCCTCCCCAAGCTACGCTTCTTGCGCCTACGATACTGTAAAATAGCTCTATTTTTAACATCTCCGGTGAATACCTATTGACAAGTTTACCGCCCCATGCATCTTGTACAGGAGAATCATTACATACATTGGTATTCGTAAATCGTGATAATTAGAAAAGGCAATAGCGAGACAAAATGAAAAAAAAACCCCCCCTAAAGCAAGAAATACCATGCACTTAGAAACTCGAAACCGCGATCGCAATCGCCTGCGCATCGCTGTGACTGATCGATACTTGAACCCCCTTCACACCAGCCTTGTCGGCCGCTTCTTTGGCATCACCGTGCAGCTATGAATGAATTAGAAATGGGGCGCGAAATAGGATAGGGGAGGGCTGTAAACATACCACGACAACGGGTGCACCCTTGTCATCACTGAGAATCTCAATATCCCTCAGCGGAGCACCGGCACCCTTGCTGGAAACGCCCAACGCCTTGAAGACACTCTCCTTAGCACTCCATCTACCCGCGAAACTGGCTTGTGGGCTAGGAGCCTTTCGGCAGTACTCCTGCTCGGCCGGGGTGAAGTTGCGTTCGATAAAGTTCTCGTTATCGATGTTGATGCTAGAGATTAATTCAACGTCAACTCCAATCTTACTATTTTCGCCGGCAGTCGCTGATGCTAAATGTTCCACGAGCTTTCTGGTGTTCTCTACCGAAGGATCAGGCCGCTTCCTCTGGATCTGGGCAGGGTAGGTATAGCTGTTGGTCTTTTTGTCTGCTTGTACACGGGCGAGAGGATCAAGCAAAACTTGAGATTCCTGATCTGGGGCATAGGGGGGATCGCTCTTGGCCTGGAACAGGTTATTCTCCACCAAGGAAGTATGGTAGTATCGATAAGCTTTCTTGTAGCGGGAATCGACCTTGGCCCGATAAGTTTCGTAGGTTTGCTCGTCCAAGGTAGCAAAGAGATATTTAGGGTGAACGCCAATCGCTTGAGCACCCTTTTGGCCGAAACCAAACGAAGTGACTGAAAATGCCTTGATACCGTCTGTTTGGATGCTGCGGCTTGGGTACACGAGGTAATCAAATTGTTCAAGATTTTTGTCGACGTTGTCAGCATTTCGGTTACCGGGAACGAGGCCTGAGTTTAAGACTTGTATGGCTCCGTTCATCATCCAAGCACCGGCGGCACCCTTGGGATGTCCGGTGAGGTATTTCTGGAAGATACCGAGAACCGCATTACCTTTTTGCCGGCCAAGATGCATCATCATCTTATTAATGGCGTCGGACTCGTTCTTATCGTTTGCCTTGGTGCTGGTTCCGTGGAAAGAAGCGACGCCCAAGTCATCAATAGTCAGGCCCCACACGGCCAGGGCCCCTCTCAATGGTGCAATCCGAGGATCTTGCTTCCAGAAGTCGTTGCCCCATGCGCTGAGGGCTTCTCGCTCCTGTCTTTGCGATTCTCGCTCGATATGGCCGGCACGGTCTTGCATATACTCGTTCTCGTCAAAGTCAACCTTCTCAGCCTTCATAGCCGTAACCTCCTCCTGAAGGTATAGGAGCTCGCTCTCAGTCCATTGCTTGATCTGGGATTTTCTAAGCCCGAGTTGTCGCCGTCTGTACTTAATGTCGAGGAGTGGGCTAGGAAATTTGCTGGCAGTTTCGCGGGCGGTGGTAAGGATACCCTGTCCTGGTGCGGGGATACTCCTTCCAATCTTGTCGGTAGCGGTAGCGGTAAGAGCTACAATACCGTAGATAGGAACACCCATCTCTAAAGCAAGCTTTGCAGTCATGATAAGTTGTACACCACATCCCTGAGATTCCATGAAGCCGTTACGCGTGGTGGTTGTAGGTCTGGACATTTCTTGAGGGGTTCTTCCGTGTAGCAGCTCTTCCTCGGCGTTGCTGGTTGCCTTCATATTGGCGAATTCGTAGGAACCTTCCTCCTGGAAATCATCAAAGCCACCGACAAAGCACACTCTAGCCTTGCCCTCCACGATTGTCTCATAACCAATATCAAGAGACTCAACAGCTGTGGCACATGCACCTACAGGCGTTTTGATAGGACCGGTGGACGAAAGAAGCAACATGTTGACCCACGCAGACATGGTATTGATGAAAGATTCCTGAAGAATGTCCTTCTGGATAGGCCTATCCATATGCCGGTCCTTATACATTCCTCTCAGTGCGGTCATACCACCAACACCGGAACCAACACAGTTTCCGACCTCGGATAGATGAACATATTTGTAGAATTCGTAAGGGTCAGTGATACCCGCAGCCATGAGTGATTCGACAACGCACACCAAGAGGTAAAGAGTGACTGGGTCAACCTGACTAATAATATCATCGGGGATTCCGTACTTCTTCGCGTCCCACCCACTGGGAATTTGGCCTGCCACAAGAC
>Ga0307507_10009024_pt1 | contig 13470 bp, 11 predicted proteins | sample 7_EM_MG_FD_207223 | JGI IMG/M metagenome (GOLD analysis project Ga0307507, IMG submission 207223) | Populus trichocarpa ectomycorrhiza microbial communities from riparian zone in the Pacific Northwest, United States - 7_EM | ecosystem: Host-associated > Plants > Roots > Unclassified | place...
AATCCTTTGCTTGGTGGGGGTGCATGTGAAGCACTTCCACTTTAATGTTAAACTATTTTATTTTGACCAAGCAGGATTTTTTATTTGCACATGGTAGTTCTCCATATGTAAAAGTAGGACATGAGATGCTTCTCAAGCTATAAAATTTATAAGTCAGCATCAATCTACAAGTCATACTAGAGAACATACCTTGTAAAAAATATCATTTTCATTCCCCTTTGCATTTACCATTATGGGTGTTTACAGTTCTCATTTTTGCTCCATTTTTTATTTCATTTTTCAAAAAAACAAGATGTAAAACAGGGCCAGAAATGAGATGGAAAAAGACTGAAAAACAGTTAGCATGTCTGTTTTTTGATGTGTTTCTATTTTTTATCAATTTTTGTCTTTGGTGTTTCAAGTCACTGAAGGGCATTTCAGTGTTGTCCATCCTTTTTTTTGTTGCCCCATAATGCAATAACCTAATTCTATTCACTGCCCACACTACATAATGAGTAAATAAAATAAAATAAAACACTTTTAATGGACTGAAGACCAATTAGTCAAGACAGAAGGAATATTGGAGGCTGACAGATAGCATTTGGAAAATGATAAGATAAAGTGGGGTCTGCAGAGATAGATGCAGAGTTTAAGGATGCTGGGGTGCAAAATGTGCTGTTTTTTTTTTTTGCTCATTTTTTATCTCATTTTTCAGTTCATTTTTCGCTTTATTTTTGATGGTCTATGTTTACAAAAATGAATGAAAAACAGGAACTGTGAGCACCCCTATTCCACACAATTACAGCTTTTTTCCAGTCAGAATTTCATTTTCCTGATTAAATGCTGGATGCTCATGTATAAGCTTTGAAAACAACTGTTTCTGTGCAACAGTATGGATGGACTAAACAGCATATTTTGTACCTCAGTAATAGCTCAAATATAATCTCAATGTATTTTCAATTTTACATGATGTAAAAATGTGGTGGAAGGCTGCAGAGAGAGCAGAGTATTACCAGAGTGACAAGCAAAGTGAGATTACACAGCCACTTGCTATCACATAAGCGTGCTATAACATAAGCATAGCTATCACATAAGCGTAGCTATCACATAAGCATAGCTATCACATAAGTGTAGCTATCACATAAGCGTAGCTATTATGTAATAGCAACTACAACCACCACTAGTCTGCCCTTACATTTGGACGTCTTGCGGAGATGTATCAGTATGAGTGCTGATGCCATTACAATGCCGAGGCTCGGAAATGGCCGCTGTCAAACTCTCATGACAGATCTGACATCCAGCATCGGTGGATCTGCCACCTCTTGAGAGTGGCTGCAGCATTTGTGCATGGAGTTCTCGAGGATTCCTTTTTAAGTTGCCCCATCACATTTTTGCAGGCCCACATGTAGGACAGAGATACAGATTGATTAGATCAAGATTATATAGTTTCTCAGCAAGAAGTATGTATAGTAGACACTAAAAGAACAAAATGCATGATGATGAGGAGTTTCAACACCTATCATGGACATGATTTTGAAGGCCTTTGAACACAGCAACTACACTCTAGCTGATTTTTTCACTGATCTTTTGACTTCACTGGCCTATCAAACTCATCCACTTGTGCAAGGCCTGGCAGAGGACTTAAATATCTTAATTTCATCCACATCTACAAGTTCTGTTACTTGTCAATGGGTGCTCTCATTTGCTGAAAATGTCTACTCTTCACAGATGGGTTCTCTCTCCCATAAATCGGGTGGATTTCATTTTAATGCTAAAAGAGTTAGAGAGGAGTGCATCCAAGAGTTGTTTACTTGACAGAGTCTTGGAAAGCTGCAAAGGCTGGTCAGAAGTGAGGTCGCAAGGATCATGAAATTCCTGGTCAGTTGTAAGTTGATGAGGCTGGCATCCACCCATCCTGATCACCTGCAAAAATGTGATGGGGCAACTTAAAAAGGAATCCCCAAGAACTCTGTGCACAAATGCTGCAGCTGCTCTCTTGCTTTGCTCCTGAACTTTCTTTATTTGTTTGGCATGATCTCCATCACGGCAACTTCCCGCATACTCTCTAGTAAGCAGGGAGCAAAGCCGAGAGCAATGCTTTTAGGAGCCTGCAGCTGATTCTGAAAACGTTGTCACTGCGCAATTTTTTGCAATGCCATCAGTAATATATGACTGATATATTAGCTGAGTAATCAGGGATAAGGCTAAATTGGCAATTTCTAAGATTTCATGATCGATGACTAATCTAATCAACCTTTGAGTGAAATAGTATTTTTGACTTTTATCATAGGGGGAAATAATTCTAAGATATAATTTTGGTACCTACGGACTCCCTTGAATCTACTCTACCTTATCATGCAAAAATACAGAGTGCTGGTCATTTCTTACATATAATATGGTAGAAAGTGAAGCTCATCACACATGTCACTGCTGTGACATTGCATGCTTCAGCATGTGCCAGATAACATTGAATACTTAGTTGCTTGTTTGCTCTCAGGGAAATAGTTCTAAGATACAATTTTGGTACCTATGGAATCCCTTGAATCTACTCTACCATATCATGCAAAAATACAGAGTGCCAGTCATTTCTTACTTATAATACTGTACTAATTCAATCAATTTGTCACACCCTGTGACCTGTGACTGACATGATGAAATTTTGGTTTTGTCACATCACCAAGGAAGGTGTAACCACTAGAAATTTTCATCAAGCTGCATGCGAGTTGGCCTGTTTTTCTGTAAATTTTTTTTATGGAACTAAAAGCTGTTATAAGTGACATGAGACACAAAAAAATAGACATTAAATTTAATTGAAGGCACAATTTCGCATTTTCCCGACCTCTCTGAGGATTTCATTGCCAGCTCCTGTGACCTGTGACTTCACCAGATTTCGTCGATTTTGGACCCCTTGTGATGTGTGACTGATGAATTGATTGAATTAGTACAGTATGGTAGAAAGCCTGAATCTTGTCAAGATACATTTCCAGTGCATCATCTAGTAAGGTGAAGTCATTTCGAGGAGCCATAGAAGACACCCCTTTATATCTTGACTGATGTGCCAAAACACCATACCTAAAGTGTTGCAGCTAGAGGAGAGAGCAAATGAGTGACTAAGTATTCAATGTTATCTGGCACACGCTGAAGCATGCAATGTCACAGCAGTGACATGTGTGATGAGCTTCACTTTCTACCATATTATATGTAAGAAATGACCAGCACTCTGTATTTTTGCATGATAAGGTAGAGTAGATTCAAGGGAGTCCATAGGTACCAAAATTGTATCTTAGAATTATTTCTCCCTATGATAAAAGTCGAAAATACTATTTCACTCAACTGTTGATTAGATTAGTCATTGATTGTAAAATCTTAGAAATTGCTGATTTAGCCTTATCTCTGATTACTCAGTTAATATATATCACTCATATATTATATTACTGATGGCATTGCAAAAAATTGTGCAGTGACAATGTTTTCAGAATCAGCTGTAAAGAAAAGTTGAAAAAGAGCTATGTGTATGAATCAGAGTGTCACTGGCAACCAGTTGTGCCTGATCCAGATCCATACCCATGGGTAAGCCTGATTTGGTTCAAATACTTACCAAAGAATCTCTAGTCTCCTGTAGGCAGCCCTATAAATATCACATTTGTCTCTTTTAAGGGGAAGCTTAAGGGATGTCGACAGTGATATAGAATCTCAAATTCCAATCATGACTTCAACTGCCTCTGTGTTTAATCAAGAACTCACTACTACATAGTGTGAATGAGGAACAAACAATGCAGACTGCACTACAACACTAACTATGGAAACAGTCTTCTGCCAGCTTCATTTTTGTAAGCTATGTTCCAATTTGTAAGCAGTGACCCCAGAAACTCTGTGTACCTACATCAAAATGTCAAAATATTGGATCCTGGGTATGGTTGTCCACAGCACAATAGCTAGCTTCAGTGCAATATGGAGGCCCAGGGCATTTTTTTGATCACCATATGCTGTATATAAATTGTATTACATTACAATTTACATAGGACAATTTCTGTAAGGTATCAGTAACCAGAATTTATTTTGTGGGTGCCATGGCCCATATTGGGAGTATTGGAAGATGCATCACTCCCCATCCCAAACCAAGGTACTGTCACACTGGTGAAAGGTTTCGGCCTTGTGTTGCTCTGTCAGACTGTGGAACACTACACACAGATACTCACTGATGTCAAGGCACCCCTCTCATTCGATCCAGAGTCCCACATCCTTGACAACAGGCTGTCAAACACTAAAAACATGAAAAAGATGAACAGTTTGACATATCACATCATTGTTTCCAGTGGTTGTGAGAGGTGTGCATGACCTTGAGCACTGCATGTCTTTTCAACACAGGTTAGCTACTATTTGTATTTTTGAAATTTGAGTATATGTACTCAGCCTCATGAAGGCTTGGGCTATTTTTTTCTGAGGTTGCTGTGGCCCGTTGTCATCTCTGGTTGTTGGGAGAGGTGCGCACACCTTGAGCACCTGCTTTTCTTTTCAAAAGAGGTTAGCCCTTGCTTGTTTTTTTGATATTTGAATATCTGTAGTGACACTCACTTTTTTTGAAGATCTCCACACTTTTTTTCCAAGTTTTTTGCCCTGCAGCAAGCAGACCTCTTTTCTCTAAGCAGTCCTTCATCAACCTATTCACTGCTATGTGATATGCACACTGTTGCTTGTCACCATCTCAAGCCATTGCAAGAGGTGTGCAGCACATCAAGCACCTGTATTTTTTTTCAACCAAGGTCAGTGACTGTTTGTCTTTTGGTATTCAAACACATGTATTCTATTGACAATCACCTTTTTGAAGATTCATATACTTTTTTTCTGAAATTCTGGCCCTGCAGCGAGCAGACCACCAGCCTGTAGTTAAAGCTAAGTTGTAAAATAACCAAGCCCTTTGTTGAGTGGAGGACAAGTTGGAGGAGGAGTGGTGTGAAGCACCACAACCATCAAAAGCAACATAAGTCATTTATCTTTTTGATATGTGAGGATGATATCTACTTACCAAATTATCATAGAATTCTCATCTACTCGTACATTTTCCACTGTCATTATTGTTCACCACTGCACAGTGCATTCATTCACCTTGTCCATGCTGCCATTCTTGGCCTTGTAGACATCCGTTTTGATGTTTTTAAGGCCCTAAGCACAAAAAAATACTTACCCCTTTCTTGTAGCATCATCACTGCCTTCTGAACCCTGCCTTGCCTCCACACAATGTATCGACTTCTGGTAATCACCATCTTGGCACAATGTAGTCCTCCCAAGACTGTTTCCTTATTTTCAATTGATGTTATGGGATGGAAGGACTATGTGTGTGAAGATCTGGCATTGAAAGGGTTTGACATACCTTTGTCATTTAATTGTCACTGCATCCCATCCACCTCTCCAAAGCTCACCACATCTGCCAAACATGTTGGGGATGTCAATTATCTTCTGAAAATTGGCCACATGTTGTAGATTTTGGATATGAGTAAGTTTGAGTGCTGAGTGATTACTTACTGCTTTTGAAGGTTGTTTATGTGCATTATCACCTTAAGAACATTTCCTCAAATTTGCCACATCATGAACTAGGCCATAATTGCCTTCCACATCAGTTCATCATGAAGTTCTAATGCATATATTTAATGTAAGACATCAGTTTTATTGTTGTACAAGTATTCATGAACTTATCTTTGAAATCTAGCCATTTCAATTTGCCATTTCAGAGTCCATCTTGAAAAAACACTCATTTTCGAATGTGTTAGTAAGTTTCAGCCTTTATATAAGATAAGTGAAGTTCTGATACTTACCTTTGGACCTGGTGATATTTTGCTGTTTGAAGAACTTGGCAAGAGGGCACCCTTTTGTTTGGCTTTGTTACATTTGTAGACAGTTTTGAGCCTTGAGATAGTACTCATTTGTCATAGATAACAATTTTATGGGGAGGTTCTGCTTGTCCATTTCACCTTGTAATGAAAATACCTGCATGGAGCAATGACCACATTTCACATGTAAGGGTCCAAATTTGGCCATATTGATTTGGGAGCTTGGGGTTTCTGGGGTCACTGCTTACAAATTGACCATCAGCTTATGAAAAGTGAAGCTGGTGGAAGACTGTTTCTGTAACTAACAACAATGATGCAAGGGACAAGGGAGACACCACACCAACAATCACATAAACACCAATGATGGACAACTGCCACCAAGGGAGTGCTGGGAAGTTGACAGAAAACAACATGGGGTAGATTTTTTTGGTTAAGGCTCTCAGAACCCCTCACACCTTCCAAATAAGGTATGTTTTCATCCAAAAAGGGTATGTTTTTTTCCACCCTTCTTTTGAAGAACTTTCTGGCTGTGCTCCTGGTGGGCTGTGAACCTTTTCTGGCTTTAAAATGAATATAAAATATTTAAATACACAACCTGTTACTATAATAAAAGGTCCAAGCAGGCTATAAATCATGAGTTGGTTCAGAGAACATTACTTCACCCCTGGGCCATTGTTGTCCTAAAATCATGTAAATATGCTTCAATAATACAAATTCAGCCCCTTTTCACCTTTCCTTTTGCAAATCAGAAAGGTGGGAGGGACAATAGAAATTCCAAAAATTCCATTTCTCTCAGCAGAATGCCTTCAATCGTAGCTTATTAACCATCCAATCACACTGGAGGTGCTGCTGATGTATCTGGCTTTGCTACAGGGCCTCAAAAATAGATTTTTGAAGCACATATAATAAAAATATTTAAGCTCTGCTGGACCCTCCCCCCCACCTTGGGTTACAGGTCGACATCCTGGGGCTCCCTTAACTGCCACTTCCAGCTAGATGCAAAACCCTAGACAACTCCCTGGACTCCGCCTTGCTTTGTACAAACAAGGACGCAACCCTTCACTCCATCAAACCTGGGGTGGTGTCCAGCTGTCAATATATAAGTACAGTCATCTCTGTCTTAACCCATACTTGTCAGGTATGGGTTACTACAGACTATGGGTTTTGACAGAGCTTGTCCCTGGCAGGGAACCAACTTGGTGGACACATGAAGGTATGGCTTATGGGTTATCACCAGTATGGGTTAAGAGAGAGGTGACTGTACTAGTATATGTAAGTAGTCTCCATCAATCAACCATGTTCACACAAGATATGAAATAATTTTGCCTGATTGGGCCATTCCCTTTCACTCTTTTTTTTCTTCTTCTTTGGTTTCTTGAGATTTACATGCAACAAGTAAACTACTTAGTACTTACTAAGATGCATGGGGAGCCTTAGGACTCCCTTAGATGTAGGTCTGATGGCCCTTCATTTACAGCCATTTGCAATGATGATGGCACTCTCTGATTGTTTTTGATTGTATTCAATATAAATAACTTAGTCAAATTTTGATGTCGAGCATGGGTAACGCTGCTTGAACGCCTATGCTCACATCGTTCTGGGTGTCCCATGCCTCCTCCGCCTGCCAAGAGAGTCAAAGCTGCTTCTGCCAACACCGCTGAGCCTGTTCTAGGCTCGATTATCAACTGGGAATCCCTCAGTGAGTCTGATTGTGACAACAGGCATCCGTGTGGAAACTCGGACAATGAAGACAAAAGTAGTGGCACCTCCTCATCTGAAAGCGAGGATTCGGATGATATCATTGTACACAGTGCTCCTCCGAGCCCTCCTCCAACGGTTTCAAAGAGAAAGCAAGGGAGGAAGCCAAAGGCAGCCCAGGAAGAAGGGGTCATAGGTGCGTAAATGCTACCCCTCGCCCGAGCTGCACCTGTGCTTACGGTACCATAGAACGTCCTTCCACAAAGATCACCTACCTTCTCTCCATCCTTTCGGCTGAAGAAGCCAGTAAGGCTGCCGCCAAACGTGAGCCGATCAGCAGCTCATTGGTACTTTCGGATTCGGCGCCTTGGGATACGATGAAGGCAAAACTACTGGTGGAAATCGACACCGCGCTCTCTCCCCATTTTCTCGACTTCGACGACTACATTCTCATGTTCTTCATACCAAGAATCCTTCCGAAACCGGGCATAGCACTTTCAACAGAAGAACACTATAAAGCACTTCTTGAACGCGCCGCAAATCTCAGCAGCAAAACCCCTACAATCAACTTGACTATCCAAGAGAAGAAGAAGAAAGCCAATAAGGAGAATGCACCTGCAACTGCGGAAGCTCAGGCTGTTGTGGAGACGAAGGGAAAAAAGGTGAACTTGCAACCCCAAGTTATCATGCATATATCTGACCAATGTAGCAGAAGAAAGATCCCCCCATCCTTCCAGGAAATATCAAGCGAGCGGAAAACATCCAAAAGCTTCAGGACTGTTGGAAGTGCGTTCTTCGGCAACCTGGATGTATCGGCGCATATTGCTATGTTTTCCCTGACACGGGCGTTCACCATCTGCTCAACCATGAAAGGCTGGAGTGCTGGGCATCTGCTATGGTATTTCCTCTCTGTACCTTATTTTTCCGCATTCTCTGACTATCATCTGTAGCTCAAAACTGACCTGTCGTCAGATCTCGAAAAGCCACCCCAGCATCGTCTTTTTGACCCAGAGATCATTGTACGTTCTCCAGTTCTCCAACGTCGCATCGACGCGCAGAATGCAAAAGGATCAGCTGGTCCTTTGACTGCTCCTTTGGCACCTGTTTTCAACATCACTGTTGGTGATGGCCTCGTTGACCTTCTTCAACCTGCTTGCTGTGCTGATCCTGATCCTACCCCTCCAATGCTTGCCGTTCCACCTCCTGTGAACAATATGCTCTTGAGAATGACCAGTGGCATTGGCCCTGATATGCCAATTGTTGAATTCTGCACCTCGTTTGGCCTTCAGCCATCTATTCTGGCGAAGCTTGAGGAAAATGCCTATGATTATGCATGCAATCTTCGCTTCATTACACTTGACAACCTAACAGAGATGGGTTTCAAACTTGGGGAAAAAGCTGCTCTGCAGGATGCCGTTGAGCGCTGGTCTGTTCCACTCATTTTATGATTCATCATGTTTCAAGACTGTTCGAGTTTGTAATTGTAGCCTCTGTTCGCCAACGTGTTGTACTTCTATGTTGCCACACCAATTCACATAAGAACTTGTTTCTAGAAATACCCAGCATGTCCAAAATAACCTGAAGCATCCTCTGGGGTTATTATCTCCATAACCTCATACATGTCAAAAATAATTCCATCATCTGTCGTTGCGAGGTAGTAGTCTTGATGGCGTCGGAGAAAGTGTTTTATCTTTGAGAAGGCCTCCTTGATCGGATTGAGGTCAGGAGAATAGGGCGGCAGGTATTCAATTCGGACACCTGAGCATTCTATCAGTGTTATTGACATCAGATCTTTTTGGATTTCTTACCAAACTGATCAGCCAGTTCAAGAATCTCGTTGCCATGATGGATGCACACGTTGTCCATCACTAAAACACTGAGGGGGCCAGGATATGCTGAGAACTTTGGGAGCTGATGAGGGTGGAATCAGGAACTGTAGAGAATGTATCAGAGGAGAAACTCACAACATTGAACTCGAGATACTCAAGGAAAAGCTCTTTCGTCATTGACCCCTCAACTACAGTCCCTGCGACAATGCCATCGAGTGTGAGGAGAGCTTCTGTTGATGTACGCTGCCCACGAACAAAGGCCTGCTTCTTTTGAGCACATGTGTTTCTTCAAGACCTTCTGTAATGCCTTCCAACAGAGCGGACATCCTTGGACATTTCATCGAGGAATCCTACCTCCTCTGGAGAGTACCGTGCCATGCGTGCAATATAATCAGCCCTTCGTTCCTCGTCTCTCTCTAGAGCGATCCTTTTGAGTTTTTTTCGGCTAACGTTTAGCCACTCGAGTTCACGGAAGATGGTGGTGTAGTGGACAGAGATGAAGCGGTTGGTTTCCAAAAGACTCAAGAGTTCATCCAAGAAGTAGTCCGGATTATCACAAATCAACTCAAGCAGATAGTCAATGTCTTCTCGGTCCAGAGTTCGTACACGTCCTCGCAGGCTTTGGGCTTCTGGGATAACATCGCCAGTTTCATGCCAGAGCTTCAATACACAATACCAGGTGCGATGCGAGAACCCACAGCAATCGAGAATATCGTCGAGTTCAAGCAGTCCACGTTCGTAGAGCCTGACGGCGGCAATTTTGACATTGCGGCTGATCTTGCGGTAGCCCATTGAGAGTGCTGCAGGAAGAACGACGAAGGGCTGGTGTTTATTTGGTGACACAACTCAAATTTTGACTAAGTTATTTATATTGAATACAATCAAAAACAATTGGAGAGTGCCATCATCATTGCAAACGGCTGTAAGTGAAGGTATGTGGGTGATGTATACAGCTGTATGGTATAAGTAAGATGTATGGTTGGGTATATGGTCCAGGTAATCGGTGGTTGGGTGCATCAGGGTGAGCGCTATGGCACTCACACAGGGTTGTCAGTGGGTGCAGGTGGCATGGGCATGATGCTAATCTGCATCAAGTCATCGTCCTCTGAATCTATGTTGGGTGGTTCAGGTTCATCATGGAAGGAGGGGTGTTCTTTTGTATGTATTTCATTCCCATGAAATTGAACGTGCCTGAGTAGCCAGGCACTCTTGCAGGCTCACTCCCTTTCCTTGTTGTTCAGTATTCAAGTTATGTTTTGGACACATAGTATCAGATATGCAAGGTGTGTCTATTTCCAACTCTTTGTGCTCAGTACTCAGTACCCTCAGCCTTCCCCTAGTTTGACAAATATGGGAACACTAGAGGAATGTACATGATCATTGCTAATATGACAAGCACACCCCTGTGTGCCAATGTCACTGTCATTGTCACATTCCCTCACACCCTTTCTATTGACGCTCAAGTCAACTTGGTCTGATGTCACAGTACAGCTGAGTTGATCAAGTTAGTTCATATCCTTAAAATTCTTACCATTCTCCCCTCTAACTAGTAATACTCAGCCAAGTGCACCAATATTTCAATTACTCCCAAAAATGAGACTCTGCCCTATACACTCATTGTACATTTGCGATTTCAACTTGGCTCAAGTAACAAGATTTCCTCAGATCGCTGCCTCTTTCTCCATCCTCCATCCAACATCACCATTGCCAAAGTAAACACAAGCTTCAATTGGACTGTTAACTTATCATGGTCATCACCTTTCTTCTTGAGTGTTGTTGATTCAGCTGGGAACATGTGGGCCAATGGACTCCTGCATCGCAGTCAAGGAAAGGCCTCTAGTTGTCTTGCTGGTATTGCTACCCTGACTGCATGAGTGATAATGCAACCCCTTTACTTGATGAAGCCAGATCTACAGATCCAACAGAGTGAAACCAGTCATTGCTATTGATTCTGGTATTGGTGGTTTGGCTGTTGGATTGTTTGTTGGAATATTAACTGCTCTGTTTGTCAAAAAGCAGTACAAGAAGGGTGACAGCCCCATGTATCTGGCTGCATCGACTCCAGTTTCACCTCATTTCTTGCCCTCAGAGGCGACTGATTCTTGATCATCTGCGCAGAATTTTGCACTTGGTCTTTGGGGTTGCAGATAATGCGACAATGCAAAGAAGACCTATGTTTGGTGACCAAACTGGTACACACTTGACCAAATATGCACAGGGCTATAAATAACCTGGAGAGCTGTCAAGCAATCTAATCCATTGCTTGTACTCAAACCACCATACCATCTCTTTTGACTGGTTCCTGCCTTATTTGAATTGTCTTCCTCTAGCAAACTCCTTGGCCTTTCATTTCTATCTATCCAATCTTGCCTTTCCGATGTTCACCTCCTCATGCCACTGCTCATGCATAGTACACCACGGCAGCCACGCTATCTCACCAGCTTCCATGCACTGTAACAAGGATATGGGATTCTATCCTTCTTCTATATTGTTTACTTTCCATTACTTATCATTTGTGTCACATGACTCCTTTCCATACTTGTCAGTAGGTAGTCATGTAACAATTATCCTTCTTACTCCTTTACCACCACTGCATCTATTGCTTTCAGGCCATGTCGTATCACAACTCATCTTAATAGGCAAGTGATATTGTGTATATCAGGTCACTGACACTGTTACTCCAAGAGGACAAGTGTCAGCACTGTTGATCAGGGCAGATCTTATCAGATCTGCAGTGATATCCCTTCCTGTGTCTGTATCCAACCTCTTGAGGATTTCCTAAGGGGTAGCAGAGATTGTAGCTTTGGATTTCTGAAGCAATAGCAATCCTCACTAGGATATGCCTGCATTCAGTCTTTTTTCCTCTCTTTAGACCAAGCTCCAATCAAGATTGCAGCTGGGTCTTCACACCATAGACATTTAGGCTCACCATATGACTTTCATCAACAGCTTCCCACATTTAACACACAGAAAGTGTGTTACATGCACACTAATTCTCTATGTCAGCCCTTCATGCCTAACTATATGCCATCCCAATAGTATTTACATTATCTCACCAACTTAACAACATCTCAAACTCAGACCCTCAATGTGTTCAATGCAGCATAGGTGAGTCACCAACTCCTCTTTCTTAAATCATTGCCTAACCATTTATCTACAGCATCATTTTTCTGTTGGCAATTTTTTTCCTGAACATGGTGCTTTTAAATGGGTAGGCCCATTCCCTTATACTAAGCGCTATTTCTGTTGTCTTTTTGTCAGCCACCTCACAAGCACTGGGGCCATCAGCTTGTACCTTTGCAGGCACAGTACAATTGGCAGTACCCTTTCAATGGTAGAACAACCAATTGCTGCACCACACATGTCCTAATGCATCCTGGGTACTGGTGTTATCTGGGTGTGGAAAGTTGCTCCTTCACAGGGGTGTGGGCAGGCAGATGCATGATTGCACACCTGGATGATTGTTGGGGGCCTTCTCAAAGGTCTCAGGCATTGTCTCACTGGACATGGCACTGCTGACAATGGTGAAGCAGCAGTTGGTTGTTTTGCTCTTGAACTGGGTATGCAGTATGGGGACACTTTGATTCCAGTGAGCTGGCCCTTGATTAACATTCTTTTTTCTCTTATACTATGTTTGTTCAGGTGTTTGAAACTTTTTTGGCATTGCATGATTTTTGACTGACCACTTCCTCAAATCCTTCTAATTTTTTGACAACTCAATCTAGGATTTCTCCCTCTACATGAATATCTACTTTTTTTTGGTGTAAATGTTTTGTGTTCACTGTCGGAGGTGTTCCGATACTCAGGGTTCAAAAATATCAAGAGTTTGAAACTGTTGTCACGCTGGGTCACAATGAATTTGGCTGAGAGATAATGACAGTTTGGCTGGTGAATGTCACGCAAATGTCACGCTTTTGCAAGCAAAATTTGGTATTTTGCCCTCCCTCCCAACAGCACTTCACCTCTCTCTATGAAATTCTGTATTTAAATCTTCACATATAATTTGGATGTTTTAGAATAAACGGTCAAGCCGATCTGGAGGGATCTGAGAAAACATTCCAGACTTTTGTTTGTCTGATGTATTGAAAAGCACAAAATCGTGCCTCCAGAACGCAAATCTTTGACTCTCTCTCTGG
>Ga0307507_10009025_pt1 | contig 13467 bp, 13 predicted proteins | sample 7_EM_MG_FD_207223 | JGI IMG/M metagenome (GOLD analysis project Ga0307507, IMG submission 207223) | Populus trichocarpa ectomycorrhiza microbial communities from riparian zone in the Pacific Northwest, United States - 7_EM | ecosystem: Host-associated > Plants > Roots > Unclassified | place...
TTGACAATAGGGTACAGCCTTTATCAGACCTTGATCCTGCTGAATATATTATTCTTGGTTACCAACCCTGGCTTGGCATCTCCATATCAGGTCCTTTATCAGATGATCCAGTGCACTCCTTGGCATTGATTGTACAGTACATAATTATAGAGAAGAGATAGCTTATCAGATGGCAATAACTACAAGAAAAATTATGGATGAGAATGCCGGTTCTACGTGGTAATTATTTTATGATAACACTAGTAGAACCTAAGACGCTATGTAATTGGTGAACATATTAGTTATTTGAACACTCCTCTTCAATCCATCGGATTCCCCGCCTTCCCTCCCGATTGCCAGCTACTCCTACTAACCTGCTCTTCCTTCTTCCCGGGAAAGCATCTAGTCTTAAGGGGTTTTTATCAGCCTCCTTCAATTCAAAGCAAAATGTATTATAATGAAAATGTCAATTGTGCTAGGTCTAGGATAGCCCTTGACCAATGCACCATAAGCCCACAAAAAAGCCATACAAGGAAATTTCGTAGAAAGTTGCTACGATATGGGTTTGCTAAGTGAATAAAAGATACTACTCGAGTGGGACGGCATCAGCTCCAACAAACCTGATCACCATGGCTGAACATCAGTCTAGTATGCTGCTGAGCATGGCCGTGCGGGAGTGGTTGCCCTACTACAGCCCCCTTGAATTTCCCACCCCTAGGACCACCTAAGGCTGTAGAGGTATCAGCCTCCTTGGCCTCTAGAAATGAGACCCCCATATGGGCTATTTCTGCAAAATCACAACAATCCCATAAATATTTCTGCCACAGCTAGTCCCTCCGCCCCCGATTCTCCCTTAGCCTCAATCTTCAGTCAATAATGTCGCCTTGTGGTAATTGCTGTCTTCCATTTCCCTTCACTGCAATAACCTCATGCTTGTTCACCTTAAATACCTTATTTCAGTCTAATCAAATCACTAATAATTGAAATACCTATATTTATTGTATATATATCTAACCCCCTATATCAACTTTCCCATGTAATCGAGTCATGATCTTAGATTCTGTTTAAAATCTACAGTGTGACATTGGCGGGGAGTTATTATATTTCTATCGCGTTGAAATAAATTGACCTGGCAAGAAATTCGATTCCTAATTTTCTTGACCCCTTCCAGATATTCTCTAGTGGTAAATCCTCATTATACGCTGGCTGTTCACTAACCTTTTCTACTTTTCCTTTATTTCCCTGTCCTCCAAGGCATGCAACTGATGGTTGTTGAGGGATGGGGAAATAAGATAAAGTGCAAGTATTTCCGGTAACTATGAAAAGCGACATAGAACCCGTGTGTCGATATTTCCTCCCCCTTCTTACATCTCCACCCAGAACTGAAATTTTTTGTAATACTGGCTCGGCTCACAGAATCCCGTAGGTTTACCTTATCATAGGTTACGGCCCAGTGGTGTATTATGTGGTATTGCACGCAGGCAAACACCCTCTAGTGAACAGGAAACATATCCGAGTGACAGTCTGTGACGGCGTTGAACTAGACTCAAAATTTATCGCACAAAGTCACCTATAATACTTGGGGATAACAGCATTCAAGTGTAGCAGCGCGTGCATGAACTGGCCTGGGCAGGTTTTTTCTTCTTTTTCTCCCGCACCTAACTCATAATATTCTAGTCATGTCGATTTTGTTCTTTGTTCAAGGGTTTATAAATACAGGCCAGCAGAAGCAAGGTTGGTTTTCTCCCTTTTTCACACGTAACGTACTGCACCGGCACGTAGCTCAGGAGCAGAAGTGGATCAACCTATGGGTGAATTTTACACAAATTCCTCACCGCAGAAATTTTGATAAAATACACTCTCGGAGTTTAGCTCAAAATAGAAAAAAGGAAAATTCTAACATGATAGACTATCAGAGATCCATCCTGTCCTTCTGAATCTCCTATCCATACCTTCGCGCATCAACTGAGACTTCTAGACCTCTATATTTTTGGATGCATTTTAACTGCTTCAGCTCCCGCCTAATCCACTTTCTTATATCATACAATAGATTAGTGCATTTTGTCTTTGTTGCTTAGAAGAAATGAGCAGGCCAAAGGTATTCGGAGCTGTACCTGTAGAATCCCGATGGATCTAGGTCTCAGGTTAGGACTTAGCGTGAGATTTCAAAGTGCCTATTTTAACTAGCCTTAAACATAACTATAAAGATCCTATAAGGCTAGCGATTAAGTCTTGCCCCACTAAACAAAGGCTCGCTCCTTATATCCTTTATCTACGGGATCGTTTATTTTCGACGCTTTCACGATAATCAGGTGTAGACGATCTGTGAACTATAGTTGGTGGTGCTCGCCGTAGCGCTATCCCGTAGTGGTTTGGAGAATCTGCTTGTGGTGAGTTGGAGGCGGAGATCCGTGCGAGGTTGTTAGCAAAGTATAGAAGATGTGGATTCCTGCCCGAATCGTCATCCTCTATCTTTACCCTTCTCTCCCCCTTGGCGGGAGATCAACATCTCTGGCGGTTCTGTCCTCCCGGCTGCAAGAGCAATCACAAAAAAAATATCGCTTGAAACACGCCTCACCCCTTGTGTTGGGATAAGCCTAATGTGCTACAGTCAAATCTATTAGAAAAACTAAAGGTAGTTATGTGCGGAAGCGGAACGGAAAAGAATTTGCGCAAATTCCACTCGCCGTATCATATCATTCTTACTTTCCATAAGCCAAAAAAAGGGCTAAATGTCAAATCATATACAGAGAACATCGGTGACCATCATTCAGCCCATAATGCATCATGAGTTCAAGCTAGGTATACGCCTCTAAACTCCAAGGGTGTAGAGAAGCCTAACCTATACGAAATAACCGAATAATCAAGACCCAACCAACGATATCTTACCACCACATAAAGTTTAACCTAATAGGAAGAAATAATATAGAAAAAAGACGTATGCTACAAAGCCGTTGTTTATGTACAATGGAAGAGGATAACAAGAAATTCAACACCTAGACCTAAGAGTTTTAAGAGTTTTAAGTTTTATTTCCAACGATCCCCAGGAAGCCCCTCCAAGTACATGTAAGAACACAAACAAAGTAGCCAGAGAGTATCGAAAAGAAAAATAACTCGCATTCCACATGACCACCAGATAGATAACACTAGAGATTGGATACCAGTTTTCTGGGATCTGCTACTTAGATGGGGCACAGCTTCTACCAACCGGTTTTATACTCGCCCTTTTTATCCCCATTCATCAATCCGCCAGTGGCACCCTTGATGAGCTGATTATAAGCTGGGGTACTTTTAACCCTACAAGTCTCGGATTCGGCGTGTTGGATGAGAGCAGACGAGGAGGCGAAACACGAGAAGCAAGAAGGACAACTGACCACTCACTGGTTAGTAATTATGTGGACACAGATAAAATAGGGTGAGTGTTACCGAAAAGACTTCTTGTCGTGAGTGATACTCTCGAGATGGGCTCTAAGCGCGGTAGCAAGACGGAACTTCTTCCGGCACTTGGGGAGGGGACAAACATAGGCTTCGGCCATCTCATTCCAATAATTTCCCATGTTTTCCTTAGGAGAAGGGGTCGGTTTGGCGGGAAGAGTGTGATCGAGAACGCTGACGAAATCCTTCGGGACGAGTTCCTCAGGCTTGAAGCCCTCGGGGGTGTCGGCGAGAGCGGCTTTAACACGTGAGGGAATAATACCACTCCTCCAGGTATGAGTACTGGTAGTTCCAGCAAGAATTTCGGCGGGGAGGCCTTTCTTAGCGAGCGGGTTGTTCTCCTGGTTGATTAGGTTACGAAAGTCAGCTGCTGAGAGCTTGCCCTGGCACTGTCCGGATTCGATATGCTGGGTCGCGGCGGAAATGGAGCTGAACATGAAATCGCAGCCTGGACATGGATGAGTATTGGCTGGTTTGGGCTGGTGGACCTGATACTAGTATTAGCTTGCAAAAATATCTTCAAAGTGGGGGGGAAAGAGAGTTAAAATCATACCTGTTGAGAGTGAAGCTCAAGCGCTTCAACATTGTGAAACTCCTGAGAACACTCACGACAAACCACATGCTCAGAACTCTCCATAAGGTGCCCCTTCAACTCGGCCTCATCTTGAAAGTCAACCCTACACTTCCCGCAGTAAAAGTGCTTCCTGACATTGGTCTCGCTATTCCCTCTCAGTTTGTGGTAATGCAAAGCCCCTGCACCCAAAAACTTGACATCACACTTCTCGCAATTAAAACCGTCACTTGTCTCCCCGCTCAGAATCCCACCCCCATTCCCGTGCATGGCATCGAAGTGGAGGTCATTCTCGTCGACGTACATATCCTCGCTCTCCGACCCCGTGTCCGATTCCGGGTGGCTGCAGCTGCTGTGAGTTAACTGTACCGGGGGAATTTAGGGGGGCGATGTGGAAGGGGCTATTACTCAGCTAGCCGGTAGGCCGCCGACATGTTTGCTATAATAGTTAATTAAAAGGAGTGCTTTGAGAAATGTATATGTGTTTGGGGGTTTGCTTGGCGAAACGGTGGTGTTATTGGGGTGTCGGAAGGCGCGTGAGGGAGCTTTTCTAGGGAAGCCTGAAAGGTCCTCAGGGTCCGATTGCATGGCGATGAATTTGGAGGGTGGGTTGTTTGATTGACAGGTGAGGGTGTATGGTGTAGGGTGCTCGTTTAGAAACGTTCGCTAGATTGGCATGTTTTTTTTTGGGGGGGGGGTTCTGGGCTTCTTTTGATATTAGGTAGAAGGCCAACGAAGCACATGAGGGCGATCATTTCCAAGCCAAGCCAAATAATTTAATCTATACAAAAATTCCCGGGCTACCGAACACATTTTTTTTTTTTAGAAATATAGTAGTAGCTGTATTTTAGCTAATAAGTCAATTCAAGAAAAAAATACCATGATATTATTTTAAAACGGTTCATGCTAAACTAGCCCTTATAGAGCCTGGCTTGGCAATGATCGCGCTGACGTGTTTCGCGGCCCTCTCCCCGACTTGAAAAATAAGCGAGAACCCCGCCTAAAAAAAATGTCGCTTGTTGATAGCAAAGGTTTCCAAACACGAGCCCTACATCCCCCATTCCTAGGAGCTAACGAAATAGCTTACTTTGCAAATTCATCACCGCCCTAAGCACCTATGATACCACATCCTCTTCCCTCGGACAAACTATACACAACCCTACTCCTTTTGGGCCTCCGGGAGCTACCCATGCCCCAACTCTAAACAACGAAATGGCTGACCCCACCCTCACCAGTTCTCCCATGTCCACCGCCACCACCCCAAAAACATCCCCTGGAATCGGGTCTAGGACATCTACACCCATAGCTAGGCGGGCGCCTTAGCTTTGCTAATTTCCTTGCAGAAAAGAAGAGTGGTTCCCACCCCCTGACAGAATGAATCCCCCGCGTGGAGACCCTGAACAGCGCTATAACTGCCGCTGCCGTATTAGGAAAGTCGAACCAGTTACAGCAAAGCAAGAGAAGCGCCGACCCTCTGTACACTTCGAGCACCGAGTAACCAAACAGATCAAATCAGGCAAGAAGGCTAAACCGGCACGTAACCCAATCCAGAAACCGAAAATGCGACATGAAAAGCCTTCCGAGGCGCAGATCGCCCGGTTGTCCAGCGCGCTAGGAAAGGGGGGGCGTGATGGAGCTAGCGGTTCTTATGGTTTCTAGCGTTGGGGGGACGTTATCTACGGAAGGGAGGTTACAGGAAGAAGATCTGAAATGAGTATTACACTGCTAGAATGCTCTTGGAATTTGAGGGCAAAGATAAGGATGAAGAGGGGGAAGGAAATTTTGGGGCTAATAACGACAGCCATGAGGATGAGTATGGAGAAGAGGAGGAACAAGACCTTTTGCCCTGGCCTGAGTTAGTTCGGAAAAAATCTAAAAATGTAGGTGTGGAGGGAAAGCGCACTCCGATAAAGACTTCGATAGGACGGGTACTGCGAAGGAAAACGTCGAGAATAGCACCACCGCAGCTAATACGCTACTCAAGTCCTGCGACAAACACAAAGTCGTCGTTGTCAGCATTCCGAAGCGAACCGTACCTCGACAGAAGAGGAGGGGAAGCTAGTTGGGGGAGGATTAAGCCTTCGTAGGGGATGTAGCCTAATATGGGTAGGTTAGGGGTTATTGGGGGCGTGGGAGGGGAACGGCAAGGGATTAACAAGCTCTCATGACAAGATGTTTTTTTCTTTTTTTTTTTGTATGAAAGTGGGCTGTAGGATTGGGTCATGAGATTGTACCTAGTGAGAAACGTGATACGATTACAGGGGCAATGATGTATGGGATTCTGTATTATACCCACTTCTTTCACATCCCAGTATTTATACGCAATCCTGCCGGAACGGAGAAAGTTTTTTTGAGAGACGCCCCATTGCTTTCAAATACGTGTCTTTATCAACATAATCCCGTAGGAGCGAGAAACAAAAGTATCCGCAAACCACCCACTCTGGGAACGAAATATATAAAGGTCGCACTCTCAAGCACCCATAACAGCAACCTGCAAAAGTTTGTCAAGGTATGAAACCCCGAAATGAAAGGTAACCACCAAGCCCACGATCACACCCCAATGTCCGATCCAGTACAAAGCTCGGTACATTCGCTGATCCTTTCCAATTTCTCCCACGCAGCGAGTTACCCCGTGGCGTAACCTCCTCTCGATTTTAACCATGGCAGACATGATAACAAACCGCATGAATACCATAACGAGGCACATAAAAATAATTAGGGTGAGCTCCTGGGAGTGTGACAGGCACTGGCAAGACTCTCTCTGTAGCTGCTGTTCGACGTGCGATTCGATTCCGGCCGTATCGTTTGCTATCACGAGAGGTTCTTGAGCTTCCACTGTTTTATAGGTCAGCAGTGTAGGGATCTCCACCATGGAAGGAGAGGAAGTATTATACAAGAGCGTTTGTGATTGTAACTCAACCAGTCTGGAACTGTTCCGTACTCATCTTTGCTCTCAGGATCCGAAATTTCTAACCAGTCCTCCTTTTCAGGTTCTGAGGGCTTTAACTCGAATCCAGTAGGCAACGGTAGCTTTGATGGTGTAAGAGGCGTAATAGGTATAGATGGGACCTCCCAGTCCATTATCGGGGTGCTCTCATCCCCATCTGGGGGAGGACGACGGGAGGACTTGGCCTTGAGGAAAGAAGTGATGGTTGACAAAAAGCGGTTGAGAGTACCCTTAGCTTCAGGGTTCGCGAGTGGTAGTGGGGACATTTCAATAGTGAATAGTAGTTGTGATAGAAGCGAGTGTTATGTGTGTGGTAGTGGTGGGGGGAAAAAAGAAAGAGGGTGGGGAGGAAATTTGAGGGGAAGAAGCGGGACTGGTGTGTTTTTTGCTAGGTTCTATGGTAAGTGTTTCCCTGGCCGATGTAATTTTAGCGGGGAAGCGTTACGCCAAGCCGTTTTAGCTCGGTGACTACTCGCACGCTCCGATAGACAACAAGGGAATTTATATCTAAAAGCATTACGGTGACGGTTTTAGTTGCGAGAAGTGTGATATCGGTATGAGATTTTTTGATTCGGTGCCACCGAGCATTTTTGCTGTAATAGGATTGGCTTTACCCATGAGGGGGTCGCAACAGATTGCAGGGCGACAAAAGGTCGACGCAATGAGATAATTCTTTGGGTGGGGACTATTATGGTGCGACGCTAGGTGGGATGAAGACAGGAGGAGAGAAAACTGGGCTGGTCAAGGCCCCTGTGAGTTTATCTCTCTTACAGAGCAGTCTTCGAGGCCCGATGAACTAAAGTTGCACCTCGCTATCCCTGTTGAAATTCCTGAATTCTATTTTTTTTTGCACTAAAAGCGAACTTGTTGCCCTGGATAATCCGCTGTCCTTGACAGTTTATTTGGATTTTGGCCATCCGGGATAGAGAGGTGCCACTGTACTAGAATGTCAACGCTGGCCTGTCGCTAAGGACATGCTGTCACTAACAACTAGGCTTTCCCAGTCTGGTTAATCCACACTTTATCCCTCCATACCTTGACTCATCCAAAATATTTAAATACAGCTCACTCCACAACCCCCAAACCTCACTACTCGTACACTTTGATTGAACTTTGCTTATTCGGTTGCCCTCACAGAACATCCATATTTAGGATTGTTGAGATTGTATTTTGTTTGGTTGAGGCAGAAGGTTGTGATATTGACCAAGGAGATATCATGGGTCATACATGTCTCGGGTTGGCAGCGTACTATGGGAACGAGGAAGCGGTGGAATGGCTACTCGGACAGGACGACACCAGCGTCAATGAACCAAATGAGAGGGGTCAAACAGCTCTCTGGTTAGCTGCGAGGAATGGGTACGAGGAAGTGGTGAAAATACTACTCAGACGGGGCGATGTCGACCCCAACAAAGCAGATAACGAAGGCAAAACACCACTCTTGTGTGCCGCCCGTTATGGGCACGCGGATGTGGCAGGAATACTGCTCGGATGGGGCGATGCCGACCCCAACATGCAGGATAACGAAGGCCGAACACCACTCGGGTGTGCTGCCCAGAGTGGGCACGCGAGAGTGGTGAAAATACTACTCGGACGGGTCAAAATTGAACCCGACAAACCAGATCACGCAGGCCAAACACCACTTTGGAATGCTGCCGCAAATGGGCACGCGGGAGTGGTGGAATTACTACTCGGACGGGCTGGCGTCGATCCCAACGCACATGATAACCGTGGCCAAACACCACTCTTGTGTGCTGCCGCAAATGCGAACGCGGGAGTAGTGGAATTACTACTCGGACGGGCTGGCGTCGATCCCAACGCACATGATAACCGCGGCCGAACGCCGCTCTTGTGTGCTGCCCAGATTGGGCACGCTGGAATGGTGGAAATACTGCTCGGACGGAGCGACATCGACCCTAACATACCGGATAACCAAGGCCGAACACCACTCGCTTATGCTATGGGCAATGGGCATGTGAGAGTGGTGAGTACACTGCTCAAGCGAGACGATGTCGACATTAATTTATGTTAAAACCTACTATGGCCGGACCTCGTGTTTCGCGTCCTCGCTGGAACCATAGCGGGTTTGGAAAGCTCCTTTGTACTTTTGAATGATATAGTAAAAACATGGAGCCACGGAGATCAAACAGTTTAACGCTTGTTGGAAATACCAGAGTTTCTTTTGTTTGATGAAAGCAGGGAGGTTAAGAAAGATGTCCCATTGACGGACAGACAGGGGAATGGAAAGCGTGGAGGCTACGGAAATGAAGGAATAATAAGAGTTGGATATTAGGATCAAAGGTTGGAGTAAAGAGGAAGTCATTGACTCATTGAGATGAAGTTCTTTTGTTCAAGGATAACACACGATGTTTCTTTCTTTTTTTTTCTTTGAGGGATTGATAAGGTGATGAGGAGATGAGTGTGGAAGGAAGTAGAAATGAGTGGTAACCGCTGGAAGGCTGAGTATAGCGTTTTGTTTTCCATATATACTCTTCTCATTACCGTCAGTTAAGCAAGCAAGTACGACGAACAGGCCTAGGTTGCTCGCTCCCGCATTTGCTCTAATTTTGTTTAGGACTAGCTACCAACTATGACACCCAATTAGGATCTGTATTGTTCGAGATGCGAGAGAGTGGTAGGCTTCCTACATTCCTATTCCGTCCCTTCCCTTCCCTCCTCTCTGATTTTCGGCAACTCTCCCTACAAGAGACCCTAACTTTATAGCTTGTGTTTCCTTGCATAGTAACTCTGGTTTATATCATCAACCTTTCTTTCACTCTTTAGATGCACATCTATTCTTTTCGCTCCTGGACAGAAGTAAATCTATCGGCAGTCCGAGGCTAGCATTGCTAAACGCCTCTCCGCAGCGCACCCCAAGACCCAAATACCCATACCTAACCCACACACCGCCAAACCACACTCTCAATTTCCTTTTCTAACTTTATGTGTAGACGAGAGTAAGAAAGTATATTTTCTAGTCGATGGTAGTATCCGAACTGGATTACCGCCAAGCGCCTAGTATCTAGAAGGTTCCACCTGGAAGTTGAAATGCACTAAAAAAGTAGAAATATAAAAATCTTAATGCACGCACAACACTAAGATGGTGAGATCTAGAAGGATATAGTCTTGAATAGCCCACGATTTCAGATTTGCCTGTTTTTAAGCTAAATTCGGAGTATTTATTTTATCGAACTTCGCGTAGTGAAGATTTATGCAAAATTCGCTATACGGACCGATTCGCTTCTGCGTCTAGTCCGCTTTCTAAGTAAGGAATCGTAGCTGGGAGCGGTATTGTCCACGTGGCGGGACTGCTAAGCCGTATACCGTTGTGGGGTATGTTGCCTAGCCTAGCCATATATGGACACGTAGTTTATACAGTAATTGTATTTAATGAGGGAAGGGGTCCAGTAGTCGAAGTAGGTTCTATCCTTTCTTCTTCCTTACTCCGTCACTCACAAAGCATCCAGCCGATACAATAAAGTGTCTTCTTACTGCTTCAATAGAGCAAAAAAACAACAACACTCTTCTCCTCCAAGCAATCAAAGAATCCGCAAATCAAGGAGAACAAAACCTTTCTCTTACGGCTTCAACCAATAATACATCATGTCGTTCCGGAGCTGGATATCTGGTATGATGAAAATATCTTCCAGCTTTTGGCAATTCGATTTTGCTAACAAGATAATACGATATATTTTAGCTTTTTTTACCCGCCACCCATTTTTAATTGGATACATTACTGGTTTTTTGTTTGCCACTTTTCTATTTGCGATCGATAGGGAATATCGTCGTAGACGCACTGCCACTACGGAAACTCGGGAGGGCGATGGAGCAGGCGGCACCCAGAGAGGGACTGAAATGGTGTAGGAAGTCTCACCATTCTCGGGGGGGGGGGGGGGTTGGGGTTCCAATGTTTAATTTCCTGTATTATTCGCTTCCCGTCCTATAGATGGTTCTAGTAGGCGCTACTTCTTGCTTTGAGTGGGCCTAAATATTTAATTCGTCTGCTCAACTAGTATTTGCTCATTTTTAGGAAGTTTGATGTCAGGTTTTTGGGTGAAGAGGCTTTACCTTACCGCCGGCTCCGTAGGAATAGCAAGACCGATGCCAAGAAACATTTTACCCTGGAAACCTAGGATTAACACTAAGCATAAGGCGGAGCTGAAGTCACATTTTATGGAGGTCTAGAACGGGAACAACAAGGGGTTAAAGTCTGCTGATGCCATCATGGTTTTCCTTGTCTTGTATATAGAATCGGGTTGCGGGATGAGTTTTCGGGATTGTGCCTAGTAGGGAACATAGCAGATGTAGGAGACCTAGTATTATACCTCCCCTTTTAGGTACCTGTGGCACTTTTGATGCGCTGTGTATAGCGGTGGAGCGTTTAACCTCATAGCCTTGTATTCGGCATAGTGGAGGAGAGCGGACGAAGAGACAAAAAAACGCCACGCAGGTAGGACAACTACTCACCGACCAGTTAGTGGTTATATGGACGTGTATAAAAGCTGAGAGTGTTGCCAGAAAGACTTCTTGTCATGAGTGATACTCCTAAGGTGTGCTTTAAGCCCCGTAACACGATGGAACTTCTTCCGAGACTTAAGACCGAGACAAACATAAGCTCCAACAAGTACCTCATTCCAATACTCTCCCGGCTTTTTTCTATAGGAGAACTGGTCAGTTTGGCGGGAAGAGTGTGGGCGAGAATGCTGACGAAATCCTTTCTCCAAAGCCTGTGATAAGGTAAAGCCCCCTTCACTCAAAAACCTCACATCACACTTCTAAAAAGATGAGAGAGTGCAAGTTGAGTGGCCGAATTAAATATTAAGGTTAATTGAAAGCGAGAAGTAACGCTTACAAGAATCATATTCACAGGACGGGAATAGAATAATATAGGGAACTTAAACATTTGAATCCTGACCCCCGCCGAGAATAGTAAGACTTCCTACACCATTTCAGCCACTCCCTGGGTTCTGCCTGCTTCATTGTAGCCCTCCATGATTTCCTCAATGATAGCGGCCCCAGGACCAAGCACAAAATGAGCGACCGCCTGCAATATAATGAAAACCAAACAGGCGGTAAAGTATCCTGCCATAAATTGGTTGCCGCTAGCCCAATCTGAAACAGATCGTACTATATTGTTAGCAAACCGAATCATCAAAACCTGGAGCATATTTTCGTCATACCAAATATCCAGTTCCAGAACATAATTATGTATTGTTGGTTGAAGCCGTAAGAGGAAGGTTTTGTTTTTCTTGATTTGCGGAGTGAGGGAGGGAGGGTTTGATTGCTTGATTAGGGAGCAAGGGGAGGATTCCTTTGATTGCTTGGAGGAGAGGAGTGTTTTTTTTTTTTTGCTCTGTTGATGCAGTAAGAAGATAATTTATTGTATCGGCTGGATCCTTTGTGAGAGAAGGAGAACAGGGGGTGGAACGCACTTTTCATAGTAGACCCCGCAATTACCGTAAAGCTACGTGTCCATATATGGCTAGGCTAGGCAACATACTCTACAACGGTATATGGCTTAGCAGTCCCGCCACGTCGACAATACCACTGCTAGCTGCGATTCCTCGCCCGGATTAGAATGTCAACGCTGGCCTGTTGCTAAGGACAGGCTGTCACTGACAACTAGTGTGGTTAATCCACACTTTATCCCTCCATACCTTGACTCATCCAAAGTATTTAAATACAGCTCACTCCACCACCCCCAAACCTCCTGAAGTTTTTCGAAAGGCCCTGTCTACTATCCCTCCCCCGACCTCTAAAGCACATCCGTTTTCCAATATTCTGCCTTATATTCGGGGCTCCACGCGAAACAGACTCTTTCGGATTACGCGAAATTCCTCACGCTAAGCCTACGTGACGACTGCGGTAATTACGTACCCAGTGAAACCCTCTTGTGAGGGCAGGATCACTACTCGTACACTTTGATTGAACTTTGCTTATTCGGTTGTCTTCACAGTACATCCATATTTAGGATTGTTGAGGATTGTATTTTGTTTGGTGGAGGCAGAAGGCTGTGATATTGACCAAGGCGACATCATGGGTAATACACCTCTCGGGTTGGCGGCTTGCCGCGGGGACGAAGAAGCGGTGGAAAAGCTACTCGGACGGGACGACACCAGCGTCGACGAACCAAATAAGTGGGGTCAAACACCTCTCTGGTTCGCTGCTAGGAATGGACATGAGGGAGTAGTGAAAATACTACTCGGACGGGGCGATGTCGACCTCAACAGATCAGATAAGAAAGGCACAACACCACTCTTGTGTGCCGCCCGCTATGGGCACGCGGTAGTGGTGGAAATACTCCTCGGACAGAGCAACATCGACCCCAACATACAGGATAACGAAGGCCAAACACCACTCCAGTGTGCTGCCCAGAATGGGCACGCGGGAGTTGTGAAAATACTACTCAGGCGGGTCAACATTGAACCCGACAAACCAGATCACGCAGGCCAAACACCACTCTGGAATGCTGCCGCAAATGGGCACGCGGGAGTAGTGAAATTGCTACTCGGACGAGCTAGCGTCAATCCCAACGCAC
>Ga0307507_10009026_pt1 | contig 13465 bp, 5 predicted proteins | sample 7_EM_MG_FD_207223 | JGI IMG/M metagenome (GOLD analysis project Ga0307507, IMG submission 207223) | Populus trichocarpa ectomycorrhiza microbial communities from riparian zone in the Pacific Northwest, United States - 7_EM | ecosystem: Host-associated > Plants > Roots > Unclassified | place...
TTCCGCCAGAATCCACCGAATTCTGCCATATTCCGCCAAAGCCCACCGAATTCTGCCAAGTTCTGCCAGGACCGCCCCTCGAATCCTATTCTGCTCCGTGCACGTGTCGACCAAGCAACCAAACTAATGATATATACCCTTTCTTCCCGTTTCCTTACCTTCTCTCCTCACGCAACGTCTTGACTTCATCACACAGTTTATGTACGTAGCTTAATAATATCTACTTTGCTATATATTATCGTCGCTTGTACTCGCTCCGTGACACATTTAATGAAAAGGGGTTAAGTAAATTCAATAATAATATATTCGACTCCTTTTTAGTTTGGTAATATTGGCAGAATTTAACTGCCTATTTAATATAGCTAGATGCCGTAACAGCCCTTACTAGTATTTAGCTAATTTTATAAGTTTTTACAGTATGCCTCTATAAAGGTACTGTATACTATATGGAAAACACTCTATCTTAAAACTAAATTTTACGCTAACTATTTTTAGTTAGTAAGATATAGAGCTTTTTATTAGACTAGGCTATAAAAGAATCTTATATGCAAAAACCGGATATAGATTCTGCGAACTATAATCGCTATTAAGATTAATAAATATATAGGTAAATAGAGAGTAAAATTTAATTATATCTAAGGATTGTATTAGAAGGCGATGTAGGTTAAAAGCAAAGTGGTTGTAGATAGGCTTTGCTTAGATGTGAGGTGACAGGCTCCGCACCACCTACAGTCTATTGCATGACCAGCTTCACTCCCCCTCTTGGCGAGCGCTGCGAGATTTCAAATTCGGTACGCACATCCAATCTCGCTTGGTTGCCACCAATTGTACATAGTAATTATAGCGAAGCCGTATGCTTGGCTGCAAGAACCTTCGCGATAGCCTTCCTCCGCAGTGTCGTGATCTTTGTCAGATATCGTGAGGTTTCCACCCGTACGATATTGCCAAACTTCATCGGCCACTGCAGAGAGACAGCATTGTATTCGCGTTTTGGCGCAGGCGTGGGCAAAAGAGGGAGAAAGAGGAATCGTAGGTCAGGCAAGTTCTGAATTGCTTCGATTCGAATTCCCCTGGCCGGCTGGAATAAGGGCACGTTCGATAACTTTTTTTGGCCAGGTGGACTCCACCAGGTGGGTGGGTCCGCCTGGGCCCGCCTGGTCGCGAACGGGCCACCGATATCGATATCCACCTGGTGGATGCTGTCCGTTCGACACCCCAGGTGGATTTTGGGCATATTGGCCGTCTTGGCAGCTGAAAAGGAGGTTCCACCTGGCCAGGTGGAAGCGTTCGCGCCAACCGCGATTGCACTCCCAAATCTAGTATAGCAGCGGGTTTTGTCAGCAATTTAAGCCACCTGGGCAGTCCACCTAGGCGAATTCCACTGGACCTACCGTTTTGAAGGGGGAGTCCAGATGGAACACCAACACGACCTGGTTAATCGATTCTGCCCTCCTTTGTGATATTTTTAACCTATCCTCCCCATCACGTAATCCAATTCAACGTCAGCCATAAAGCCTCATACCATTAGCCACAGTATCTACAGGCGCGCACCTTCTGGTGAATCGCCCACCAAACGAACGCCTTCTACCAGGTGGAAAGCACCCCTGTTTTGGCGTCTAGAAGAGGCGCTTACACCCTGCAGGTTGCGCCCAGGTGGGCCTTAAAAGTATCGACCTGGCTGCGCCCACCTGGGAAGTCGAACCGGCCAAAAAAGGTATCGGAGGTCGGGGTTAGGCTTGGCGTAACCTCAGGTTACGCACGACCCCCCAAGGTCCGCGACATCGTCCACATATCACCCAGTTAGCCTCCCTTTTTTCCTATTGCTATTAATTAATAAATATTTTAACTCCATTATTATTTCTGCTAATCTTTATCTATATATTGCTGTAATATTTTAATCTAGCTTATAGAGTTAATCTTACTCTTTATCTAACTCTTTAGTTCCTTTAAGTTCTTATAACTCTAGCTCCTATAGTTAATAGCTTACGCCATACTTAGCGTCCTTATAAATTCGGCATGCGTTATTATAATAAAACGCAAAGTGTTTAATTAAATACTCCTTGGTCCCGCGCAATATACTTATATTTATATTATTGTACTCTAATAACCTAGTACCCTTTACTATATAGTTACTCTAACCACCTCTATAGTCTTTAGTAAAATAACCTTATTTTCTATAATTTATATAAGCTCCTTTTTTTTAACCATTCTTCTTACTATAGAGTCCGCCTAAATATCTTCTACTATTAAGATCCCTAGTTTAGCCTCTGCTCCTTAGTCCTATAATTACTTAATTCCTAACCTCTAAGTTTTTATAGTTTTCTATTCTATCTTCTAGATTCTTTAATACTGCTTAGGTCCATTAGCTCTAGCCCACTATTCTATAGTTTATAACTCTATATCTATTATTACGTACTCTATACCTTATATAACTATAGAACTCTATCTTACCCTTTCTTAGCTTATTCCCTTTAGTAGATTCTTGTCGGAATGTTAGTTATATGACGTGGTCACGAGACCATAAAGCGAGACTAGCTAATCTGACCTTGGAGCAACCCCTTACTTCGAGACAACAATCAACTACCAACTTTAACACCGCATACGTACCACTATAAGTAATATTCGTGCACGTTAATAAAGCGAGTATACCGACACTGATCAGTAGACGTATAGATTAGGAAATACGCAATAAGCTAGAGCTTAAGAACCGTACTAGAAATAGTACACGGATTGCCTAGCCTTGTCTATTTTAGTTAAAGGAGAAAGCTATATTACCCTTAAAGCTTAAGACCACGTATGTCACAGCATAGTCCTAACGCGTACTGTCTCGTACTGTTTCCTACTGTTAGCTAGCCTACCACTAGCGCCTTGGCGGCTGCCCCTACTATTTGTATACAATACCCCCTTTTACCTCCTTCTCCTCTTCATACCACAATGTAGTTATTTAGCCTATTAGCATTACAGCACTGTGACAGTTTGTGGTATCTCCTCTTGCGCCCCATTGCGATCTTTATTCTCCCCAGTCTACTGTCTCTATTTTCCCAGTATAATCGCGACCCGGCGCGACTAACACCACTATACCACAGTCCCAGACAATCTTAGTACAGTCCTAAATAATCTTAGTATTGTTTTAAATAATCTTAGCATTACAGCTAGCCTTATAGATTTTAATTACCCTACCTAGATCCCCTAAAATGGGTAACTAGAATACCCCATTGGCGAATATACGCAAAGCGCTCGCCCGCCTCTTTAATACCTCCTACACTAATATTGCCTAGGCAATTAGGAGTGGTCCAGAGTACCCTAAGAACCTTAATATAGCAGAAATATTTTAGCACCTCTCTATATATATAACCCTTTTAACTAGCGTTAAGAGCGGTCTCCAAACAGTCTATAATAAAGGCCGGACTGTAAAGTCCCAACTTAAAGAAGCTTAATATAGAATTAACTTTCTTAAGACACTTAAACTACGTATAAAGCAATATAAATAGCAAGCTTTGGTATATACTAAGACTATATAAAGCCTAAGCTCTTAGATTACTACACTTACCTAAACCATTGCTAATAAGAACACTGCTACTAGCTCTCCTCCCCTAGCTAAGCCCTATAGAAAAAAGCATAAAGCAAAAGACCCTACCCTATTTAATGGCAAGGGATTGCTAACTAAAAAGCAAGAAAAATTTAAAATATAGGAAATAAAGATCCAAGGCGTTTTCTATAGAGATGCAAAGTGCTTTAAGACCCTAATGGACGAAGTCCTCTATATGTTAGACATGCTAATAGATAAGGCTTATAACTATATTAAGTATGGCCTTAATATGCTATGTATACACCTAAATAACTTAAGTAAATAGGCCTTCTCTAACCGAGAGTCTATATTTGCGTATATAAAGAAGCACTATAAGACCATAGATACAACCCAAGCGGCTAAAAATAAATTAGACACCTTAAACTAAGGTAAGTATAATTACTGGTTCTAGAAAGCAGAGCTTAATAAGTTAATAATAAAAGTAAATAAGACTAAGGAACAAAAGGTGGATCTGTTTAGAAAGAATATTTTATTTAAGATAAAGGACTTAGCCCTTACCCTTAGCTGTAAAATTAATAATACTAACTATAAGGGCTGGAGTGAGTAAATGGACGTGTTTACTTATAACCTATAGAACTATACCTACTATACTAAGCTAAATACCGCTAAACTAAGTACCGCTGGCGGCTATTAACCTACACTACCTAATAATAACACCTTAGTACTAGTACTATAGAATAACCTAATAGACCTTAACGCTATTAAATTTGGTAGTAGTAGTAGTAGCCTTCCTAATAACGTCTGAAGACATTATATAGATAACAGACTCTACCTAGCATATAGTTAACCTAGCCACTAGAAAGATACTCACAACCCTAAAATAAACCTAAATCCCCTTTTAATGCCACCGCGCTAACCCCTTCCTAGCTGCGGTAGATTCTTTAGTAGAGGGATTAGTAACTAAAACAACAACTATAGATAGGGATGTGGGTTTGGATATAGAGACCCGCCCCCATGATTTCCTTCCCCAATATAGCCCTAGCTAATAGTCCCGTATATAAACTACGGACAAGTGCTCTATACCACTACTAACTATAAGACTGGCTATGTCCTTGGCAAAGTACCCCCTAGTATATATATACTGTTAAAGATTAATATATTAGGATATACTAGCTAAGACTATAGCTACTAGCTAAGCCCCATAATCTAGTTATTAAAAGATTAACCCTTAGACTAAGTCGCCTCTAAGGGTTAGAACTATATAGGGAGGAGGATAAAAGGATTAGATCTATACTACTAGATTAGTTAAATCTTATTTTAAGTTAGCTACCACTTAACCTTAGAATAGTAAACAATAATAGGAATGCTATTCTTATTTAGACCTACCTCTCCTTACTATACAACCTACTCCTATAAGTTTTTATTAAAATAGTAAGCCTTATTAACAGTAGTAGTACAGCACTAGTGTTTATAGATAAAGACTCACTTATAAAAAAGTATAATATTATAATAAAAAGACTCTTAGTCCTAAAACCACTCCGCCTTGCTAATGGACTTCTATCTAGCTTTATTACCCACTACTTTACAGTAAGAATGATAATTAGCCACTATATAGAATCCATACTTTTCTATATTATAAAGTTATTACCCTTAATACCAGTAATTCTTAGAATGCCCTAGCTTAAAAAGCATAACCTAAAATAGACTTCCCCACTCTAGAGCTTAAATTTAACTCTAATTACTATGCCTACAACTATCTCCTATAGTATATTCCTAACTGTAACCAAGTAGTACTATATAGACGCATTGCATAGCTAACGCTTAGATACTATTAGCTAACAGTAAAAGAGGTGCCTAACACTAGTAAGCCAATATACGTAGTAAATAAAATAGAGATTCTAGAAGACTAGACTACTACCCTATTTCTAAAAAAATAAACACCACTAGAACTATAAGTCCCCTATATATACCTACTTAACCTAGGTTAGCCAATAAGATACCTAACTTTAAGTTATTTACCGTATGTATATATAACCGCACGTATAATAGCTAAGGGTATTATAGCCAAGACTAAAACTAGAGCAATTAAGACCCCCCCCCCGTAATGCCTAACCTTATACCTATCTCCCGCACGTACCATGCAAGGCCGCCGCCTTATTTCCGCCCCCCTAGGCCAACTAAGCTATGCTAGCCTAGCCATAGCACCGGAGAACTAGATACGCCCTAACCTAAACAACATTAAATATACTTATGCCGTTAATTTTACCCAGTTCTATAAATAAAAAGGCGTAAAGGTAATAAGGATCTATATAGCGGAGCTAGTAGAACTAATTAAATAAGAAAAATACTAATAGCTGCTTAAGGAGCTACCTATAGGCCTAATAGAAGTACTAAACCTATTAGAAAGGTCTTTCTGCTAGCTAATAGAAGGTAACTATATAATAAAGGAAGCCTATAAAGCGCTACCCCCTTATTTCTATAACTTCCTTAAGATAAACCTAAAAACTAAGTCTGAGTTTCTACGCCAGAAGATAGTTAATACTAATATTAAGAAATTCCTAAAAGGCAAACCAGGATTAACCTATAAGGATATTTTATAACGCTTACTAAAAGAGTTTTATAAATATATTAAACACTTCCTCTCTAAGAACGCAGATAAGCTGCCCCCTTACTAACTATAGGACCACAAAATTAAGATTATACTAGGAAAGTAGGCCCTATACTATAAAAACAGACCACTTTTACCTGCTAAACTTAGCTGTGTAAAGAAGTGGATTAACAAGATACTAGATAAGGGTTTTATCCGTAAATTAACCTTATTAGCCGCCGCACCACTTCTCCTTGCAGCAAAACCTAGCGGCGGTGTATAAATCTGCTATAACTACTAAGGCCTAAACACAGTTACTATTAAGAATTAATACCTACTGCTACTAGTCCGTAAGACACTTAATGTACTCTATAGTACTAAGTACTTTACTAAGCTTAATATAATTGCTGCGTTTAACCAAATCTGGATTGCGGAAGGCTATAAGTGGCTTACAGCATTTATCACCCAGTTTGGACTCTATAAGATACTAGTTATACTATTTAGTCTCTATAACGCGCCCGCCACGTTCCAACACTATATTAACTATATTTTACACAACGCCCTTAATAACTACTATACTATATATCTTAATAATGTTCTTGTTTTCTTAAAAACATGCACTAAGCATATAAAACACGTAAATAAAATTATCCAGAGACTTGGTAATGCTAGACTTTAGATTAATATTAATAAGTCTAAGTTTTATGCTACTAAAATAAAATACTTTAGCTTAATTATTTTAACTAATGGCATAACCATGGACCCTAAGAAGGTGCAGGACTTATAGAAATAGAAGGACCCAATATTAGTTAAGGAACTACAGCAATTTCTTAGCTTCGCGAACTTCTACTAATAATTTATTTAAGGCTATTTTAAGGTAGTTAAGCCCATAACTAGGCTACTAAAAAAGAGCATTAGCTAGTTATGGGGCCCTAATTAAGCATAGGCATTCCAGACCCTAAAAATAGCGTTTACTAAAGTACCAGTTCTAGCGTATTACAACTATATAAAGAAGACTGTGGTAGAGACAGACGCCTTAAACTAGGCTTTAGGTAAAGTGCTCTATTAAGCCAATAAAAGTAACAAGCTTAAGCCAGTCGCATTCTTCTCTGCTAAGCACTTAGCCCCTAAATATAACTATAAAATATATAATAAGGAGCTCCTGGCAATTATTAAGGCACTAAAAGAATAGCGTCCCAAACTATAAGGAACTAAGCAGCTATTTAAAATTATCACAGACCATAAGAACCTCCAGACCTTTATAATAACAAAACAACTAAACTAGCGCCAAGTCCGCTAGGCTGAGTTCCTTTCCTAATTTAACTTTATTATTACCTATAGGCCTAGCACTAAAGCCACAATCCTAGACGCTCTTAGCCGCCTCTTAGGCGTTGCACCTGCTAATACTAATAACAAACGTCTATAACACCAAGACCGCGTTGTTTTACTACTAAAGAAAGTTAACTCTACTATCCTAGAAGAACTACTAAGCGAATCCTAAGACCAGAGCATTAAAGACTTTATTATAGTAATAGACCTAGAGCCTAAGAAAAAACCCCTTAAGGAGCTTATTAAGAATGCCTATAAAGAGAACAAACTCGCTAGGAATATATTGGCTGCACTATATAAATAGGAAGACCGTAAAGCACGCCATTAGCCTAAGTAGATTAGGAAGCTGCTCCGCTATAATAAATCTAAATATTTAATTATTAACGGCCTAATCTACTATAGGAATCAAGTATTTGTTCCTAATTTATATAAACTCCAACTAGAAGTTATACACCGCATATATAGTTTAGGCCCTACAGGTCACCCGGGCCACGTTAAGACACTAAACCTCCTTAATTAAACGTATTAGTGGCCAGGTATTTCACAGTTCATAGCTACCTTTATAAAAGACTGCGCTCTTTACTTCCGTATAAAGACCCTACACTTAGCACCGCCCGGTTTCCTAAAACTACTAAAACTACTAGTCCGCCCATAGACCGATATCTTTATTAACCACATCATTAACCTACCTAAGTGCCTTTGTAATAGCAAAACATATAGATATATCTTTGTTGTTGTTAACCGCCTAATAAAGATAAGACACTTTATTTTTGTTACTAGCCTAAATACTAAGGAGCTTATTAAAGCATTTATCTACACTGTCTATAAGTTATATAGCGCTCTAAATACTATCGTTTCTAATAGAGGCTCTTTATTTATTTTTAACTTCTAGCGTCGCCTAAACTAGCGCCTAAAGGTAACCCTAAGCCCTAGCTCCATATAGCACCCTAAAATAGATAGTTAAACCAAGATAGTTAATGCAGTAATAAATAAGTACCTATACCCCTTTATAAGCTTTACCTAAGACAACTAGGTAAATTGGCTCCCCTTTACTAAGTTTGCTATAAATAACTAGGTTAATAAGACCACGGGAATCTCACTATTCTTTGCCAACTATGGCTATAACCCACATCTAGGCATTAAACCAGTAGGCCCCTAGCTATTAGCCCTATCTGTATATACAAAGAAGGAGTACCTATAAGCTAATACTATTACTAACCACTTTAAGCGTATCTTAACCCAGCTTAAAGCCCTAGCTTATATCTCCCAGCAATAATATAAAGACAACGCTAATATAAAACAAGACAAAGGTATAATATTTAAAAAGGATAATATGGTTATAGTTAGCCTTAAAAATATAAAGACTAACTAGCCTAAGAGGAAGTGGGATAATAACTAGGACGGACCCTAGCCCGTCCTAGCTACCTATAGAGGAGTAGTTATAGTTAACCTCCTAGACTATATCCGTGTTAATAAGTCTTTCTATACTTTAAAAGTCTGCCTTTGGTTCCCTAAAGAGATCTCTAGTTAAGCACGCATTAATAAAGAGGAATATTGTAATATTATAGGCAGAATAGCCAAAAGGGATAATAATGGCAATATTATAGACAAGTGGGAATTTAAAAAGATTCTTAATATATATAATAAACAAATAGATGAGCATGGCTTAACATACTATATTAAATAGAAATACTATAATAAGAAAACCTAGGAACCCGAGAAATCCCTAAAAGGGTGTGAGCGCGCACTACTAAGGTTTTATAAACAACACCCTAAGAAGCCAGGACCCCCAGACTGGGTACGAGATAAGGGAGAGTTACGCTAAGGCCGTGGCCAACTATAAAGGTAATTTGTAGTGGTTAAGATCTTATAGAACTTTAACCACCGGTCAAAGTTATTTAATTGGTTAGTTTTTTGCTAAGAAGCGCCATGTGGTAGCGGTGTGGAGTTCTGCCAATTTTATTTATTAAGCTGACTAATTAAGATTTTCCATGCCTGGCATGGAAAATCGCTATTAGCTTAGTTAAGGGCGGTAAGCAGAAGTAACATCTTTACAGCAAAAATAGGTTACTTATTTGGTTTAGGGACTAAACCTTCTAGGGAGGGGAGTACTGTTACGGCACAGTCCTGACGCGTACTGTCTTGTACTGTTTCCTACTATTAGCTGGCCTACTACTAGCGCCTTAGCGCCTTAGCGGCTGCCCCTATTATTTGTATATGATACCCCCTTTTACCTCCTTCTCCTCTTTATACCACAATGTGGTTATTCAGCCTATTAGCATTACAGCACTGTAATAACGTATCAGCTTAACTGCTGACGCATTAGATCGCCTAGAGAATTATATCTTTATTTAGAGAAGATTATAACCTCCCTTAAGCTTAAGAGAATTTATACTAGCCTTATAGCCAATATAATAGATTGCTAAGAGAATAGCAGTCTTGCTAAGAATACTTTATAGGCCTAATGGCTATAGAGGACGTATACACCCTTACCTTTACACCCTTACCTTAAACCTTGATCTTAACCTTAACCTTAACCTTGACTATAACCCTCGACCTTAACCTTAACCCCAACCTTAACCTTAACCTTAAACTACAACATACACAAAGACACAACAATATGGAAATTAATTAGAAGGAGAGAATCGCCAGATATAGTTACGGGATTAATATAGTAACTGCCTTAGAGGAAAACGTGGAAGAATATATAGAAACAAAAATCTACGAGTATATATATAAGAACTTTACGGATTATATATTACGGTTACTATTCTAGGAAGAATTCGAAGGCTTTACCATTAAGGACTTTAGAAAGATATGCTCTATTACTAAAGCAAAGCTCCGTACTTACCTACTCTAAAGAGGAGTATATGTCGCCACACACAGCAACAGATACCTACTTTATAAGGTTCTGCATAATGCTCTTATAGAAGGGGAACCTTACGAATAGACAAATAAGGAAATTATAGGAGCTCTTAAGGAAGTCAGCCCTATAATTATAGTGGCATTATAAGAACGACTTAACTTAATATAAATAGCTCTAAAATTGAATTAAGCTATACCCCTATCAGTTATAGCCTCTTTAGTTCCTATAACCCCCCCTAGTAGCCTAATACCTACCCACATGGTGCCAACGCCTGTAAACTATTAACTACCTCCACTACCTCCAACGCCTATAATCCAGCCTATAGCTATAGCCACAACACCTAAAACGTAAATACCTACCCCCATAACACCCTAACTAGCTGTTGCATCTATACCCTAGTAAACTGCACCAACCGCTACCTAACAGCAAGCCGCACCTCCCTCTACCCAAGATTAACTACTTACTCTCCTTACTTAACTCCTATAGACGTAGAATCAGCAATTATTACCTACAGTAACTGCCTCTACTTTACCTAGTCCTCCTCCTGCCCAGTATCTTCACCCTAGTACTACTAATACTGACCCTGATATGCACCTGCCTATATACAGCAAGGAGGTAGCCACTATTACTAAGATCTACACAGACGACCAGAAGTACAATAGAGTAAGTAATAGCTTTAACTTTAAGTTAACTATCTTCTATAATATCTGCAAGAGAGCTGGTCTACCTCCTAAAGGCTATATAACTGTATTCCCAACTATGCTAAAGGGACTTGCTTAGGATCACTACTATAATAGCAGCCTTTTAACCAGATTATTTACTAAGGCATGCAACTATACATGTTACTTTTTTAAAGGACTAGAGTACTATTGGAGAAACCTTACTAAATAGAACACCACTAACTTTTAAGGAATTATTAACAAGAACCCTAACAAGCAAATCTATTAGAGTTTCCAACTACTCCTTAATAAGCTCTTAAAATATCACTATAGATTACACCTAGAGTTTTATACAGACCTCTTTCTTATAAATAAACTAGTTACCGCTTACTAAGGAATACTAGTATGCCGTATTGCTATTTCCAACCCTTCTAAAAACCTTTCCTAGTTAATTAGCAAGTTATAATCTTCTATAGTTATATAGGAGAAGGAACACCCTTCCCAGGCCTTAATAAGACCGTCTTAAGGAGCCTACTTTACGGATTGTATATACCGCCGTGATATCTATAACAATTATAACCAAACCTGCTCCTATAGATAAAACACCGTCAGATCCCCAAAGGCCAAGTACTACATTTGCTAAAAGGAGAGCTGCCACTTATAGAAACATATAGAGGAGGAGCGGAACCGTTCTAGAAATAAGTATAAAAGACATTTTAATAATAATAAGGGCCGCAACGGTAACTTTAAAGAACGCTTTAGACAATACACTATCTACTATAAAGGAGACAACAATAATGAGTGCAATAAGACCTTTAAAGCTTTTATGCTAGACACAGACGCTGATAAAAACACTAATAATAATAACAGCGAGGAAGAATTAGAAGACCCTAACAGCTACTACCTTATATTATTTAGGACTTTTACTATAGACGAAGCAACCTCTATAAGTATAGAACTAGCTAATAAGGCTTGCGCTTACTTACTTACTGCAACCTCTATAGAACCTACTACGGAAACTAACCTATTTAACTATAACACAACAACCGCCGCTTTACGCTATACTTCCATAGTATTTATGGGAATTATAATCAATACCAGTGCGTTAAAGAAGTCTATAGCCGGTTACAGATAATTCTAGGCACTATAAAACGCGGACTAATCTATAAGACTTAATACCTTAACTAAAGGACAAGTTAACGTGCAGTTTAGCATTAGAATTACTACCTCCATTAAAACTACGGATATTGTCACCCCTATAGGTAAGATACAGTTTTATATTATCTATATAGATACCCCCTTCTTGCTCTATTTAGCGGATATAGACAGACTCTAAATCTACTACAACAACCTTAGAAATGTTGTTATCACTCACACCAAAAGAGTGCTAGTAGTGCGACAGTTTGGCCACCCATTTCTCTTATAGAGCTTATTACTACAGTTATATTTATCTAAATCCTTTAACGCGAACCCCTGCTACTTAACAGATATAGAGCTACGGCGCCTATATCGTCGATTTAGACACCCCTTAGTTAAGAAATTGCAAAAGCTACTCTACTATACTGGCCATAAAACTAATAGAATAGCCATTAAGCAACTAACTAAGTTCTACTACTACTGTTAGAAGTTTAGCAAATCACCAGGCAGATTCCGCTTCACCCTACAAGATAACATTAATTTTAACTATAATATCATCGTCAACATTATATATATTAGCGGATCACCCCTCCTATATATTATTAATAAAGGAACGCGATTTTAAGCTAGTAGATAGCTACAAGACATCAGCGCCAAATACATATAGGACGTTCTATAGATATGCTAAATTAATACCTACCTAGGGCCACTAGACCTAATTACCTACAACGCCAAAAAGAACTTTGTTAGTAAAGAATTTAAGTAATACGCTACTATTATAGGAATCAGTATAAAGGGAGTACCAGTTAAAGCATATAACTCTATTAGAATAGTAGAGCGCTACTATAGTCTATTACAGTAAGCCGATTAAATCATTATAACTAAAATCCCTAAGATTAATAAGGAGATGGGACTCCAAATAGCGTTTAAAGCAATTAACAATTTAGCTGGCCCTAAAGGACTAGTTTCTATACTTTTAGTCTTTAGAGCCTACCCCCAAATAGTCAAATCCGATACACTATCCCCTATAGTTATATAACGCGCTGCCGCAATTAAAAAGGCTATGGCAGAGATATAGAAGCTATAAGCTGAACAATAGATCGCTAATACGCTAAATATATGAAACGGACCTAATGCTAATACAATTTATAATCTCCCACCAAATTCACCTGTTTTAGTCTAGAGAGAAGGAAACACTGGCCAAAGCGGCTACAGTCTTTTGCGAAATACCGTGGACTCGCTTAGAGCTTATCTCAGTAAGCGACTCAGCCGGCAATCAAGACAGTAAATCTCGCTAGTACTTAACTAGTATAGCTTTACCAGACCCTTGCTAGTATGATCGAATTAGGGTTAGTTAA
>Ga0307507_10009027_pt1 | contig 13464 bp, 9 predicted proteins | sample 7_EM_MG_FD_207223 | JGI IMG/M metagenome (GOLD analysis project Ga0307507, IMG submission 207223) | Populus trichocarpa ectomycorrhiza microbial communities from riparian zone in the Pacific Northwest, United States - 7_EM | ecosystem: Host-associated > Plants > Roots > Unclassified | place...
TCCCATCTCCCTGTTCCTGTCCCTCCCCCTCACCCCCTACCTTTAATATACAATATAATAGAATAAATTATATGTAGTTATTACATAGACATCAATTTATGTGTTTAGATCTCAATGTCAAAATGAGTTCATTAAAATATCAGCATAAGGTATAAATTGCTTAACAGAAGAAATGAGTACAATGATGAAAATAGTGACCAAATTGTAGCTAAGAAAAAAGAAGTATATCTTGTGTAAATGTATCTCAAAATATGACTTTGTAAAGGCTGAAAAAATCTGAATTCCAGTGCCATTCCTGCAGGAATGCTTGAATTCTGCTGGATTCTGCTGGACTCCAGTGGAATCCACTGGAATCCAGCAGAATTCCAGCATTCCTGCAGGAATCTGTAGGGCATCAAAAAGTACTGGCTCAGTGCCAGGGATGAGGATGACAACTGCAGGAAGAAGAAGCAAGCAAAGTATCTATATATACAAATCAAGAGAACATGTGACAGAAGGACTGAGAACTATAGTAGAGTGGAATGACACTATAACAATGCATTGGGTAATCTTTTTAATTAAAAGCATTCTATAATTGAAACTAACATGAATCCCCTCTCCAGAAACCAGTGAGAATATTTTCTATTCCTTTTTAGTGCACCATAGCATGTCCTTATAAGTCCTTTCCCACTGTCTGTTTAAAATTGGGCAGCAAAATCTAGCAATTATGCTGTTTATTTAAGATCCTGTATTTCTGCAAAAGTGCCTGCTGCAAGGTGCATTTACATTTGTATATACTAAATGGCTTCAACAATTATGCTGTTTATACTGCTTCCATCATCTGCAGCTTTGGTCCTGTATCAAACCACTGCTGCCTTTGTTTTTTTGTTTATTCACCTTCTTTATCTGTTACTCAGTTGACTATCCATCTTCATCATTCACAGCACCCATTCTTGTTGCCATTTCCTTCACTCTTTTGAGCCTATCCCTCATATGGGACAGCCTGAACCCTATCTCACCACTTCATGAACAGCTTGTGTTTCCACAAGTAAGTTGAGAACTTCTGTTTGATAGTGACTCAACTCTAATGCTTTGCAATTTTTCATAGCCACATCGCTCACACTGCACTTGCACAGTGCTCTCTTGGTGCTGATGAAATGATTCTTGATGCATCCTATCAGAGTATGGCTTTGATTACCCTTCCTTTATTTTGCTCACCTCAGGCAATCTCAAGAGATAACTGTATCTATTTTGTATATCTATCTTGAAATGTCACAAAATCAGCTGTCACACTGTGGAATTTATTTTTTTGTACTAAATAAATCTTTCAAGTGCCAAGACTCTGAATTAAATATATTCTATGTTTTCAGTGCTGAATACTTTTTTTTAGGCTTAATAAATCTTTTTGGTGCCAAGACCATAAAATGTCACAAACTTGCCGGTCACACTACTAAATATAGGTTTTTGTACTATATACAGTTTTTGTCTCTGAAAATTTTTTTTTCTGAGGGGTAGAAGGGGTCCTACTCTCAAAAAAGAAAGTTGTATATATTTTTACCATATGAAACTAACTTTTTCAATGTATTTTAGACAAGTGAGACCTGCAACAACCAGATCACAGACACCATTGATGCCTATGCTCATTTCTTTTCCTTGCCAGGTCCTATTTCTTTCCTTGCCAGCCTGATATTTCTTTGTTTGTCAGGCCCTATTTCTTTCCTAGCCAGGTCTGATTTCTTTCCTTGCTGGCCTCATTTTTCATTGCTAGCCAGGTCCAATTTCTTTTCTAGTTAGCCTCATAATTCCAAATATAGAAATAACCACTTTATAAATAAAAAATACCGATCAAATGGGCAGAAATCTGGGTAAAATAATAGGGATGGTGCTGATTATTGGTGACAATGTAGGATGTTGTTTTAAACAAGCCCAAGATCATAGGAAACAGTGGAGAATTGAATGACCTGGAGTATTTACTTACCAAAACAGAAAAAGTAAAATATCTCCAGAATGAGGGAATGCGCACCTCTTGTCTTTTTGGGCCCTTTAAATGACACTATATTTTATTTAAACAAGCCTAAGATCATAGGAAACAGTAGAGAATTGAGTGACCTAGGGTATCTACCTACTAAAGCAGAAAAGGTAAAATATCTCCAGATTGCAAAAACACCCCTATTGTCTTTTTAGGCCCTTTAAACAACATCATAGTAGATTCAAACAAGCAAGATCATAAGAAATGGGGAAGAATTGACTGACCAAGGCTACCTGCTCTCCAAACAGAAAATGCAGAATATCTCCAGAACACAGACACACAAGCCTCTTGTCTCTTCAGGCCCTAAGCAACTATTTCAACACAGCTGTCAGGGCAACAGCACTTCATGCTGTCACGTAGCATTCCACGGACAGCTAAAAATTGAATTTGAGGTGGAATAAAGCACAGCATGTTGAAAAAAGGTGAGAAGGGTATATTGGAGACACAAGACAGTGCTCCCAAGATAGGAAATATTTGGTGATGTGGTGTAGAGGAATGACAATGTGTGTCAATGCTGGAACCAAAGGTAAGTCATCATACATGAGCAAAAACAATGTGAATCAACAAACCTTGAAGAGAACTATAGCCACAAGATAGCATTTTCCAGAATGTGAAAAATGGGGTAAACATTGTCAGAGATGGCTGTGGGGGTGATAAGATTTCATGCTGGAGCATAGTATTCCCCAGATGACTAAAAATCAAATTTGGGGTGGAAGAAGGCATGGGGTGTGATACATGTCGAAAAAAAAGACAGGAAAGGTGATTAAAATGCCATGGGTATGTTGGAGACATGATAGACAGAGACTGGCACATTCTAAGCAGCTGGTTAAGCATGTGAATGGATAATTTACAAGAAAGAATGCACCATGACAGAAATGTGAATTGATGGAGATAATTAACATAAATACGATATGTGAGAGGAGAGACAGAGATCCAAAATATTTTAGTTGGCACCTGCCAATGAGAACCCTGCAAACACGTTGTCAGCAATGCAGGAAAAGAAGAGATGCGAAAAATAACACACTCATTACTGACTTAGTTCCTTCTGAGATGGCATGTTTGGCAAGTTCACTAGGCAGAATGATGTTTGAATTTCGCAGGATGAGATGGTGTACTTCTTGGATCATTCACAAAGCTGTTAATGATGGCCACCACCTTGTTGGAGATACCAGTGTTGGGGTGAGCCACATTCTAAGCAGGTGAATATGTAAAGCATCAGCATATGAAGATAATATATAACAAAGAAAGCACACACCCTCAACTATCCATAAAAAAACATTGACAACCAAGTGAATGTCTGAGATGATGCCAAAGACAGACAGATGAGTGTCGAGGTTGGGACCTAATGTGCAGCGCATTTGTTGGAATGTGAAATGCTGTGAGGGTGACAGCACTGCATGATGTTGCATAGCATTCCACAGATGGCCAAAAATTGAGTTTGAGGTGAAAGAAGCCATGCATGTGTAATATGCTTAAGAAGAGATGAGACCAGCACATTAGAATGTTCAGGGTATATTGGAGACGTGATGGAGAGAGATTGGCACATTCTAAGCAGCTGGATATGTAAAATATCAGTGTGTGAACAGATAATGTACAAGAAAGAATGCACCATGATGGAAACCCCAGCATCTATCCATGAAAAAGCATTGGCAACCAAGTGGATATCTCACTAGTGGGTACAACTTTTATTATAAAAATAAGGCAACTGCCTATGGGTCATTGTGTATAAGTCCACAGTCTTTATGATAGGGAATCATTCCTGTTACCATGTCTTGTCATTATCATAAACCCTGCGCTTTTTTCATTAAGTGTAGGCAAGGCCTTAAATCTCTTTCATAAGCTAGCCTGGGTATATCATTACCAATTTCATATCTTTCCAAGGCCATATCATTAGCTATTTCATTGACTACTTTGGGTGATATCATTGTGACTTTCATTTGCTATATGGGCAATATCATTGCAACTTTCATTAGCTACCTGGGTAATATCATTGTGATTTTCATTTGCTACCTGGGGGATATCATTGCAATTTTCATTAGCTACCTGGGTAATATCATTGCAACTTTCATTAGCTATATGGGCAATATCATTGTGACTTTCATTAGCTACATGGGTAATATCATTGTGATTTTCATTAGTTACATGGGGGATATCATTGCAATTTTCATTAGCTACCTGGGCAATATCATTGCAATTTTCATTAGCTACATGGGCAATGTCATTATGATTTTCATTAGCTACCTGGGCAATGTCATTGCAATTTTCATTAGCCTAGCTAGGCAATTTCAATGAACATTTCATTCTTATCCCTAGGATATTTCATTCTTAGCCCCAGGATATTTCATTGTGCTTTTCATACAGATGTCTGGTGCTTTCAATTCATTGCACTTTTCATATGGATGACTGGTGCTTTCAATAGATATTTCATTGTACTAAAAATAGCCAAGAAATCTGAACAAAAATGAAATAAAAATAGGAATGGTCTATAGGATGTCAGTTACTGTTTTCAGGGTCCACTTTATATATCCAAAAAAGAAAATATCATTGCACCCTTGACCAAAAAGTAGAAGAAGCCAAGATAAGAATGATGATACATGTCAGGGTCCATGTAATGGGTTGTTGGGAGGGTGGTCACATCACCAATTTCCTAAAATGGTCAAAAAAGCGAAAGTTGTAGCCCTGCATTGTAGCTTTCAGGATCAGTTGGAATTATGTTCTAAAGTGCTTCCATTGTGGAGATATCACAGTACTTTACAGTGCCCCCCCCATTCCTGCAGGAATCCACAGGAATGGGACCAGTAAAGTCCAGCATTCCAGCTACAGTCCTAGTGGAATATGGTAGGACCTGGAATCCAGTAGGAATACTGCATTCCAGCTCTATTTAGATGACACATGACTTATTCTAAAAAGTCATGTGACTTAATCTTTTGTAACATAATGAACATGTAAAATTCATATGTATTTAAATAATAACAGATAAACTATATTATTACTATGTACATTAAAAGGAAGGTGGGAGGGCAAAAACAGGCAGGCCCTCGTCGCCATTTGTTGGTGGTGGTGGTCGACCCTCCTCGCCGTTGGTTGATGGTGGTGGTGCCGTTTGTGGTGGGTGCTGTTGGATGGTGGTGATGGTGGTGGTTTGGGCCCCTCGTCGCCGTTGGTTGATGGTGGTGGTTCCGTTTGTGGGTGGTTGCTCGTGGCCGTTTGTGGTGGGTGTTGGTGGATGGTGGGGTGCTCATCGCCATTCGTCGGTGGTGGTGGTGTGACCTCCTCGCCATTTGTGGTGGGTGATGGTGGTGGTGCTCGTGCAGGCATGTAGGTGGTGCTGGGCGGTCCTCGTCGTTTGTGGGTGGTGCTGCTGGGCGCTCAACGTTGGTCGTCCATGTTGTCATCGGTCATTGTTGTTCGTTGTTGTCCATCACTGTGCATCATTCGTTGGTGTTGTGGTCATCCGGCATCGTTTCGTTTCGCGTGGTGACGTGTCGGCGGGCCTTCCCATTGGGGAGGGGTAACGAGGTGGGCAGTTGACGGTGGTGGTGTTGCGTTAGTTGAGGGTCATGACAGAGGTAGGGAGTACTTACAGTATCAAATAGAAAATGACGACGACGATGATAATCGTCGTCATCATCGTCATCCCTTGTCCCTCATCGTCGTCCTGGTCCCTCATCGTCAGTCCGCATCACCTGTGTCCATTCATGGGGGCTGGCCGTCGTTTGTGGGCTGTGGTGGGTGGTGGTCGTGGGCTGTGGTTCATTTTTTGGGGGTGGCGGCCGTTTTTGTGTTGGCCATCGTTTGTGTTCATTTTGGGGGGTTTGTTGTCATTTCTGGGCAGTTGTGAGTGGTCGTCTGTGATGGTGGTCCGTTGGCATCGACGTGGTGGCAGGGTGGTCATTGGTCGTTGTTGGGGGTGTCGTTGGTGTGGTGGTGGTGGTGGTGGTGGTGGTGGTGGGTGACGAAAGGAGACCACGTCACATGGTGTTTGGTTGGTGGTTTGTTTGGTAACAGGTGTGAAACAAACAAACAAACAAACAACCAGATTCCATTGCATTCCATTCCTGCAAATTCCGTGGAACATTCCGGTCTCAATTCCGGAATGCCCAAATTCCGCTGGAATAAAAGGCACAGGAATGAAAAAAAATAGCAGGTCTTCCTGCCAAATTTTATTCCACCAGATTCTGCCGGAATCACCAGATTCCTGCAGGAATTAGGGGGGCACTGATAAGACCTCCAGATATCAGGTAAAAGATTTTCAAAAGCAGCACTTTTTTTTTTTTTTTTTGCATTTTTCTTGATGAAAATAACACCAAATCACATGATTTTACCACATTTGGAAAGCTAAAAGAAGGGGCTACAATTGTTGTACCATGAGAAAATTACCAAAAAAAGAAGTTGCATACCCTAAAAGAGAAATTGGCATTGACAGACTACAAAAGATCACTGATAGACTACAAAAGTTGGATATAGACTACAAAGTTTACTGATAGGCAACAAAAGACTACAAAAGTTGGACATAGACTACAAAGTTTTACTGATAGACTACAAAAGACTACAAAAGACTACAAAATTTTACTGATACCCTTGACTACAGTTATTGACATCTATTTATTAGGACCAAGGGTTATCCAAAGTCAGCCTGCTGCATCCATCCATTCAAGGCAGATATCTAATGAGGAAATGGTTGGAGAATGTAGAGAAATATTGCAGGAACCATATTCCATCTTTGGTTTGAGGAATTTTATCCATAGGAGAGCAGCACAGGCCAAAACTCACCAAAGGTGTGCATTTTAGAGATTTTGTTTACATATATTTGTCTAGGCCATCCATTAGAAAAGTTTGTACTGTCCACTGTTTGAGAGTACAAAATTTTGTGATATCCACTTTTTGGAACTACAAAGTTTGTAGTGTCCGCTTTTTGAGACTACAAAATTTTGTGATGTCTGCTTTTTGGGACTACAAAAGTTTGTAGTGTCCATAGGACTAATAGCCATACCATGAGTGGAAATCTGTCAGAATCGGGTGCAGAGGGCACCCAATTTCTGAATTTGGCTACCTGATGTCCCATCTGGCCTCTGTAACACCATCAAGCTTAAGCATTATTGGTCTGGTTTAAACTATGTTTACTGAAGTCCAATGAATGCTGTCCAAAGCTTGAGTTACACACACACAACACAGTCATTGCATCCACCAATGCATGACTATGAGCCGCTGCTCACTTGCCTGCTGGCAGATTCACAACCCACACTTGGGTTCTCAATTCACGATTCATGCTTGGAGCATATTTTAATTTAGACTCACACTACCAGTTGAGGAGTGAGATGAAACCCCCCTTTCCACAGGGCTCTCGTTTCAACTCTCACTCCCTCAACTAGGTGTGATTCCCATTTTATTTCTGTAAGGCTTTTTCATCATCATATAAAACTATGTATCCATCATCCCTCAAATTAACTCCTATGAGTGAGGATCATGCCATCTATTTTGCGTCTGCAGAACCAGGACACAAGTCTGCCGTCACTACTGGAGAGCAACCTGGAGGTGAACAACCCTTGCAGGAACCAGGAGACCCCGATATTACTTGACAGATTCCAGATGAATGAGCCACCTCCTTCACTATTGGAACACATGGGAGTGGCGAACGACAACCAACACCAGACAGCAACAGTCTGAGTGGAGGAGACCAACATGACGACAACTCCACTTTGGAACAAGACTCCATCAACCTCATGGACAATGTCATCAACAGCTTTCGATGGAAGGAGATCACAAAATTTAAAGCCCTATTGAACATCCTTGTGGTTCTTGACTCTAACACAATGAAGCCAGAGAAAACCAAGGATGCCACAGTCAACTACTGCTCGCGCACTCTCAATGAAATTGAAGCTCTCACTGCTTCAGCGATTAGGCGAGGACAGTGAACCCAACAAGGACTACAACCCTCAACAAGACCAAGCCCTGAAGCTATTCATGCTGAATGCCAATGACGTGATGCTGAAATTGACGAACTCATATCCCACATCAGCAGTGAATCTAGGAAGTCTAAGAGACCCCTCTCTGGAGACTTCTTTGACACAAATGACGATGCCAATGACTCCGACATTGAAGGAATGCAATCTAACAGAAAGTGTAGAGTCTTCGAATCCCAAATGCCGTGGTTCTCTTGAGGAGATGAAGAGAGACGTACAGGGAATGAAGAATGCGAGGAATCTCACAGACTCCTTGCCTTATTCGCTCGAGATTTCAAAGCCATCAAGCTATGGATCCAAAACTCCAGAACAGCACCACTTGGATTCCCAACTTTGGAGTGGGACAACATTATCCAAGGACAGGCTGTCAACCTTGACACCGTGCTCTCATTGTTGCACCATATATCCACTCCTAAAGAGAACATTGGATGCGTGGGATCTACTGAGATCTCCCTTGGATGATTGGAACCTTCAAAGAGGGTCCAAACAAGTGGTGAATGGACCAGCACCTGGAATGCGACCGTCAAAGCGATTAAATTCACCTTTCCTCATCAAGAATGAGAGCTCCAAGAGTATGGAGAGTATATTGAAGGTCATTTCTCAGCCAGAATCCAATCGTTGCATTGAAAAATCATCCTATACGACTCTGCCATCAGGAACAAAGTTGGGGGAGGGCAGAATGCTCTGCTCACTGACACTCACCATTTCTCAAGATTCTACTCTGCCATCCAAACTGGTCCTCAAATCACATCCGAACCAACCACTGGTAGTGTCTGTATGCTGTGGTCTCTGTGAAGGTTTCTGGCCATGGGCTGATACCCAGAGTGGAGAGTATCCAGACACTCTGGATCTTTCCTACCCTTGAACAGAGGATCCCAAGGAAGCACAGTTCTTACATGACCAATGTGATCATGAAATATTCAAGGGACATTTCTCTGAATCATTCAGGGAACAACTCTTACCAGGAATGTACTGTATGCCTGTGTTCGCTATTCCCAAACCTCACTTGTCAGATTTACGAATGGTTACCCATCAGAGTGCAGGAGAACATTCACTGAACAGCATGATCCCTCAAGAGCACATCATTGGATACCCACTCGATAACTTGTGCCATCTTGGGGAATTCCTTCTATTGATGCACTGGCGTGATCCCAACTCACCTTGCACACTCTTTAAGTCTGACGTAGCTGAGGCCTACAGACTGCTACTGGTACACCCTTATTGGCAAATCAAGCAGGCAAATTGCATTGGCAGTTCATTACACATCAACAGAAATTGTGCATTTGGTGGACGGGGCTCAGGTTGTAACTGGATCACTTTTATGTCACTAGTTTCATGGATTGTGAAGAAAAAGTGCAACATCGAACCACTAGGTACATATGTGGACGACACATTCAGACCTGAGCTTGCAATGAATGTCACTTATTACGAACACTACCAGAAGTTCATGCCAACAAATCAAGTCTAAATCCTATGCCTTTGGGAAGAAATTAACCTACCTCATAAAGAGAAGAAACAAGTACATGGATCAGTCCTCACTATCATTGGAATAGAAGTCGACATGAACACATTAACCCTGTCCATGACCCCAGACTCATTGAAAGACTTAATCACAGTGATAACCCACTTCATCACAAACCATCAATGATTCTCATTGAAAGAGTGGCAATGCTTGGCTGGTTGGATGAACTGGAGCTTCAATGTTTTCCCTCTCCTCCAACCTGCTCTCAACAATTTCTATGCAAAGATAAGTGGCAAAAATGCTCCAAACAGATGTGTTTGAATCAACAACACCATATGCGCTGACTTGTCTGGGCAGTCAGCCACCTTGAACACGATTCAGGTATTCACCTGATCCAGCAGACACATTGGGATGCTTCATCAGCTGATTTCACTTTCTACTGCAATGCCTGTCTAGTTGGTATGGGATTTTGGTGGCCTGACAAATGTGTCAGTTTCTACTCTCCTGTCCCTGATGGACTGAATGAAGAACAGATTTTCTATTTTGAAGCCTTATGTGTACTAGCAGCCCTCCACCACATCATTGACTCACAATTTCCCCCACCTTCATCATGCATTTGATCTATACTGATAATGACAACACAGTCATGATCTTCAATACCATGTGTTGCCTACCATGATATAACAGCATCCTCATCAGTGCTGCAGATGTCCTCATGAAGGGAAACCTGCACCTCCACGATCTCCATATCCCAGGTGAACAGAATTACGTCGCTGATGCGATATTGTGGAACAACTTCAACCTTGCACGACAGTATGTGCCTGGGATCGCCATATCCCCCTTCACACCCCCTCAATTGATGCTGGGGGCTGCCCAAAACTGATCTCATCAAATGTCCCATCCAGACAACCCCACAGGGAAGTCTGGACATGAGAGCACCTCATCCACGAGTGCGCTATTGCCCTCGGACAAGCCGTGAACAACTCCACCTGGAAAAATTATGGATCAGCCCTCAACTCATACTTAAATTTCGTGAAGATGCACAACTACCCCCTCAACCCAACTCCTCACACCTTGAGCCTGTTCACTATCTACATGTGTCACCACATCAAGCCCGATTCAGTGGGAACGTACCTGTCTGGCAAATGCCATCAACTAGAACCTTACTTCCCTGATGTCCACTCATCTCACAACTCCGCTCTGGTACACCATACATTGCAAGGTTGTAAGAGGATGAGAGCTGTTCCCACATCACGCAAGCAAGCTCTCACCATCAAAGACCTTGAAACAGTCATCGACAAACTCTCATCGTCTATCAATTACGATGACATCCTTTTCCTTGCTCAATTATTGACTGGATTCTTTGCATTGTTTTGTTTGGGTGAAATGACCTACCCTGACAACCCAGAACTCCAAGATCTGAGAAAGGTCACAAAGCACAGCTCAGTGCAGACTGATGACATTTCCTACAGGTTCTTCCTGCCTGGACATAAGGCTGACAGGTTTTTCGAGGGGAACACCATCATTGTATGCAAAAACCCACACAAATGTTTTCTAGCATATCTACAAGCCCGCGATGCTAAAATCCCATTTAGCTCGCCACTATGGCTCACCAGCTGGGGTACTATCCCCACCCGTTCTTTCTTCATAAGGCATTTGCATCAGTTCTTCAACTCTGACACCGCCGGCCAATCACTCTGTGCTGGAGGAGCCACCTCCCTAGCTGAAAATTGTGTGCCATCCTCAATAATTCAAGCCATCAGCAGATGGGCGTCAGATGCCTTCAAGATATACATTTGAAAAAACCCTGTGCTCATTTGAGCACTTCTTTTTGGACAAACTAAGCACTCCCAATCGACCTTTCTCCACACTTTGGAGAACATACTTTTCTTTTTCTTTCTCTCAATAGACTTTTATTATCTACTTTCCCACAACAGACTCTTCTCGATGAACTCTTCTCCACCCCAATATGCACAGCCTTATGCCTTATCAACTATGGACAGCAACTACTTTATCATTGGACAAGTTGTACTTTTAAATCCCTACCACACACGTACCTACACCTTTCCCCTCTCTCCTCACATCCTTCACTACATGAACTCATCACCTTTCTTTTCCTTTTTAAATAGGACTAATAGCCATACCATGAGTGGAAATCTGTCAGAATCAGGTGCAGAGGGCACCCGATTTCTGAATTTGGCTACCTGATGTCCCATCTGGCCTCTGTAACACCATCAAGCTTAAGCATTATTGGGACTAGAAAATTTTGTAGTCCGCTTTTCTGACCTTTAGTTTGAAGTGTCTTTGAGTATGTATAGGTTCATGGAGACATGATTGAAGGATTGAGAGAGGAGTTGACATTTTCCCATTGTTGCAACCTCTCCAGTGATGTCATGCCCAAGCTTGTCTTTCACAATAATGGAGCTTGTACTATCTTTTCAGATAAGAAGTCATGATCCTATCATACACCTTAGTCAAACTTCTATTCAGATCAGCTGCCACTGTCCTATGTCTGCCCAGAGTCAATAATTGTCATGAGACTATTCAGTCTTGTCAACAAGTTATGTGTGGATATCACTGTGCAACCATTCATCATAGCCAGGATTGCCTGAAAGTCTTTTCAAGAGTACTAGGAGTGAATCTTGGATGGCTGTCTGTTCCTCAACCTTCATTCAGTATCCAGGTAAAAGAAAACCTAGAATGTGGTGAATCCTTTGTATTATTACTTGACATTGGTGTTCAATGTGATGAAACATCCAAAGAGCAATCACCCAGCATCCATTCAGCATTGTAGCCTTTAAAAAAACCATGTCAAGATTGACTATAGATAGACTAACAACAGTAGGTATTCATCTGACAAGACAGTACAGGCTTCACTAATGTGAAAGACAAGCTTAGGCATGACATCACCAGAGAGGTTGCAACAATGGGAAAATGTCAACTCCTCTCTCAATCCTTCAATCATCTCTCCATGAACCTATCACAAAATTTTGTAGTCTCAAAAAGTGGACACTACAAACTTTTGTAGTTCCAAAAAGTGGATATCACAAAATTTTGTATTCTCAAACAGTGGACAGTACAAACTTTTCTAATGGATGGCCTAGACAAATATATGTAAACAAAATCTCTAAAATGCACACTTTGGTGGGTTTTGGCCTGTGCTGCTCTCCTATGGATAAAATTCCTCAAACCAAAGATGGAATATGGTTCCTGCAATATTTCTCTACATTCCCCAACCATTTCCTCATTAGATATCTGCCTTGAATGGATGGATGCAGCAGGCTGACTTTGGATAACCCTTGATCCTAATAAATAGATGTCAATAACTGTAGTCAAGGGTATCAGTAAAATTTTGTAGTCTTTTGTAGTCTTTTGTAGTCTTTTGTTGCCTATCAGTAAACTTTGTAGTCTATATCCAACTTTTGTAGTCTATCAGTGATCTTTTGTAGTCTGTCAATGCCAATTTCTCTTTTAGGGTATGCAACTTCTTTTCTTGGTAATTTTCCCATAGTACAACAATTGTAGCCCCTTCTTTTAGCTTTCCAAATGTGGTAAAATCATGTGATTTGGTGTTATTTTCATCAAGAAAAATGCAAAAAAAAAAAAAAAAGTGGTGCTTTTGAAAATCTTTTACCTGATATCTCCACAATGGAAGCACTTTAGAACATAATTCCAACTGATTCTGAAAGCTACAGTGCAGGGCTACAACTTTCGCTTTTTTGACCATTTTAGGAAATTGGTGATGTGACCACTTCAGTCACCCATTTTTGGGTACCTATGAGGTGGTCCAATTCTTGGAATTAGTGAACCTTGAAGGTACCCCATTCCAGAGTGGTATGACCTCCATACCAATTCCATCATACCATGGTATGGAAACCACATACCAATACCATACCATTCCAACTCATACCATACCATCATTCCAAACCTGTCACAGGGTGTCTGGGGTCCTTTTTACAAAATATAAAAAATATTTCTGCAGGCTGCAATACTGATCCATTAGGCTCCATTTTTTGTGGACTGGTTCTTTA
>Ga0307507_10009028_pt1 | contig 13463 bp, 13 predicted proteins | sample 7_EM_MG_FD_207223 | JGI IMG/M metagenome (GOLD analysis project Ga0307507, IMG submission 207223) | Populus trichocarpa ectomycorrhiza microbial communities from riparian zone in the Pacific Northwest, United States - 7_EM | ecosystem: Host-associated > Plants > Roots > Unclassified | place...
TCGAGGCCGCTTTCGCCGCGAACGTGAGCGCTTCCTGCCAGTCGTCCGCACCGAGAGAACCCAGGTCCGTGACGTCCCGGGTGCGCAGCCAGGCGAGCAGCGCGCCCTGCACGGTGTCGCCGGCGCCGATGGTGTCCACGACCTGAACACGGCGTGACGGGACGTGGGCCAGCTCACCTGCGGCGGTGATCACGGCGATGCCCTCGGCGCCGCGGGTGAGCACCACGGCGTCCACTCCGGACTCGACCCACGTCTTCGCGGCGGACACCGGGTCGGCGCCCTCGGTGAGCCAGGCGGCGTCGTCGTCGGAGATCTTGAGCAGCCGGACGTCCGGGAGCCACGAGGAGAACCGCGCGCGGTAGGCGGCCGGATCGGTGATCAGCCGCTCGCGGATGTTCGGGTCGAGCACGGTGAGCACGCCGCGCTTCGCCTCGCGCCGCAACATCGCTTCGTACGCGCTGGCGCCGGGCTCGAGGACCATGCCGAGCGTGCCGAGGGAGAGCGCGGTCACATTTTCCGGCAGCGGACCTGGGTCCGCGACGAGCCTGTCGGCGGTTCCCTCGACATAGAACGTGTAGCGCGCGGCGCCCTTTTCGTCGAGCGCGACGACGGCCAGCGTCGTCGGTTCGTCGCCGCGCTGCACCATTGCCGTGTCGACGTCGGAGGCGTGCAGCCGGTCGATCATCGCCTCGCCGAAGCGGTCGGTGGAAATGCGCGACAGGAACGCGGTGGGGACGCCGAGGCGGCCGGCCGCGAGCGCGACGTTGTACGGGCCACCGCCCAGGCGCGGCAGCAGCGCACGCAGTCCGTCCTCTGTGGACGGTTCGCCGGGCACGAGGTCAACGAGGGCTTCTCCACCTACGACAATCACGGCGGCGAGTCTAGAGGACCCGTGGCTGACAATTCCGGACAGAACTACGGCTCCTTGGTGAGCCCACCCAGGAGTAGTTCGCCCAATGCGGTGAAAGCCTCGGCGTCCGGCACGTCGATGCGGCTGCCGAGCACACCCGTCTGGATGCCCTCGATGATCAGCCCGGTCATCTCGGCCACGAGCCGTGCGTGGACGTCGCGGAAGACGCCGTCCGCGACGCCCTTGTCGATGAACGCGCGGATCCGCTGCGCGACCACCCGGCTGTTGAGCTGATAGGTCTCGCGCGCGGGCCCGAACTCGGCGATGTCGGCCATGAAGCGCGCGGAGGCCCGGTTCAGCTGCTCGGCGACCCCGGCCAGGTACTCCCCGATCAGCTTGCGCGCGTCCTCGATGCCGTCGATGCGTTCCTCGATGCGCTCGGCCGCGCCCCGGAAGTAGTGCGCGACGACCTTGACCGCGAGCTGCTCCTTGCTGGGGGCGAGCGCGTAGAGCGTCGACTTCGAGCAGCGGAGGCGGGCGGCGAGGTCTTCCAGCGTGAACGTGGCGAAACCCTCGGCGAGGAAGAGCGCTTCGAGCTCGCTCAGCAGCGCGCGCTGGCGGGCCGTCGGCTGGCGCCGGGGCGACGGAGGGAGGGCCACTGCCTCTCGGGAGACCATCCGCACACTATCTCCTATGTCGTTCCCTCGACTCGCACTGTACTCTGAAGAGACCCACAGTACTGTTTTCAGTACCGTTGCCACGGAGGACAGCATGCCGGCGGAACGCTTGCTTCCCAGCTCAGAGGCCGAAGACCTGCTGAAGCTGACGACCGAGATCGCGCGCGAAGAACTCGCGCCCCGGGCAAGCGAGGCCGAGGAGAACGAGCAGTTCCCACGTGAGAAGTTCCACCTGCTCGGCCAGTCGGGGCTGCTCGGGCTGCCCTATTCGGAGCGCTGGGGTGGCGGGGAGCTGCCCTACGAGGTCTACCTGCAGGTTCTCGAGGAGATCTCGGCCGCGTGGATGACCGTCGGCGTCGGCCTGTCCGTGCACACGATGTCCTGCTACGCCCTGGCGAACTACGGCACCGACGCGCAGCGAGACCGCTGGCTGCCCGACATGCTCGAGGGCGGCCTTCTCGGCGCGTACGCACTGTCAGAGACCCAGGCGGGCTCGGACGCCGCAGCGCTTTCGACGCGCGCGCGTCTCGAGGGCGGCGAGTACGTCGTGAACGGCACGAAGGCGTGGATCACGCACGCGGGGGTTGCGGACTTCTACACGACGATGGTGCGTACGAGCGACGAAGGCGGCCGGGGTATCTCGTGCCTCCTCGTCGACGGAGCGACTCCGGGCGTCTCGGCCGCCCCTCGCGAACGCAAGATGGGCCTGACCGGCTCCCCGACCGCCCAGCTGCACTTCGACGACGCCCGGGTGTCCTCGGAACGGCTGATCGGCGACGTCGGCCACGGCCTGAAGATCGCGCTGTCCTCGCTGAGCTCGGGACGGCTGGGCATCGCGGCGTGCGCGGTGGGGCTGGCGCAGGCGGCGCTCGACGAAGCCGTGGCGTACGCGAAGGGCCGTTCGCAGTTCGGCCGCCCGATCATCGACTTCCAGGGCGTCGAGTTCCTCCTGGCCGACATGGCCGCGACGGTGGAGTCGTCGCGCGCGACGTACCTCGACGCGGCCCGCCGCCGCGACCGCGGGATGCAGTTCCAGCGCCAGGCGTCGATCGCGAAGCTGGTGGCAACCGATGGCGCGATGAAGGTGACGACGGACGCGGTCCAGGTCCTCGGCGGCGCCGGCTACACGCGGGACTTCCCGGTGGAGCGGTATATGCGCGAGGCGAAGGTGCCCCAGATCTTCGAAGGCACGAACCAGATCCAGCGCATGGTCATCGCCCGCGAACTGAAAGCGTCCTGACCCTGGCCGCCGTTGACTCTTCGCACCGGCATGATCACCTTCGGTTACATCTTGGCCGTGAGACAATGCCGGTGACGTGAGGAGACGCTGTGACAGCACTTCCCGAGCCGCATGCCGAGCGCCGGTGGGAGATCCCTGATCACCTGCTGTCGATCGAGGAATACGCGGCACTCGGTGAGACCGACTCCGGTTTCACCGAGCTCGTGGAGGGTCGCCTCGTGATGTCGCCCAGCCCCAGTAGAAGGCACAACAAGGCCGCTTATCTGCTGGGACAGCAACTGGAACGACAGCTGCCGCCCGAACTCGACTTCTCCTTGGATATCGATGTGGATCTGGAGCTCGTCCCTCGCGGAGACCCAGGATTCTCGCGCCGCCCGGACCTGATGGTCACCTACCGAGAGGCCAACTCCCGGGTCGACGACGACGGCGACATGTTCCACGCTGAGGAGGTCCTGGTCGTCGTCGAGATCGTGTCGCCGGGTTCGAAACGAACCGACTACCAGGTCAAGCACGACGAGTACGCCGACGCGGGCATCCCGCACTACTGGATCGTGGACATCACCGCGCCAGTGTCCTTGGTGGCCTGCCACCAGGCGGGCGAGTTCGGCTACCAGGACGCGTCAGCGGTGACGGGCATCTTTACGACGGACGTGCCGTTCCCGGTCAAGATCGACCTTGACGCACTGACCTCGTGAGTCCTCAGCTGGTCTCGCGGTAGCGGCGGTCGGCCGACACGCCCTCGCCGAACGACTCGTCGAAGTGGTAGACCTCGTCGCCCCGCACGAACACCCGCAGCGCGCGGTTCATGACGTCCAGCGGGTCGCCCGACCACAGCACCACGTCCGCGTCCAGGCCCGGCTTCAGTGCGCCGATCCGGTCGTCGAGGCCCAGCATCTCGGCCGGGTGGACGGTCAGCGAGCGCAGCGCCGTCACCGGGTCCAGGCCGTCCTTGACCGCCAGCGCGGCTTGGTAGACCAGGAAGTTGATCGGGATGACCGGGTGGTCGGTCGTGATCGCGATCTTCACCCCGGCGCGCGCGAGGATGCCCGCCGATCGCAGCGTGCGGTTGCGCAGCTCGACCTTGGCCTTCGTGGTGAACAGCGGGCCGAGGATCACCGGCACCTCGCGCTCGGCGAGCAGGTCGGCGATCAGGTGGCCCTCGGTGCCGTGGTTGATCACCAGTTTGTAGCCGAACTCGTCGGCCAGCCGGATCGCGGTGACGATGTCGTCCGCGCGGTGCACGTGCTGGTCCCAGTACAGCTCGCCGTCGAGGACCTTGCCCAGTGTTTCGAGCGTCAGGTCGACGTCGTGCGGCTTGCCCTCGGTGGCCGCGTGGTCGCGCTTGGCCTGGTAGTTGCGGGCGTTCGTGAACGCCTCGCGCAGGATCGCCGCGACGCCGAGCCGGGTCGAGGGCGTGACCTTCTTCTCGCCGTAGATCCGCTTCGGGTTCTCGCCGAGCGCGCTCTTCACGCTGACGTGCTCGGCGAAGATCATGTCCAGGACGCTGCGGCCCCAGGTCTTGACCCCGATGGTCTGCCCGCCGATCGGATTGCCCGACCCCGGCTTGATCACCACGCTCGTCACGCCGCCGGCCAGCGCGTCGTCGAAGCCCGGTTCGTAGGGGTCGATGCCGTCGATGGCGCGGAAGCGGGCGCCGTTCGGGTCTGTCATCTCGTTGGTGTCGTTGCCCGCCCAGCCTTCGCCGTCCTCGTGCACGCCGAGGTGCGCGTGGGCGTCGATGAACCCGGGCAGCACCCAGGTCCCGGCCGCGTCGACGAGCTCCGCGTCCTCCGGGATGTCGACATCGGCCTCCGCGCCGACCGCGACGATCTTGCCGCCGTCGACGAGGACCGTGCCGCCCTCGATGGGGTCACCGTCGATAGGGAGGACGTAGCCCCCGACTATTGCCTTCGCCATAGTTCGCCACGCTAACGAACTTCCCTCGCCGTGCACACCCGGGGGCTCAGAGCACGCGGATGCCCCAGCTGCCCGACCACGAGCTCGCCGGCTCCAGCTCGATCAGGTCGGTGCCTGTGTTGAGCGCGTCGGCGGGGCAGGTCATCGGCTCGATCGCGACGGCCCGGCCGCGCCCGACCAGATCAGTCGGGGTGAACACCTGTGACCAGCGGAAATCCGGTCCGGCCCAGACCAGCAGCCGCTGCTCGTCGTGACTGAGGACGAAGTGGTGGGTGCCGTCCTCGGCGGTGCTCAGACCACCGAACGCGGTGTCGAGGTCGACGCCTTCGAGCAGCCGTCCCTCGCGGAAGTCGTACTCGGTGCCCTCGACGTCCTGTTCCTCGGCGTAGGGCATCTGCTGCTCACCTACGTACGGGCGGACCCGGCTCGCGGGCAGCGTCAGGGTGAGCTCGTCGGTCGGGATGTCGCCGATCCGGAAGTACGGGTGGGTACCGAGGCCGACGCCGATCGGCTGCTCGCCCTCGTTGCGGATCTCGTGGGTGATGGTCAGCGCGCGCGGCGCGAGTTCGTAGGTGATCGTCGCGCGCAGCGGCACCGGCCAGCCGGGCTGAGCCTCGACGTCCACGGCCAGCGAGATCGACGATTCGGCGTGCTCCAGCAGCTCCCACTCGCTGTGGCGCGTGAGCCCGTGGATGGCGTTTCCGCGCGCTTCCTCGGTGATCTCCAACTGCTGCTTCTCGCCCTGGAACACCCACTGGCCGGCTTTGGTGCGGTTCGGCCACGGCAGCAGGACCTGCCCGGCGCCCTTCGGCGGCTTCTCGTCTTCGCCGAATTCCTCGACGTAGGGCACTCCGCCGACCTCGAAGGCGCGCAGCCCCGCGCCGATCTCGGTGATGACGGCGCGCGCGTTGCCGCGGGTGATCTCGAACTGCTGACCGGTCGGGTTACCCATGACGGCACCCTACCGGCGGCCTTCCCCAAGTCCGTGAATGGCACATTGAGGGTCTTTACGACCCTCAATGTGCCATTCACGGACATCCGCTATTGCGGGGGACGAAGTGCGGCGAGGAGCGCTTCGCCGTCTGGGACGCCGAGGCCGGTGCAGGCGTCCCAACCCGACTTCGCTTTGTACGCGCCGTTGTTTCCCTTCGTGATGTCACGGAAGCCCGGCTGCACCTGCCCGGCCTTCGCGCCCGCGTACAACTCGGTGTGGATCAGGCCGAGCGGCCGTCCGAGTGCCTGCTTGAGACGCGCCACCAGCGCCGCCCACAACGGCGCCACCGCGCTCGTGCCGCCGAACACCAGCCGTTGGCCGTCGACCAGCACTTCGTATCCGCTCGCCGGATCCGCGACCGCGGCGACGTCCGGGACGCCGCGCCCGATCGTGCCGCTGCCCCGGCGTTTCGGGACGCCGACGTGTTCTTGGTAGGCGGGCCGGTCGAACGTGGCGCTCACACCGCCGCCGGTCGCGCCGCCACCCGCGTTCCACACCGTCTCGGAGGCGACCGCTCCCACGCCGTCGGCGTCAAGATGAGTGCCGCCGCAAGCGAGAATGTGCGGGCTGGACGCCGGGAAGTCCGCGTGCTGCTGGCCGTCGGTTTCGCCGTCGGCACTGCCGTTGTCGCCGCTGGCGGCCGTAACCGTGACGCCCAGCGCGGCCGCGTCGGCAAGCGCCTCGTCGAAGGCGGCGCGGGCCTGCTCGGTCCAGCGGTCCTCGGGGGCTCCCCAGCTGATGCTGACCGCAGCCGGCGTCGGGTCGGCGTGCACGGCGGTCGTGAGCGCGTCCAGGAAACCGCGGTCGGTATTGGGTGCGAAGTACACCAGCTGATTCGCGCCGGGAGCGAGCGCGCCGACGACCTCGATGTCCAGCAGCACTTCGCCGTCGGCCGAATTCGCGTCGCCCTCGGGGAAATTCCGGCCGCCGTCGACGCCGACCGCCTTCACCTCCGGACCGGTGATGCCCAGCCCGGCGAAGTAAGTGTCCAATTCGGACTTGATGAACCCGCCGCCCAGCTCGAGGATCGCGATCGTCTGTCCCGCGCCGTCGGTGCCCGCCGGGAACTTGTAGACCGCGCCCAGCGCGTCCGGCCGGTACGACCGGCGCTGCGCCGCCGCGGCCTTCATGATGTACGGCTGCGCCTGCGGCCGGTTGTCCAGGCCGAGCACGGCGAGCACGACGCCGCCGAGTTCGGCGGGCACGCGCAACTCACCCGTGCGCGCCCGGACCGTCCCCCTCGGCGTCCGGAGGTACGCGAGTTCGGTACCGAACGTCCGCATCAGCGCGTCGGCCATCCCGCGGACAGTCACCCTGCGTGAGGCCAGATCGGCGCCGACGACCTCGAGACCGGTGTCGCGCAGCGCAGCACGGACGGCTTCGACGTCGGCTGGATCAGCGCCGTGCCGTGCGGCCAGTTCGGCCCGGCTCAAGGTGGCCGGACCCTCGACAAGCTCGTCAGGAATTGACGATCGACGGCGTAGGACGAGAGTGACGGTGATCCGCTCCTGCGGGTCGACGGCCTCCACGAGCTGGGCATCGGACAGCTGTTTACGGGCACTACCAGGTAGCGCCACGAATTCTCGTTCGCTCACGCTTGGTGATGCTCCGCCGGGGCTGTGGTCGAGACCAGGGCGCTCACCCGGATGCGAGCGCATGACTTTTTCACCGATTCTTACTAGACCGGTCGTCATAGTTTGAGCTACGGTGATGTCATGGTTCGCCGCACCGACACCCGGCAGCGCATGCTCGACACCGCTGCCGAGCTCTTCCAGACCCAGGGCTACCACGCCACCGGCCTCACCCAGCTGACGACGGCAGGCGGCGCACCCAAGGGGTCGCTCTACTTCCACTTCCCCGGCGGCAAGGAGCAGCTCGCCGCCGAGGCCGTCCGGCTTTCGAGCGGCCGCACCGGCGAAATGCTGCGTGCGGTCGTGGCGGAGGCACCGGATCCCGCCACCGGGATCGACCGCGTGGTGGGGTTTCTCGCCGACACCCTGCTCGAGTCCGACTTCCAGCGTGGCTGTCCACTTGCGACAGTCGCGCTGGACGCTGCCGCGGAAAGCCCGGCCATCCGGGAAGCCTGCTCCGACGGCTACCTGTCATGGCACGACACCCTTGCCGACTACCTTGCGCGGCAAGGGCTTCCCGCCGAACGCGCGGACGGGCTGGCCACCGTCGTGCTCGCCGCGATCGAAGGCGGGCTGCTGCTGGCACGTACCCAACGCGACGTCGCACCGCTGCGCGCGATCGCCACCCACCTGCGTACCACCCTGGAACGGGAGTTCTCCTGATGCGTGTCCACCACCTGAACCTCGGCACCATGCGGCCGCCGCTCGGCAAGCTCATCGACGGCGAGCCGGGGCTGTTCCGGCGCGCCACCATGGTGTGCCACTGCCTGCTGGTCGAAACCGGCACCGGGCTGGTGCTGATCGAAACCGGCATGGGCACCCCGGTGACGACCGACGCGAACGCCTGGCTCGGCCGGACGTTCGTGCGCCGCACCAACCCCGACCAAGGCGTCGACCAGACCGCGGTGCACCAGCTCCGCGCGCTCGGCTTCGACCCCGCCGACGTCCGCGACATCGTGCTGACCCACCTCGACCTCGACCACGCGGGCGGGCTCGTCGACTTCCCGCAAGCGCGCATCCACGTCTACGCCGAAGAACTGCGGGCGCTGCAGTCCCCGCGCGACAAGGCCGAACGGAACCGCTACCGGAAAGTGCAGTTCGCCCACAGTCCACAGTGGACGACCTACGCCGACCTCGGTGAGCCGTGGTTCGGCTTCGGCGCCGTGCGCTCGCTGGACGGCCTGCCCGAGGAGATCCTCCTGATCCCGCTCGCCGGGCACACCCGCGGGCACGCCGGGGTCGCCGTCGACACCGGGAACGGCTGGCTGCTGAACGCCGGGGACAGTTACTTCCACCCCGGCGAGCTGGAACCGACCCCGCACATCCCGGCCGGTCTGGGACTGTTCGAGGCGTATATGCAGACCGACAGGGCCGCGCGACTGGACAACCAGCGCCGGTTGCGCGAACTTGTCCATGCGCACGGGAACGAGGTCACGGTGTTCTCGGCACACAACGCGACGGAGTTCGACCGAATCAGCGCCAGGAGCAGACTATGAAGGTGCACCACCTGAACTGCGGCACGATGCGGCCGGCGGGCGGGTCGCTGCTGGACGGCGAACCGGGGCTCTGGCGGCGCGCGGAGCTCGTCTGCCACTGCCTGCTGATCGAGACCGGGGACAGCCTGGTGCTGGTGGACACCGGTTTCGGCACCTCGGGGGTGGCACGTCCCGGCGAATGGCTGGGGCGGCCCTTCCTCGCGATGACCGGCGCGGACCTGCGGGCCGAAGACACAGCGGTGGCGCAGATCAAGGCCCTGGGCTACGACCCCGCCGACGTCCGCCACATCGTCCCGACCCACCTCGACGTCGACCACGCCGGCGGCCTGGCCGACTTCCCGAACGCGATAGTGCACGTCCGCGCCGAGGAGCACCGCGGCGCGACCTCGCCGTCGAACATCAACGAGAAGGGGCGCTACCGGGCCGCGCAGTTCGCGCACAGTCCACTGTGGAGCGCGTACTCCGAGGCCGGTGAGCCGTGGTTCGGCTTCGAGGCCGTCCGGTCGCTGAAGGGCCTGCCGGAGGAGATCCTGCTGGTCCCGCTCACCGGCCACACGCTGGGCCACAGCGGCGTCGCGGTCGACACGGGCGATGGCTGGCTGCTGCACGCGGGCGACGCGTACTTCTTCCACGGCCAGGTCGACCCGGTCACGCCACACTGTCCGCCGGGCATGACGGTGTTCCAGAACGTGGTGCAGACGGTGCGCAAGGCGCGCCTGGAAAACCTTGCCCGCCTTCAGGAACTGGCCCGGGACCACTCCGACGACGTCACCGTCTTCTCCGCACACAGCCCGGTCGAACTGGCGGCCCTCCGCCGTTAGTCCGTGAATGGCACATTGAGGGCCTTTACGACCCTCAATGTGCCATTCACGGACTTCAGAGAAATCAGCTGGCGGCGAGGGCGGCCTTCACCAGCGGGGTCATCATTTCCGCGGTCATCTTGGTCGGGCCGGTGTAGTTGACGAGCACCGGCGTGCCGGACACCAGCTTCGCCGCGGCCAGGGTGGCCGTCTTCTGCTCGTCCACGTAGTAGACCGCGCCGTCCGCGAAGCCGGCGACGTCCTGGGCGCCCGGCTTGGCCTTCTTGATCGCCGCCACCATGTCCGCGGGCTTGGCCTGACGGCCTTCGTAGCGGGTGACCGCCAGCGCGCCCGCCGACTTGTCGTTGAGCAGGTACTCGCAGCTGCGGGCCTTGCCGCCGTTGGCCGCGTTGTCCTCGACCGGGCCGGGCCGCGACGTCAGGCCCGGGATCGCGATCGCCTTCGAGACGGCGTCCGCCGAGACCAGCGTGCAGGGATCCAGCGCAGCAGCAGCTCCCGTAGCGGGCTTCGCGGTCGAAGACGGGGCAGCGGAAGGCGAAGGCGCCGGCTTGTCCGCGGACGAGCAGGCAGTCAGCGCGAACGCGAGCAGGACGACGGCGACCCGGGAAGTACGCATGCCGGGCACCCTAGTCCGAACGGCCTAGCCGGTCGGCGCCCGGTACCGCCAGAACGCCGGGAGCAGCAGCATCGCCGCCAGCACCAGCACAATTACCAGCAGCCCGCCGCCGGTCGCCGCGGCCGCTGTGCCGAAGGCCGCCGCGCCCCAGCCGTGCGTCAGGTCCGCGATCCGCGGGCCGCCGGCCACCACGACCGTGAACACGCCCTGGAGCCGTCCGCGCATCTCGTCGGTGGTCGCGACCTGCAGGATCGCCATCCGGTACACCGCACTCACCATGTCCGCGGCGCCGGCCAGCGCCATGAACACCACGGCGAGCCACAGCGAATGCGCGAGCCCGAACGCCGCCACCGCCGCGCCCCACGCGCAGATCGCGACGACCACCGCGAAACCCTGGCGCCGCACCCGGGTCAGCCAGCCCGAGAACAGCCCGATCAGCACCGCGCCCGCGGGCAGCGCCGCGTAGAGCCAGCCCAGCGCCGGGCCCCCGCCTGGCGGGTCGCCGAACGTCCGCTCGGCCATCTCCGGGATCAGCGCGCGCGGCATGCCCGCGACCATCGCGATGATGTCGACCAGGAACGACCCGAGCAGCACCTTCTGCGTGGCGAGGTACCTGAAGCCGTCGATGATGTCGCCGACTCCGGCGCGGCGCGAGGGACCGTTGAGCGGCGGGATCGCGGGCAGCCGCCACACCGCCAGCAGCGTGACGGTCAGCGCGACGACGTCGATCAAGTACAAAGTGGACAGTCCGAGCACCGGGATCAGCGAGCCTGCCAGCAGCGGCCCGAAGACCGCGCCGAATGTCGCCATCGTGGTGCTCAGCGCATTCGCCGACGGGAGCAGTTCGGCGGGCACCAGCCGCGCGACGACCGCGCCGCGAGTGGGGATGTTGATCGCGAAGAACCCCTGGTTGACCGCGAGCAGCCCGAGCACCAGCCACACCGAGCCGAAACCCGCGAACGCCTGCAGCCACAGCAGCGCCGAGGTCACCGCGACCCCGGCGTTGGTGACCAGCAGCAGCTTGCGGCGGTCGACCGCATCGGCGACGGCGCCGCCGTACAGCCCGAAGATGAGCAGCGGGACCAGCGCGAACAGGCCGCTGAGCCCGACGTAGGCCGACGAGCCGGTGAGGTCGAAGACCTGCTTGGGCACCGCGACCGCGGTCAGCTGGCTGCCGACGGCCGTGACCGCGGTGGACGACCAGAGCCGCCGGTAGGCGGGGATCTTCAGCGGCCGGGTGTCGACGATGATGCGGCCGAGGATCTTGCGAATGCCCTTTCGGGGCGGCGCGATCCTCGGCTCGGTACTCACAACGAACGAGCTTAGCTGCGCTAACTATCTACCGTCGCGTGATTTTCCTCGCCCGGACTCATCTCCCGTCGATCTCGGGGAGGCCGGTGATCATGCCGTCGACGCACCATGGTCCGCCGACGTTGTTGGAGCCGATCCTGCCCTTGGGCACGGTGATGCCGTCCTGGTCCTTCTCCTCCGGCAGCGGCTTGCCGTCGAGAGTTCCACCGAGATAGGCGTTGGCGAAGCCGCGGGTGACCAGACCGATCGACTCGGCTTCGAAGTGCGGCGTGCCGGTACGGAGGGCCCGGTCGATCCGATGGCTCACGAGGACCGACTCGCCCAGGCAGACGTGGGTCATCGCGCCGGCCTTGTCCTTGGCGTTGAGCGCTTCGAGGAAGGCGGTGATCGGGGCCGCGTACTCCTGGTCCGCTTCTGGGGCCGAAGAAGTCGCCGCTGCCGAGGGAGACGGGCTGGAGACGGGCGGCGAGGCGGTGTCCTTCTTCTTGCTCAGGAAGAAGCCCGGCGCGACGAAACCCGTGATCAGCAGCACGACGACCACGACCACCGCCAAGCCGAGGCCGATCCAGAGCGGCGTCCGGTTGGGCTTCGGCGGGGGTGGCTGGTAGCCGCCCGGGTATGGGCTCCACTGCCCGGGCGGCTGCTGCGGATGTCCCCAGCCCGGCGGTGGGCCGGGAGCGGGTGGTCGGTTCATGGTTGCCTCGCCGGTGCCGTGATCAGTACCGGTGATCAACCTACTAGGGGGCGACGCGCTCCACGTGCCAGCCGTCGTCGGTGCGGACGTAGCGGAGCCGGTCGTGCATGCGGTCCTCGCGGCCTTGCCAGAACTCGACCAGGTCGGGCCGGATGCGCCAGCCACCCCAGTGCGGCGGCGCGGGGATCTCTTCGACGTCGGCGAAGCGACGCTCGATGCTGTGCAGCGCGTTGTCGAGCGAGCGGCGGCCGTCGACCACACGGGACTGCGGCGACGCCCAGGCCCCGAGCTGCGAACCGCGCGGGCGCTGCGCCCAGTATTCGGCCGTCTCCTTGACGCCGACCTTCTCCACCTCGCCGCGGACGTGCACCTGGCGGTGCAGTGCGTACCAGGGGAAGGTCACCGACGCGTAGCGCGTCGCCGTCAGGTCGTGGCTCTTCTCGGACGTGTAGTTCGTGTAGAACACGACACCACGGGTGTCCAGGCCCTTGCACAGCACCGTCCGCGAGGACGGGCGGCCCTCGTTGTCCGCGGTGGCCAGCACCATCGCGTTCGGCTCGGCGATTCCCGCGCCGACGGCCTGGTTCAGCCATCCTTGCAGCTGGTCGGTCCACGTGGCGGCCAAGGCGGACTCGTCGAACGCGGCCCCGTCATAGGCGACGCGCATTCCGGGCAGACGCACGACGGCGTCGGCCACTTCGTCCTTGATCTCCGGCATCATCGCCTAACCTCCACGCCCGGTCGGGGCATCAGTCGACTTCGGCTCTAGGCACGTTAAGGCCTTCCGAGCTGCGGCGAAACCCACTGAACGGTGACACCCGCCACCCCCCGGGGCGCCATCAGCCCGTAACCGCTGGACCGCGACCTGTAACCCTCGCGTAACCCACCGGACCAGGATCGATAAAGCACCCACCTAACGTCGGGCCGTTCCCCACCGACCGCCGGAGGCAGGCATGACCGACACCCTGTCCGACACCGACGAGACCACCGCTGCGCCCCAACGCCGTTACGCGCCCCTCGCAGCCAACGAGAATCGCGAAGACTACTCGCTGCGCTTCGCTGCCCATTCGTTCCGAAAGTGGTCACCGTTCGTCGTCGCGACGACGGCGTTGGGCGGCATCGCCTACCTCGCCGACTTCGCGATCGGCGCCAGCATCGTGCTCTCGTACGGCTTCACGTCGGGCGTGCTGGCGATCCTCGCCGCGGCCGTGGTCAT
>Ga0307507_10009030_pt1 | contig 13463 bp, 9 predicted proteins | sample 7_EM_MG_FD_207223 | JGI IMG/M metagenome (GOLD analysis project Ga0307507, IMG submission 207223) | Populus trichocarpa ectomycorrhiza microbial communities from riparian zone in the Pacific Northwest, United States - 7_EM | ecosystem: Host-associated > Plants > Roots > Unclassified | place...
AATATTATTATATATATTAAACTTCACTTGATATATACATTTTTTAAATCTGGCAGTTATGCAAATTGCCAAGATTGAAACCTAATCAAAATCAAATCAGGTAGTGTTTGGCGTGTCCTGATCTCAAGTTACGATTTCAAGTCAATCTGATTTCGTTTTAAAAAATCTGATTTCAAATTGCCAAGACCTGATCTCAAATCAGAATCATGGGCGCGCCAAACACCCCCTTAGATGGTTGCGTGCAGAACCCACATCTCATGTCCCAAGGGTGTCCTTTTATAGGGGTTCTTCTCTCAACCCTTACCCTGCGTGACTCATTCCCTCGCGTCACGTGACCTATGACTCAGAGTGAGTCATAGTGTGAAATCCATCAGCGGACTCGTCCGAGTCAGCTGCGCCGTATCTCGCAACCAATCAAAACCCATAAAACAAGTCATGTGCCCTAACGGGGTCACATGCGTGAAACCCATGACTCATAACTATGAGTCATGTGTGAAATTCATAAACCTCATGACCACAATCATGCGTCATGTCAAAACCACATGACCACAATCGTGCGTCATGTCAAATATCAACCAATAACAATAATCCAATGACACGCTATTCCGTCATCATGTCAAAACCTATGAGTCAACTGATCTCATAGTCTGAAAGGTAACAAACCGATGACTAATAACTATTAGTCATGTGAGAATCTGCCTTGCTTAGTCACCATTTGTGACAACCTTTTGGTTTTACCGAGTAAAATATTAAAACTAGTAAAATACGGTGGGAGTCCAGAGTGTGGTAGGGCTTTGAGCAAAGTGAGAAATTTCATAAAGAAAGAGCACACTAACCCAGGCAGAAACTTCAGATTGTAATATGCCTAATGTATTGATATCTGGAACTTGTCCATGGTTGCTGCTACCTTCTGGGGGAGTAAAGTATAAAACACTAGACTTTCCGGTTCGTAAACTTGGTCCTTTTTTTTTTTGTCAACGTATGCGATGATTTGTCCAAATATTGACAAAATTGTAGACCTCATGTCGAATTAAAGGGAAGTATATATAAAGCAAAGCAATCTTGTCAGCTTCACCATCTGTATATAGTCCACAACTTGATAGCTGATCCAAGAATTCCTAGATTGTAGACCATAGTGTTAGTAGAAGATAATTTAGATATATTAGCTACTCCTGGGGCGGCTGAAACACTAGAGCTCGTTACCAGATATTTATGAGCCATTAAGGTGGAGGGAATCGTTAAGCTAAAGGTAGTATGTAAGTTGTCTGAGTTTGAACATAGCTGAAGGCGTCTATATCTTGAGCAAGTACAGCTATTGGCAACCTGATGAGCAGGGCAGTAACAAATTCTAGTGTTTCAGAGTGTTCAAAGATCAGGCAAAATGCATTTTACTATACCTTCCATGCCAGCGTTTGACTACGGCTCATATGTCTCCATCAAGCTTCAATGCGTTGGTTAAGAGTTGATGTTCCATACCGCCATATTTCTTTAAATTGAATATTTGGATCAAGTGCTTGATGCAGGCGCCAATGTGCACTAGCCATCATCATGGTCTCTGTACCTCGATCAGACCGTATGGAATGTGGTAAGATACCTGTACTAGCGACAACTTCGAGGTATTGTCGAAGGCAAGATAATCCAGTTCTAGTAGAGATCCCTACATAAATCCACGGTATATATCTATTCTAGTGTTCGTGACAGTATAAACATTTCTACTTGAACTCTATTGAAATTATAGAAACTATGAAGGGCTATATGTGGTATATTCAAAGAGCAGGCATATAAGGGGCTGGCATAAAGTCTTGGAACATATCAAAGTGGCTCACCCACAAAAAAACCCTTAAAACTTGGTGAGGTCACAAAGGAGTATATGCGATCGCTATGTGCCTGCCCCTCGTAAAGTTTTCAAACCCACCAAAGTAACTTCCCTGCAAAAAAATTGATTAAAACAGGTGAAGTGACGAAGTGGTATGTTTGATCGCTCTATACCTGCCCCAAGTACAAGGGCCCGGCATTTAGCTTTCGAACACACCAAGGTGGCTTACCAGCAAAAAATATATAAATACGGTGGGTCACAAATTAGCATGTGCGATCGCTCTATGCATGAACCTTGTACTAGGGGTAGGCATATAGCAATCAAAGGCACCACTTTGTGACCTAAGGAGTTTTTATAGATTTTTTGCGGGTAAGCCACTTTGGTATGCTCAAAAACCTTAGGCCCGCTCCTGCTACAGGGGCAAGTACCCAGCAATCAAACACACCACTTTGTGACTTTGTCAGTTTTGCGCAATACTTTGCAGGTAATCCACTTTGGTGTATTCAAAAACCTGATACCTACCCCTAGTACATATGCAGGATTGTGATTAGCGACAGTAGTTTATTGCCAAGAATAATTCATAACCAATCACACGAAATAGTCACTAGGTAGCGATTTATTTCAGGAAATGAAGAATTAGATACGTCATGACTTACAGTGAAAATGAATCAATACCGGCATAAATTTCAATACCATACATACTGAGCTTATGGTGGCCATCTATAGACCATACAAAGTTTGGCCCAGGCACAAAGTATGCACCATGAGGGTTTGTGCTCAGATGTAAGCGTCGGCTAGCAACTCCAGCAGGATCAGGTTCTTTTAAAATACAGAACATGCGGTCTCGTGCTACTGGCATACCCGATTGCTTTAGATGCTGATATGTATATTCCCTTCCATATAGAGTAGCCTGGCCACCTGCCAAAAGTAGCTGCAGTTGATGACGCATGGCTGAATTATGCTGCTCGAAATCAGTGTGCTCAAACCTGCGCCGCATTCCTAGTGCTAATGGAAGGCGGGTTAACCTAACTTGCGTTAACCTTCCACTCACTTTATAAATTTTAAAATATATGACTAAAAATTACTCTGTATTCAGACTCGAGTTACTTACATCCGGAAACTGATTGTATATCCCTCCTTAACCAAAAACCCCATTATTTCCTTATCATTTAGTGCCATATCATAAAAGAGAATCCAGAGCCGTTGTCGTAGCTGTGAATTATCTAATGGCCGGGGGCCTTTCTTGTTGAAATTCCATGTCTGGAGGCTTCGTTCGAGTGACCGCAAACTGGGTTGTATCCATAGCTCCCTGTTTGTAGTCTCGATACTCAATTAGCTTTGATTTATTTCAAAATGTATACTATACAACTACTCCATTACAAAATAAGTTACCATATACTCAGAAGTTAGATTTTCAGCCAGCACTTATAAATGAAAATACTAATATACTAGCAAACCTCGACATCTCTGTCAAAACAGAAGAAATGCCATGAACACCATGTTGGCAATGGTCTCAGTGCCATGGCGGCCTCACGGGAAAGTGACTAGAAGCCAGGACCAGACCGGACAACAATTGTCACGCAGTTGCGTTCTGCAACATTTTAGGACCGTAGTCTTGAGGGAGGACAATGGGGCCTACGAGGTGAGACACTATCATGCCGTCCCAATAGAAGGATGATACAGGACGGTGGTGGATTGCAGATCCCATGACCAAGAGGGTAGGGATCGGTGAGGGTCAGCGGGTATCTTTGGGATCTGCAGGTGTTTGCAGGGATCTATCTGGCCCACATGCGAAGATATTATACCGGGCCGGTCTCTTCTACTAATAGGGTCTTGACAAATACCAGTGGGGGACAAGCAAGGGTCTGCCGCAAATTAGTGAATATAGAGTAACAATGAAATACCTGCTACAGATCCCCATTCGTTACCCTCTGATATTTGTCAAGACCCTCTCGCTAACTCTGAGGGCAAGTTGGTGGTCTTTTAGCAGCACTCGGGAGGCAAGACAGGAGACATTTTAGGATTCCGTAGGGGGATTACCGGCTAATGATGCGTCAAAATGGTCGAGAATGGGTCTAGACGGCAGGCAGCAGTTAGAAATGGATGAGAATTTCACGAGTGATGTCTCATGATCCTATACTAACGGGATTAGAAGTGTTTGATTGGTAGCTCTGCTAGTACGAGTACTCGAGTACGGGAGGAATAAGCGCTAGGCCTGCAGCCACCTCTTGGGTGGAATCTGATGCAGTCTAATTGGAGTTTAAGCGAACCTTAGGCAACTAAGAGAACCGGTAGGTGCGTGCAGAAGACTGATTCGCCACAGTTCAAACAGATAAGTGGTGGCAGTTGGGCAGGTTGAAGAAAGTCTCTGGTGGTGCCAATCCCGCTTGCCGCCTATTATACTAGGGGCAGGTATAAAGTTTTCGAACACACTGGCCAGAGGTACGCACAGGGAATCTTCGAAAATTGGTGAGGTCATAAAGTGGTGTGTTGGATCGCTAAGTTCAGACAACCAAACCATAGTCCATCCGGTTCCCATCCTCACATGTGTACTAGTAGTTTGTCTTTCTGATTCGCATCGTCCCAGGTGCAGTCTGTCCTAGTGGCTCCAAAATGACGGACTATCAGCTGTAGTTTCTCGGGCCATAACTGGGTGATAGGTGAACTGTACACTTAGGATTATCATATAACAAGTTTGCCTAGTCTCCATGCTTTTGTAAAATGTAACAGATTGTATTGAGCAATTATGATCTTTGTGTGCAGGTCTGCGTTATCACTTCATTCCTAGTAGTATATGATAACTTATTTTTTATCGCAGAATTAATTCACATATTACCTTCATCTATTAAGTAGTAACCATATCGCTCGCCCCATATGCAGGTAAGTTGATCGTAAGTGTCTTGAAGAGTTCGGTTTTCGAAAATATACTAATACCATACAACCTCTTTGTAGAACTCCATGGATGTAGTGTAGAGAAAAGAGGTATGCGTTGTTAAAATGTGAGTGTAGTCACTTGAGTTTCGTGTGCCAGTCAATAAGATTTCCGGCAAAATTGTAATTATTTCTTCCTTTGAGTGGGCATTTGGATCTACTTATAGATACCCTGAATCCTATAATTCTATTCAGATAGTAGCGATAGCCTTTTTTCTACAATCATTATTCACATCTATCTAGCCAAACTCAACGAGTACCCTTTCCACTCCTTCAATTTCAATTTCATACCTACTATAGATATTAACTAAATAAAGTAGGAACAAGCTACAGCTACTTCGACAATAGAGATCCCGCAAGGCCCACTGCCAACAAAACGATGGGAATGCCATGCACGATATATGATAAACCACCGCCACCAGGATGGAAGACCATTATGTATGTACTGCGAGTGTTGGAATCCAGCTCCATTTCCCAATGGCACCCTACCAGTGAAGCCTGCACAAGCTTCACACACGATTATAGCACTCTCACAAACTTCTAATTCTCAATTACCTATTGGCCTTCCACCACCAGTTGCAAATCCCTCAATTTCATATGAAGGCTATAATCTCCCACCACCACCAGTATCTGCTATCAACCAAAGTTCCGTTCTTGATGTTAATAACCTCCCTATAATCATTAGTTCTAGCTTAATATATTGTACTCTACTAATATATTCATGAGTAGCTATCCATTCCATCAGCTTCATCTATATCCTCTCGATTTCCAGTTAATTTCCCTAGTCTCAAAGTCAATTCATCAATCGTCGAACAAATTCGATTACCACCTAAACCCCGCTTGTCCAATGTCATATCCACCACGTCTACATCCAAGGCGGCTAGTCAACCCTCTCATTCACGAGTTGTAGCACCTCCTGATACCCAGCATAGTCAGATACCACAGTGGCAGCTTCAAATCATTTGTGGGCCAGGACATGACCACAATAACTTTGATTCTCAAAGACCAGGAACCAAGTTCAAAGTATTTGAGGCAATTGGTGAACAGATTTGGCGCCCTAGTAATGAGGTCCTTGATGAACAAGTACAAGATATGAGCTTAAATACTAGTCTAAATTGGTCTGACTTCCTTCGCTTCCGGGTATTAGAGGAAACAACTCCCTGGGAACACTGGTATAATCTTTATTCAAAAGAGCACTACGGACGAAAACCCCTTATGCCTGATTGTTACCTAACACATGGATGGAATAAGCAGTCCAAAACTCCTGTGTGGCTTCCTCGGGAAGTAAAAAACTTTGGAACTCTACGCAAAATCTTGGAAAAGTGGTTTCCATCTCCCAAAGACAAGGTTACGATGGTATTTGAATATATCAACAAAGATCACCTTCAAATATCCACCACGGCTCCAATTACTAGATTTAAAGACCAAAGCATAGAGCCTAAGGTATTCGATCAGGCACCAGAGGAATATAATTCCGCTAATCACCCTTCCCCTTCACTTCACTCAGCCTTTCCTACTTCAGATTCTTTTCCCTCTTCGCCCCCTTTTCTTCCTACTAGCTCGCAAGATATTGTCACTTATCAATCACTAAACAAAGCTAGTAGCAACTATGATGAGCAAACTACTAATAATCAAAGCAATGACTTGCCTATACTGCTAATTTCTAGCTCTAGCTCGGAGCTGCCTACTATTGAGAAGCTTATAGCAACCACGTTAGCAAACACAGAAATCAATAAATCTTTAATCTATTTGCCCGCAACCCAATCACCTACACCAGTGACTTCTTCCTCTCTCTCCACCATTCCAGATACCCCCGATGGACATCCCCTCCCTCAGATTTTAGTGCCTATAATTCCTATATCACAAGCACCATCTCATCGTTCCAAATCTAAGGTTCTATATATTTTCCTCTTTCCTCCCCTTCACTTCTAAAATTTAAATTATACTAAACTATCACCATAGCGTAATCGGATTCAGGTTGCTAGTTCCTCACCCCCCCAGCCACATTGACAAGCCCAAGAGGCTACTCAGCCCGGTAGTACTCGCATTTTACGTCCATGTGCTGGCCGAGAACAGGCCCCAAAGCATGTGCGCTCTGGCTCCGGGTTAAATAAAAAATAGTCTCACCCTTGCTCAGTGTCTTCTCTCCTGTCAAACGTTTCGTTTCTACTCTCCTATTCTTACTTAAGGTCTACAAACATGTATTGTATCCGATTTCATTTATGCAAGCTTTCCTCTTCCTTTTATTTCTCTTTTTTTTTTTTCTGGCCGGGCATATCTCTGTACCCAATGATACCAATGATGATAATTCAAATAGGTTTATTACTTATAAAACTCTGATGGTTGAGGGACTTTTTAAGTTTTCCGAGATTTAAGATTTAAGATTTGGATTTGGTGGCGGTTGTGGTCGTTATAGTCCGCCGTAGCAAGCCTCACAGGAACCCTTACTTTAAACATACTAAGTTGGACGGTCACTCTACTAGTTCTTAAAACTTTGTTATATCTCTTGTAGAGATTTCCATTGAGGCTTCTCCTCCCTGTCCTAACAGTATCCCCGGATCTCCCTCTGGGAATCTCGTGATACTCAGGAGCAGGTTACACCCTCCCTAAACTCCTCCCCCCACTTCCACCCTCATGTCTCGCTGGCTCAGGCCGCTTTCTCCTTCGTTAAATGCCTCTCCACTCCAAGGGCTGGGGTCTGTCCCTTCTTATGCTACCGTGTACCTCAGGGCCTCCTTCTTCCCATCCTCACATATAGGGCCAACCTAGTCATCCCTTACTCTCGCACACTTAGAGGGATCAACAGCTTCTGGCACAGACTCCAGAGTAGTGTTGTGCACGAGCCGAGTGGACTCGGCCCGAGCGGGCTCGATTCCCTTGGCATCAGGCTCGAACAGGGGTCCACGAGCGGATGCGAGTCCCTTGGCGGCTCGAGTCAGCTCGAGCAGGGGTCCATGAGCCGGCTCGATTCCCTTGGCATCAGGCTCGGACAGGGGTACACGAGCCTCTTGGCGGTTTCTTGGCGGTTTTTTGGTAGCTCGAGCCGGCTCGAGTCCGCTCGTGTCCAAGTCTGGGCTCGGCTCGAGTCTCGAGTCCAGGGTGCCACGAGCCGAGCCGGCTCGAGTCTAGGTCTAGACTTGGCTTGAGCCGGCTCGTGAACAACACTAGTCCAGAGGTGCTCTACCAACGTATTCTTCTCCACTCCCACCATGGTTCTCTCTCGGGAAGCCTGCCTTCCCCCTAAGGCTCTCCATGGCAGGTACAGGCGATGCCTAGCGGCCCTTCGAAATGCCTGTGCCCCCCCACCGCCAATCCCGCTTCCGCCTGGCTCCCACACTCCTTCCCCTCCCTCTCCATCTTCAGGGCCCAGGATTCCTCCAGGCACCTCACGAAATGTCTCTCTGCCGTCTACCTCCCGTCTACTGGTGCACAACCGTGCCATCCCTCCCCCTCAGGAAGCACCTACCAATCAACGCGTTAGCACACCTGACCCTCCCCCTCGGGGAGGGCCTCTCACAGTTCCCGCTCATCCTCCACACCCCCCCCTCCGGGTACAAACATCCCCCCGCCATGTTCATGAGACGCGCCTACAATGCCCTCCGGGGGAGGGCAAAGGCCTTACTCCTCCAAGAATGGGTCACCGAGTACCCTACGCCCTAGAACTACGCACACCCCCCCGCTTCTCCTGGTTGATCGGATAGGTGGGGTTTTTTGAGGTGTCGCTCGGTAACCGCCGATCGGACGGATACTTTTGCCCTAGTACTTTAGTTTCCGCCAATTCCAGTCATCAGGAAAGCAAAAATGAAATTGAAAAAAAGGTGAGAAAAATCAGAAACAGCGTGCAAACACAATTAATCACACCCAATAAAGTATTTCCTATTGATGCCTACTGTGCACTTACCCCCCTACCTATAGAGGGTGTGTCTAATCTAATTTATGTGTGGACGTGCGAAGCTTCTACCGCGCCTCCTACGGTCTAATGGAGTTGATGTATAAATTATGTAATAATATGATTAAATAGAAAAGGCGAATAATTGATAGATATAGAATAAGTTAATCCGATGAGGATGAGAAGCAAAAAGCAAACCAAAAAACTGGATATATAAAGAGAATTGAATTTAAATATGCACAACGCCTGTATAGACACGATGGATCAAAATTTAATAAAAGCCAAGAAACAAGCAACAACAAATGGGAGAGGGGTGAGGGTGATTTCGGGAAACTCGGGAGAGAACTGGAGACTCCAGACAAATGGCCCAAAAGCTTGACACCTACAGTAGCTTATTGATCCAAGTGTAAAGCATTGTTTGCGGTAGGCATTGAATTATGCTTCGCTTAATTTGTTCCCCGACTAGTAAAGTGCTTCTGGTAGAGGGGGAAGGAGGTAAAGGGGTTATCCCTAGATATCAAAGCTGCGGGTGCCTTGGGACGGAGGCTCCAATCGCTCGGATGGCTCGGGCAAGGGTTCTATTGGTTTCGGGCTTGCTGCATATTTAGGAACCAATTCGGCCCTCTCCCGCAGCAGCTTTGCAATTCTCTGGTGCCCATTCTTGAGGGCCCATGCGAGCGGCGTCTGACTCTCCTTATCCGGCTTGTCGGGTTTGACATCGTTTCGCTCCAGTAGCATCCTAATAACCCCCTCATGCCCCCTCATCGCACTCCACGATAGCGGTGTTTGGCCATATGTGGTGTCGGCAATGTTGGGGTTGATATCGTTCCGCTCCAGCAGCATCCTCACAATCCCCTCATGTCCATTTCCGGCAGCTAGCGAGAGCGGTGTTCGGCTCCGCTCATCCGCCTTGTTTGCATTGATATCGCTCCGTTCAAGTAGTAACCTTATGAGCCCCTCATACCCGTTCTCGGTAGCCAGTAAGAGCGGTGTTTGGCCCCACTTATCCGCCTTGTTGGGATTGATGTCATCCCGTTCCAGCAGAATCCCGACGACGCCTTCATGCCCGTTCTTGACCGCCAGTGAGAGCGGCGTTTGGCCATATGTGGTGTTAGCTGTGTTGGGATCGACGTTACTCCGTTCCAGCAGCACCCTCACCACCCCCTCATGGCCTCTCCCAGCAGCCCAAGCAATTGCCGTGTTGCCATTGAAATCAGCCCCCTGCGAATTGCATGTATTTGTCTCTAGTAAAGCAACTACTACCTCCGTGCATCCAAGGTATGCGGCACCGTGAAGCCCTGTAAATCCTCTCGGGATGTCTTCTGAATCAAACGGCTGATCCAAAACGCGGATCCCATGCAATAGCAACATCTTTGAAGATACATGCTTATCGTATGCATAGAGCAATTTCAATGCAAGGGTTTTCACACTTTCAGTTGTTTCCCGTCGAGCATGTGCACCCCAGTAACAAGAAGCATATACGAGGAAAGGGGCAGTTGGTGGGGCGGACCGAAGAGTAGATGAAAGACCCCTAATATGACGAAAATTGAGGTAGGTCAAACAGACCCCAGCAATCACCGAGTGGGGGTTAAGGAACAAATTGGGGTTATGGGAGAAGTACTCTTGCAGAGTCTGGTGGACAAGGCGGACTCTAGAGGAGGACCTCTCAAGGGTGACAAGTCCTAGTGAACATGCTAGCAGCGTTTCTATTGCGGGAATATTCCGAGAATTCAAGTGGATAGATCCTTCCTCTACCCCTAGGGCCTGGCATAGCTCGTTGGCGTCTAATGGCCGCTCCGCATGTGATACCCACATTAGAACATCCATGCCGAGTTTTGATCTCCCTCCCCCTTGTGCTCTTATTCGTGATAAGGTAGCGGTGTAAGCACCTCCCAAGCCCTCTCCTTTAGTGATCTCATTAAGCTTCTTCCTTCTCTGATGGAGGGTAGCCTCGCTCATGACTGATTTAATGCTGAGAGAAACTAGAAGGAAACTACACACTACCCTTAGTGAATCATATCTTGGAATTGAATTAGGAATTATTTTTATATTCTGGCTTACATTTCTGAGGCTTTCTCCGGAATGATTTTCATAATATCCGCTCGCAGTTCGTTATCCATTGCATCGGGCTCAGGGTCACTGTCCAGCATGTTCTCCAGAAAAATCTTAATATCCCTCTGGGTCGGACTGAGAGATATTCGGACCGCCTTGCTAAAACATCTCACAATTTCGTCGCCTATATAGGGCCTCCCAGTCAGGAATACCCGGGTTTTTGGGGACGCCCGAACAATTCCTCCCAGTGACTCGAGGAGCTCCCGTCGGTGGTGCGGAGTGCATTCTTCTAAACCGTCGATGCACATAAATACCCGGGCTATCGATTTAATAGTCCTCTTTAGAATTTCTGAGGCATCAGGAAGTCGGAGACTGCAGCCTCCAAACAGCTTTTTGGCCTTCTGAAAAGCCTCCCGTACGTGATCCGGGATTCGTTCATCCCGGCAGACTAGTTGTTTGAGGATAGCGCCCAACATATTTGCGGTGGATTATTCCTGCTGGGAAAGTGAATTGCAGTATAGTGCGGCGAGAGCAACGCCTTTTCCCCTTGACAGATCCCACAGACTATCAGCCACGAGGGAACTATTATTTCTTGATCGTCAACAACGACTGAATCATTTTTCTCCAAACAGGGCTCCTCCCTACCTGACATAGGTTTTCCCCACCCCTGGATTCCCGTAACAGAGCAGCACAGGCTCAACGCAACCATCTTCCGCGTCACGCCATTTTATGAACTCGTTGGTTTCCAGCACCCAGTTTCCCACGCCGTCGACTCGGCTGGTTTGCGCACCCTGGTGGAATTGAAGTGGGGATAGCCACTGCAGAATTTCGTCCCTCCCCTCCTCTACAAATGTCGTGTTAAATAAGTTGAAATGACTTGTGAATTGCAGACTCTGGAACGACATCAACACCGCAGTCTATTAAATAAATTCCTTTTTTCGTGACCCTTAGGGAAAGATTTTTTGTAGTGAGAATCTAATTTCTCTCGGAGCTAGAGAGGATCTTGAAGAGGAGAAAGGTGGAGAAGGAGGGGGTAGTGACTCAGAAGACACTGGTGTTGCACAACCATGCGCTGACCCAATCATTATCAGCCACGCATAGAGAGTTCTCGACAACTTGCAGTTCCCCAATAGGTTTTGGTTGCAGATCATCCTTGCACTTCTGCCTAGAATTAACTGACATCAAATGTTTGAGTGAAAAATGCCGTTTACTCGTTTTCAGCCGCCCTCGCCGCTTACCGTGCTCCAGAGTGCCGTATCTGTTGGCACTGCTTGCGCCGTAACAAAGCACCTGATTCTTTGAACGGAGCTGTAAATATACCAACGTTTTAATAAAGTTTCCACCCCCAATCTTTGAACTTGTCAAGCCCGGGCAGATTGAGTTTATATAGTTTAGCTTGTAGTAGATTACTAGTCAAGATCAGTGCTTGCTTGTTTCACCCCATCTGAGCAAATCAAACATTCTTCTAGCGGAGAATCTAGGCAACGTTTCCCCCCTAGGTGCTCGAAGGGATTTAGGTAATGTACCATATTCGAGTATTCACATACGACTACGGCGGCCTATAGCGACAAAACCGCCACCAAACTCAAATCTTAAATCTTCAAATTCAAAAAGTTAAAAAGCCCCTCAACCATCAGGACTTCATAAGTAATAAACTTATTTGTAATGATAATCATGGATAAAATGGAGTACTTATAACCAAGGTTTTGTTTTTTTATTGTCCATCAGTGGTCTAGTTGGTGAGGTGTGGGTTGGCCCCTCACATCTACTAACTGGGTCATGAGTTCAAGTCCCTTTGGGGGAATGAATAATTGGTCGCTAGCTGATTGGGTACGTTGGGTAGTGGTGCGGCTAGGCTGCACTATACTACCCAACAGCACAAGAAAGACAGAAAGACAGAAAGACAGAAAGAGAGAAAGATAGGGGGTGTAGTAAGTGGCGGTTATCAGAATTTTCTAGGTTGTGTAGCATAGTAACTGAAGAAGGATAACAAAAATATATGCAAGCTGGCTTCACAGAAGGAAGGGTGGGTGGGGTGGGTCGTTGTAGACCCAGGTTTAGCACTTTTTTTTATTGTGATAATTAGCGCAGCAACAATCCTTGCTAAATAGGGCCAAATAAGAGCAGTCACCCTATGGTACTAATTCACCTTAGGGTATTTCTTTTCAGCCTATAATTAATTTATAATTCCTAGTTCCTCCTGATTTATACCTCAAACAATCTACTCTTCTATAACAATCATTTGCAAATATCTGTCACAAACGGTGACTAAGCAAGGCAGACTTTCACATGACTAATAGTTATTAGTCATCAGTTTGTTATCTTTCACGCTATGAGATCAATTGACTCATTGGATTTTACATGACGACAGAATAGCGTGTCATTGGTTTATTATGATTGGTCGATATTCGACATGACGCACGATTGTGGTCATGTGGTTTATGTATTTCGCACCTGACTCATAGTTATGAGTCATGGGTTTCACGCATGTGACTCCGTCAGGGCATATGACTTGTTTTATGGGTTTTGATTGGTTGAGAGATAGGGCGCAGCTGACTCGATCGAGTCAGCTGATGGATTTCACACTATGACTCACTATGAGTCATGAGTCGCGTGACGCGCGAGTAGGAGTCACGCAGGGTTAGGGTTGAGGGAAGAACCCCTATATAAGGACACCCTCGAACCATGGGATTTGGGTCAAGCTCCTCGCCCTCTACAACCCCCCCCCTACATTCTACAAAAACGCACACCCCGCTTTGCTTACGGGACACCTCT
>Ga0307507_10009031_pt1 | contig 13463 bp, 15 predicted proteins | sample 7_EM_MG_FD_207223 | JGI IMG/M metagenome (GOLD analysis project Ga0307507, IMG submission 207223) | Populus trichocarpa ectomycorrhiza microbial communities from riparian zone in the Pacific Northwest, United States - 7_EM | ecosystem: Host-associated > Plants > Roots > Unclassified | place...
TTTTAATTTTTTTAATTTTTTTTAGTTGATGTTGAGGTAGTTGAATATATGGGGGTTGTCATCACCGGGCAAATTATGTGTTCGCGATCGTTGTCGCGATCGGTTAATTTTGTCCCCGTACAATATCATACCGAACCAGACGGATCGCTCGCTCGGAGAAACTACATCCACAGCCGTAAGCTTACGCTTACGTAGCTGCCGAACTGCACTCGGGATTCCCAACATATGGCGTCGGAAACCGTTGAACAGGTTACCGAGGCAGGCTGGCATAACACAGGCGTTTCGATGAGTTGGTCATTGTGCAGCCTAATATCATTGGTTCTGCCGGTACCGGTACTGCATTTATGCAGCACGCAAAGCCCTGTGACACAGAGTGGGTGAGTGAGTCACTGTGGTCATCATGCATGCAATCAGGCACACTCCCAAAGCCTTGTAACAAGAAACATAAAGTAATGCATACAAGTACAGTAACCTCTTTTTTTTTCTTTTTCTTCAAGCAGCTGGGTCTTTTTAATGTGAACGGGCGGGCTGTGCTGCGTCGAACTGTACTCGCAATGCAGAAGCGTTTTTAAAAAAGACTGCCATTGCATACCACCAAAATTGAGTACTTGTACTTTTTCCCGAACCAAAGTGGCATGCGATAGCGGTTCTTTTTAAAATGCTTCGACATTGCGAGTACTGGACAGTACAGTACTGTACCTTGGCCACATTCTCGGGAACGTTGTTGTCGTGTTCCTTAACAATACCCCGATGCGCATCGCAGTTACAACATCTGTCAACCTAAAAAGTCTCGGACGCTCTTCTCCAAGACATGTACAGTACGTGTAGCTCTTTCAATCACCAAGTACTCGAGGAGAAATCACCTCCTGCCAGTAACTCGCCAAATTGGATTGCGCCTTGGCAAAGCCTGATCCAACAAGCAAATTTAGGGTTAACTTTAAGTTAACAATAAACTTTATTAAAAGCCAAGCCAAGGTGGAAAAGGAATGGAAAGATAACTTTAACTGCTGTTAAGAAGCTTGGAGCTCATGTTCACTTGGATAGTTGTACTCTTTACCAAGCTTTCTAAGCAACTCATATCTCAAAACAGAAACTAAAAACCGAGATGGATACTTGCACATGTGCTAGAGCGTTTGAATTTCCCTTCTCGCTACCGTAGAACATTCTGAAAGTTCCACATTTAAAAAAAATTTGGCTATGAATTTCCAAACCACTACCCGTGACGATAAACCAGCAAAAGAACAGAAAATAAGTATAAAAAAAAGCGTTAAACCAGGGAGACCCACTCTTTGTGCCAGGACTTGCTTACTTGAGAGAAAAAAAACGGTCAAAATTAAAATACAAGTATCACCAATCTCCAAAGAAACGCCAGAGAAACAGTACAATATAAGGAAAACGCCGGGATGACAATAGCTCAATAGCGATGACAAAAATCTTATGGGGATTTATTAGGAAAAAAATGGAAAGGTTCTCACGTTTGTAGCGGTTGAGGATGATCTCTACATCTATTTGCCCGTCTCCTAAAGGGCGTTGGACCATGAAGGTGATCATGATCGTGGCCCAAATAGTTGCGCAATAGTGTACAACTTGAAAAACACATTGACAATTAAGGCAAAGGTTCTAGGCAAGGAGTTTTTAGTAGCCATCCGACAAAAATGGTAAAAATAAAAATAAAAAAAAGGGCTTAGGAAACAGTAGCATTAGTTCATCGAAAACGAACTATGTCTGGTCCCGCCGAAGACTTCCGATGTGTCGGCAGATCCCCACGTGGGTCGCAGAGCTGGCCACCGAACCGAATAGCAAAGGATTGACAAAGGGAGCACCAACATAAGAACTTTGAACATATCAAACACTTCCCACCAGCCTTTCAACTTGACTTCTGTTTCGATGGGGCCTCCCCACCCTCCAGTTGCAGTGCTTCCCCCACTCGTTGTAATCCTGCGTTCTTGCCCCCCAACTTTTACCCTCTGCCGTGCTCCAGATGTATTCCCACTCACGGGTTTGGTTGCATGGACGTTGCCGTTACCTTGGGTCTCATCCTCGTCCTCGGGGAACCGCGCATTCTCCATATAGTATTCCAAGAGATCATCTTTTTCTCGCCATCGCTCCGCTAACCACGCCTCAAATTTAGCTGTATCCGAAACGGGGATCGAGGAAACGGCGAATCGTCTCCAATGCATATTGACTGATTTGGGAGGTCTCCCTTCGAAATAGGTGGAATTTAAGGTGAAGTAGTCTTGTCCAAACTCTCCCCGACTATTTATCGCACTGTAAGTTCCTGATGCGTAAGTGTAGGAGCAGAAAACTCACGGTACCCCCTCATAAGCTACAGTGCAATCATACACCCATTCCACACTATTTCCCAAGTTCTCTAGGCAAAATCTCAGGCCAGTTGATCTCGGAAGCATCAAGTGTTTCAAATCCTCCACGCCTATCTTCGCAGCATATTCGGAACTTGTCTTCCTGCCGTTATCGCTCAAATTTGTTCCCTCAGGGAAAATGAGGAGCCACATGGGTTCCACTCCTCCACCCGCAGCGAGTTTTGAAAGGCGGTGAGCAATTCTGGGTTTGTCTTGCTCCCATTTCCGAGCGAGAAAGATAAATCCAAAGAACTGCATGCCAGGTCCAATGATAGGAACATATTTCAAGGATTCCTTTAGGATTATGTAAAGAAACCCATGCATACGAGCAGTGTAGGCTATCCACCAAAGGTACAACCAGTCGGAATAGAGCTTTAATGACCAAAGATGTCAACAAATTGTATGAGTAAAATCAAAAAGAAAATTAATGAAGTCAAAGAATCACCTGATGATTGGCGATCAACACCATACGGTCCGGAAATTCGCACTCGAGTCGCCCATCGGGAGTCCTTTTCAGTTGATGTCGAACACTCTTGTCGCCGGTGACACGAACAACAGTTGGCGACCACCACTGCGTTATTGTTGTGACAAGAACACCAAAGCTCTCCTTAGTTTTAGAAATGTACGCATAATAAAGTGGTCTATTAAAAAGATAGAGTGGCAATCCGAGATACTATCATAGCCGTTAGAAACAAACAAGGTGAAAAGATGAAAAGAGCAATGAAGAGTTCAATATACCTGTGTCAAATGAACCCTAAGAGGCATTAGCTTCAAACAATCCGATAGCAGATAGTAGATAAATTAACATAGCTAGAAGCGGGAAGTCTTTACATACATAATCATGCATCCAGCAAAGTAGATGGTAAAGGAGCATATCCGTAACCACTGCCTTAATCCACCATAGCGAACCCGCCCAGCCGGATGTTCAATAGGCATCGGATAGTGTTTTGGTTATCGTAATATTTCTGGCTTGTTGTCAGGCTTCGTGGTAGCTTAAGATGAAGAAGCTATCGGACAGCTGTCCTTTAAATAAAGCCACCCAGGCGATGGCAACGGCAAAGGCAAAGGCAGGGGCACAGGCACAGGCACAGGCACAGGCACCAATGGGTCCTGTAGGATGTATGGTATTCCGACCGTAAAGGCGATCAGAATAGGAGAAAGATGGTGGAGATAGATTGCTTTGAGAAATCAAGCGATGGATGGGAAGAGGGGAAAATGCAAACAGGGAAAAGCAGCGAGGGAGAGACAGTCAGGGACAATATGAGGATTTCAAGAAAAGATACGGTATCATACCGGCACAAGTTACAGTATGATATGGAACAGTTACAACGCTTCTCTGACCCTTCCATTTCCACATGCAACGTCAGAGGGTTACAGACAGGCCGCTGCAACATCCCAACGGTCAGGCTAACGGTGACCCTGGACCCTCTTTCTTCAGGCCAAGCCCCACGCCATAAGGTCCTTTTCCCCACTCGCATTCAAGGTCACAGCCGCACCTACGGGTTAATACCGGTACGATCGCCCAGCCATAATTGACAGAGGTTACTCAGGGACCGTACGGGAGAGAAGGGGCAAATTCGAAGATGCATACCGGTACGATACTGGTGATTCCAATACCGTGCGGTGCGGCGACATTTTGTAAACCGAATTATTATGGGGACTCCTGTCTTATCCACGTGAACTGTACCCCAGTGTGAGTCCTCAATAGTGATACCAGTTCGGTAATTACCATGTGATTCATTGAACCATGCCGAAAAGCTTCTCTTGACCAGAGTTTTGCTAGAATTTCGCCATGACCAACCAACCCAGACTTTTTAGCCCTCCGCAAAATTCAGCTTCAATCCGATATTTTACCGTTGATAACACGGAGAGGCTGTGGAGATCAGCCTGCATGCGCTGAGGCTGGCCCCAACAAGCCAGACTCCCTTGACATCGAAGAAATCCTTTCAACCTTCTCCTCGGCTGTAACCAAGCTTCAAACCTTCTCCTTATTTTCAACACTTATCCACGTTCAATTATCAAAATGGTGAGCCTCGTCTGCCCGTCCAAGAAATTGCAGCCAACTAACATGCACCCCCTACAGAACAACAAAGCCAGCAAAGAGTCTTCGATCAAAGCCTCGGCAGATGGTCGGTCACCACAAGCCCCCATATGAAACCACCGCTCCTAACACACGTAGGAAGGTGCAACAAGGTTTATTGACTCATACTACGAAGCCATCAACACAAAGCGAGCATCTCTCAAAAATTTCTACGATCCCAACGCCTCCATAGTATGGAACGGAAACCCCATGACCGGTGGGGTAGCATTTGCAGAGTTCTTTGAACGTATGCCAGCAACTCATTACGATGTTCAATCCTATGATTCTCAACCGATGCTGGTGCCCGGCACCTCAGGCGGGCCTTGTAACTATATGGTTATCGTCTCCGGGAGTGTCAAGTATGGGGATAGCAAGGAGCAGAGAGGCTTCAGCGAGACCTTTGTTTTAAAGCCAAGTTCTACAGATCCGAATCGATATGTAGTAGCTACTCAGGGGTTTAGATTAGTAGCCTAAGTGGGGAGATACGGTGGGCTGGATAGTCCCAAGGCGGAGCAACACAAGGTGCTGTGGAACATGATAAAATTTCTTCCTTTCCTTGCTTTGTATACTGGTATGGCAGCGGCCGAGTCTGAAATCGATGGCTTTATTTTCCTTTGTTTTGTTTGAGAATTTTATGGAAAGGGATGAACACAGGTGGTGAGCGAGAGACGGAGTTTGGATTTGGGCTTCCTGCTCCTATCTTTTCCTGACATATTTGGGGAAGGAGGTTATGAAAAGCAAAAATGACAATCTTTTCATTTTACCTTTTCTATTAGATCGTTCCACATAGTTCACATTTGCCGCGCCCACGAAATAACGATGGTACATCAAGCTTCCCTGATCTTTAGCAATGGTCTAGCTTATGGTTAGGGGACTTATTTTCGGCAGGGTGGTCGGGATGGGCCCCCAGTCTATAAATGCGGCAATAGATGAAGTACTCTCTCAAAGAAAGAAAATTATTGCGATATCAGGAGATAGGGCTTAGTTACCGTTCCCCCAGTGTATCGGAAGTATCATACTATAGAAATTCCGGTACAATCGGACTCCTGGGCGTGCACGCTTGTTTCATGGAGAGCCCGTCAAACATCGTCTATAGACCAATTAACTGCACAAGAAATCACTCGATTGCGACCTCTCCGCTCCACCCCGTTCGGTGGGGTGTTCTCTCGGTACGTCGCTGAGAACAAGACATTGAATTAATTTAATTAGCATTAATGATTTCCTCTCAGGTAAACTCGATAGAGAGTTCACCGCTGCTTCTATCACGCTAGGAATTGAGGTGCTTGTGAAAAAATCAATCTAATCTAATCTTGCTTACTAAAATTGATCAGGGACGCGACCAGAACGCAACAAACACCTGGCCAGAAGTAGTGCCACAGTCTCCGAGATGAACCTCCCTCAGAAAAGCCTCAAACAGATACACCATCTCCCCATAACAGCACCTGCCATTCACTGTAGCCGAACCTGCTTTCACGGTTGCTCCCTTTCTGCTTCTACTTCTCCTCACGAAGCTTCTCACAAAGATGGATTTCCTCGGGGTGCGTAGCCAGATTCCTTGTTGAAGAAAAGCCGTTCTTAAAGTTATCGTGAGGCTGACGTATTGGTGACCTCTTCAGCCTCTTGCCCAATCTTTAGATTGTCCAGGGTTTAACTGGAAGGGGCTGATTGTCGGATTCGGGCTTGCCCATTACGCCTTTGAAAGCTATCTTTCGATAAGACAGCACAAGAAGCTGCAGGAGACGAAGCCGCCCAAGTCGTTGGAAGCAGCTGTTACCCAGGAAGTTTATGATAAATCCCAAGTGAGTTGGATATCAGTTTGCGTGGGCCCTAGCGTTGGTACGATGAAGACTAACCTCGATGCGCTCTAGGCGTATGGGAGAGCGAAATCCAAGTACGGATTCGTCGAGTCCTTCTTTGGACAAGTTACCAATCTTTCGACTATCTACTTTGATCTTCTACCGAAAGGATGGGCTTTGGTCGGCGGTGTCATCGCACAATATGCGCCTGCTAGATTTTCCGGAGAAATCGCGCAGTCGATATTATTTTTTATCGTCTTCAACCTTTTCTCGACTATAATCAACCTACCCTTTAACTACTACAAGACGTTTGTTTTGGAGGAGAAGTTTGGGTTCAACCAGCAAACTAAGAAACTCGTAGGTGTCACTGAACCTGTTCGTGGGACTTGACCTGACTTTATATCTCTAGTTCTTCACCGATATTGTTAAGACCCAGATCCTCTTCGTTGTCTTTGGAAGTCCCATCCTCGCTGGATTCCTTACCATCGTCAAGACCTTTGGTGACAACTTCTTTTACTATGTCTGGCTCTTCGTCTTGGGGGTCCAGGCTTTCATGATTACCGTGTACCCTATCTGGATTTTGCCCTTGTTCAATACTTTGGCACCGATGGAGCCCGGAAAGCTGAAGACGGATGTTGAGGCTCTCGCGGCAAGATTGAAGTTCCCACTGAAGCATTTGTACGTGATTGATGGATCGAAGAGATCCGCACACAGTAACGCGTACTTTTTCGGACTTCCGTGGAGCAAGCACATCGTTATCTACGATACTCTGATTGAGAAGAGTGAAGTCAGTGAAGTGGTTGCAGTCTTGGGACACGAATTGGGTCATTGGAAAGAAGGACATACTACTAAGATGTTTGGGATCAGCCAGGTAAGGAAGTCCCTGTCATGTCCTACTTCAAACGTTTACTAATATTTTCTTTCCTAGTTTCATCTCTTCTACATTTTCGCACTATTCTCAGCATTCATCAGCAACACCTCTCTCTACGAGGCTTTCGGCTTCTACGGGACCCAGCCAATTCTCATCGGGTTCCTCTTGTTCAACGATATCCTTCAACCTCTTGACACTGTCTTCAAACTTTTCATGAACGTCCTCTCAAGAAGGTTTGAGTTTGAGGCTGATGCTTTCGCCGTGAGCATGGGCTATGCTGAGGAACTCTCCAAGAGCTTGATCAAACTCCAGGTTCAGAACCTCGCGACTATGGACGCTGACTGGCTTTACTCTTGTTACCACTATACTCACCCGATCCTCCCGGAAAGATTGAGAGCCCTCGAGCTGAGGGGTAAAAAGGCGCAATAAGCAATCGGATAGTGCAGGCAGCGCTGGTAGGGCGTAAACTAGTAGAGGGACTGGGTCTGGCGGGCGAGCGAATACGGTAGGCGTTAGTTATTTCGGGTATTACCGTTTTGCGAGAGCTTGGAAAAAGGGTCTAGGATTGGGTAATTATACAAGGAGCCACACGGTGGCTGTATGAAAAAATTATTTTACAATGCCGATGCATAGGGGAACGTGAAATCCGAGTGACTGAAATGCAATGCCCATTCATCCCTACTATCTCCCATTCCATCGTAAAAAAAAACCCCCCACGGACTATTCCGACCCGTCCCCCTTCTCCCCCTTCTCCTTCTCCTTCCTAGCCCTCTTCCTCTCTTTCTCCTTAGCCTTCTCCTCCCTCCTCCTCTTCCTGGCCTTCCTCTCCTTCCTACTCTCCCTATCCACCCCTCCCGCTTCCGCCGTCGCAATCCCCGGCACAATCTCAACTTCCCCCTTCTCCTTATCACTATCCACCCTCTCTTCCCCATACTCCCCCCCTCCGGCCCCCTCCCCAACAACCTCTCCCACCCCCGCCTCCCCCTTCGTCAGTATTCCCGCCTCCGCTGCCACCATCGCTGCTGCCGTCGGCGGTGACGGCGGAACGTATACACCCGCAAGCGCCCGCTGCACGCGCAACAAATTCGTCAACACAATCTCATTCTGGTTCGGCTTCTGATTAGCGTCGGCGAGGAAGGCGGATAAGAACGATTCGGCGGACGAAGGGGTTAAGGGAACGCTTTCGTGGAGGGTTGTTGGAGGGTGAGGGGTTGTGGTCGTCATTTGTCTGTCCGGTGGGTTTGGTTGGGTTTGGTTAGTTGGTGGTGTTGGTGTTGGTGGAGGTAGAGATGGAGGCGAAGGGGATTGGAATGGGGTGAGGTGAGGGGTACGATTTGGTTTTGGAATTTGTGGAGTGGGAGGAAAGGGTGGTTTTTTTGGGGAGTTCTCGGAGGGATTGATTGATGGTATTTTCGGGAGTGGTTTTTTTTTCTTTTCTGTGGAGGAATAGTGGGCTTGGCGGTAGGTGAGGCTCTTGCTTGGAGGTTCAGGTAAGCTTCTTTTAGGGACGGTAGTAGGGGGACACGTGTGAGGTGCAGGTGGCTGTCAACCCCCCCTCCCTTCCTCCCTCTCAGTTGGCATACGGTAGTGGACCAATTGTTCCCTCAAAGAATCAGGTAGAAATGCCACGGTCCTACTTTGATTTAATTTACTTTGCCTGAAAGTAGTTTGGGATCACGTGGGTCATGCCGGAGGTTAAAAGAAGGTTCCGGGTCTAGGATATATAACTTACCGGTAGGCTCGGGAAGGCTCTAAGTTATGCTGTCCCTTGGGCTGTCTAAAAACAACGATATAAAATTTACGACCAAGCACGCTACAGTGATCCAGTATTGTGCTTCGTTGGAAATTAATGGCAGATGGCTACTAAGATTAAGATGCTGAGGGTCTACTGAACATCTAAAATCCCAAAACCATAACCTGAAACAGATGGCCGCCGACTGATCTGGACTTAACATAATCCTTTGGCTGGTCTAAGACCGTAAGATCTGCTAAGAACCCGTTATGGAGAAGGGTAGTGTGCCAGTTAATTGTTGAAACACCTGCGCTGCAGTATTGAATGGTCCCGAAAAAACAGACCGGAAGATCACCCGGTGTTATTACTCAAAATGGATGTCCGGACGAACTAGTTCATAGCATTGCCTATAAACTCCAAAGAAGGCTCATTTGTTCAAAATCCACAACAGATATGAGATTTTATTATCCCTTTTTCTCCTCCACCCGCTTGCGAGCCCCGCCTCTAAAAACTCCAGAAACGCCTGACCCTCCAGAACAATAAAAATCGCTAGAAGTGGAAGCACTAGCACCCTATCGGCTGATATAGTTGTATGCTGATCGAATCCTAGGACATCATGGCTAAGGATATATGTAAAAATCCGTCCGGGTAGACTGCCTCCCGCATCAACTCTAACAATGGGGTATTCATTGCGACAACGACCCCATGGACTACAGGCCTTGCGAGAACTGCCACCCTTTGGCTGGGAAAAAGCTCGGGAAGGAGTGTGCGTAATGCTGTGCCAACTGTTTGAGGTTCTTCTGTAGTGGTAGTAGGTGTCCGGGTTAGCGGCATCCATAAAACGCCAGCTCCCAATCATCAGAAACGGAGTAGGATTCGAAGCGCAAGGGATGGGTTAACAAACGAGATGGTAGATTCGGGGGCACTGGTTGCTGAACCACCCGTGGCGCAGAAGGGACATATAACCTTAAAGGGATATTACGGGCCTGTACCGAGACCAATTTGTCGTTGACGCTCCAGAATTGATCGAAGTCATCTAACCCAATCCGTCAGAAAAACAGGTCCTCTAACATCCTGCCATGTGGGGGAGCCAACGTGACTGTAATGAATCCCAGAGTTTCGTCGATTCCGCTTTCGATAAGCTCATGACCGCTTTGGCGCTTCCATTCCGGACATGGTCTGCCTATCGGTAGTGTGATTCAGCCAATTGACGAGTGAACGAGCGGGACCAGACCAACCTCCTTAACCGTATTCATCCACGAATCATGGCAAGTCGCCGGACCCTCTAATCGCATCAAGTACTTTGTAGGGTAATCTCGGAAGTGAACTATTAATGTCCAGGGGAGCAAATGCTCGTCGTCCTCCTCAACATTATTAGCAGCCGGATCACGCCCGGTAAACAGGTCATACAGAAGACCAACAGGCCAGTGCCTGACAACTCGCAATTCGCTCGGTAAGCTAGGGCAAGCGAAAATTGGACAAAGGGCCTAACCAACCATTTCATCGGAACACTCTCAAACTCAAACCATGCGGACTCCGGTTTTGCGACCTCCGGGTCTATCACGAACGGTCGGAAGAAGCTGCATACTCGCTCTGCGAAGAAGGGTAGGTATGCGATCCGCGGTATTATTACCTGTCGTTATAGGTAGGTAAGTAAGAGGAGGGAGGGGTGAATATGTACATCGGACAGCGGGGGAGGGGTTATGGTGGGGCATACATAGTACGGGTCCGAGGCGTCAAAGACTCGGGACTCTCCGGGGTCCAGTAGGATTTTGCAAGGAATGGAGCCAGACCAGACGGCCCTCCTGATGGCTTTCGGATCTGAGGTTTCCATTCGAATAGAATATTTCTCGGAAGTAATGGTCGGGAATGGCAGAGGCTGTGGTACTATACCGTTACCTTTCCCGGGAGTTAGCAAAGAAGAAGTTTGTGGGTAGGGAAGCGAGACGCCCGCGACACCGGGGGACAGGAAATTAGTTTGAGTTCAGCCTCAAAAGCCACGTGAGGCGGAAAACTTGAACATTTTCGAATTCCCCCCAGGAAGTTTGGTGATCCATAGAATGGTGGGAAAGACAAAACAGAATCTACAATTTATCAACTTTCAAAGGTTGATTAGCTGGGGTTCCTGTGGCTACAATCCGGTTAACCCCTCCACTCCCATTCCACAAATTTTCCTTCACGACTTTTGACCAACTCCCCACCATCTCTTCGATCACAGCCGCTTCCTCTTTCACATCTTCAACTTCTCACCATGTCTGTCCCTTTGATATTACGACGACAGATCCTGCGGGCCTTTTCCCCATTACCTGTTGCAATCCCTTCATCCAATGACAACGCAGCAAACCCAAACTAACATGTCAACAGAGGAAACCGCCAACCTTCTATAAACCTCGCTCGGTCCACTCAATGCCAGTCATTTCCTCAAAGGAAGATGTTCCAGGACTCTTCTCAAAAAAGGCGTTCAAGACAGCATGGACAGATTACCAGAATCATCTGGTGGAAAGACTCAACCATGTCACAGCTGGTAGGAATTGCTTCCCGCGCCGTTATGCAGATTAGGATGCCGGTATTAATAGGAGATATCAGGCACGGAGTTCGATGGGATGGACGCAATGGATATCGCTGTCTCGACAGCCCGACAACCAGATCAGGCTTCAATCTTCAATTACGCATCGCAAGCCTATAATAATCATTTCTTCTTCCAGGGCCTAGTAAACCTCCCCTCATACTCCCTCCTTCCCCACAGCAACTCCAGGCTGACGATCCACAAAAAAAAAAAAGTGCGGAAGTCCCGAAGAAAAAACGACTACTCAATTCAAAGCGTACGTAAACTCCACCTTCGTCGACGTCGCCGCTCTAAAAGCCGAACTCTTCGCGACCGCCAACGCTATGTTCGGTAATGGCTACGTTTGGCTTGTGCTAGACCAAGCCGGCAACCTGCGCATCCTATGCACGTACAATGCCGGAACACCCTACGGTGCTTCGTACCGCCGCCAGGACATAGACATGAACACCGGCCTCAGACTCGGCAGCGAGTTGTCGCCCTACACTAGTGCTATCAGACACGCGACCAAGGGGAAGACCGGCGGGTGGGTTATCCCCGTGCTCAACGTGAATGTGTGGGAACATGCCTGGCTAGAGGACTTTGGCATACTCGGGAGGAAAGACTACTTGATGGCGTGGTGGGACCATATCGATTGGTTGGCCGTGCAAAATAGATTTCCAAATAGGGGTGCGGTTAGGATGCCCATGGATAGTTAAATAGCGGGAATTGTGTTGTATAGATAGAGAGAGAGTGCGCGTTTGTGTGGGAGAAAAAGGTTCACTGGCGGTTTGTGGGGGGTAAAGCATTTGTATACATGTATTGTATAGAACATCTATCTCCACCGGCAATTCATCCCCCCCCCCGCCGGTTAGTAGACATGCGCGTGCCAATTCCCTCCCACTCCCCTAATGCGTCAAACTCTTCCTCCCCTTTAATCTCCTCCTTTTCAGCACCCCCCGTCCACCGGGCGTCCGTTTCCTCGCCAAGAACCCTAACCGCCTCTTCCGCACTCTATGGCTCGGATTATACGTATCCCGCGGCCCACAGCGCACCTGAAGTCCCACGAGCCCGGGGTTCGCACTTATCTTTGGCATCAACCGTGCCGTGACGCCCAATCCCGTTCCCCCCACTGCAGCGCGGGTGGGGGGTGTTAGGCCCATTGGAGTGAAGGAGATGGTGGATGGGCGGAGGGGAGTGATTTTTGTTACTATAGTTCTAGTGTCGAGTTAGCTTGGAATTAGAAGGCAAGCAGGAGTGGAGGGGGGGGGTGTACCGGGTGAGCTGGGGTATGGGAGTACACGAGAGGCGCTGGGTTAAACGGTGGTGGAGGATGAAGGAGGGAGGTGTGCGGAACATGGCTTTGTTTTATTCCGCTTCGTTTTGTTTTGTTCCGCAGTTGGTGGGTTGGTTGGTTGGTTGGTTGGTTGGTTGATCGCGGGATATCGAGAGAAGTATGTACCATACTGCTAGAGGTGGAATAAAAGTGAGGTTAGCCAACTTAATTTTTAAAACCTAACCCTGCCGAGATTGATCAATTATACCATTCACAACTTGTCACTCGTACTACTTTACGGAAATTCTTTTACTACCGTATGACAATAATAGTAGGGGTATTCAAAGTTAAAAATGTGGAAAAAACTTAGCTTACTTTGCCGTTTCATGTAATCTTGGCGCACCCAAAAACAGTTAACTTCCCATTACCTTACCTTACCATACCATACTTTTTTTTCTGGTAGATAGGGAGGTCCAGAGGTCTGTATTTACCACAGAATTCTGTTGAACTGGAACTTAGAAATGATACATGAAGCATAAAGAAATTTTTTAATTTTTTTTAAAAAGTTCTAAAATATTATAAAATACTTTAAAAACAATTATCCATACTCTCTAGCAAAAATCTCTTATTCTCAGATTTTTGTTAACAAAGACCGAGTTTTTGTGATACTAGTACAATCTGTTTTAACCTCCACACTTTACCTTTGATTGGTCTTGGGCATTTAAAGATGCTACTCAAAATGTATGGATACTATTGGCTAACACCATAAAGTAACCTAATGCAACTTCCAGTGTTTACTTGTTACT
>Ga0307507_10009032_pt1 | contig 13458 bp, 12 predicted proteins | sample 7_EM_MG_FD_207223 | JGI IMG/M metagenome (GOLD analysis project Ga0307507, IMG submission 207223) | Populus trichocarpa ectomycorrhiza microbial communities from riparian zone in the Pacific Northwest, United States - 7_EM | ecosystem: Host-associated > Plants > Roots > Unclassified | place...
CCCCACCCCCCCCCCCCCCCCCCGCCCCTCCCCCACCCCCCCCCCCCCCTCCCCCCCCGCGGGGGGGGGGGGCCCCCCCACCCGGCGACGCAGAAGGCAATGTATATATGTGCTGGGAAGACTTTCCAGCAGAGGGTCATCCACTCGAATGACTACCATTCATTAGCCAAGTCTCGAGATGTCGAGTGGTATAGGGAATTAACAATGTAAGTTATATAAAACGCCGTAAGCAGCCACTCGTAATTGTCACCTTCAAGCCCCAGATCCTCTGTCATCCCGGCGATGCGTGCCTAATCCCATCAGCATGCTCAACTCACTCAATCCCTCCCCTCCACAACCGTACCCCCCAGTAGGACAATCCCGGTAGAGCACAAGCAACTCACATTCCCAATATCTAACAAAACGGAAAAAAATTAGCACAATTCCAACCTTGCCGAGAAAGGAGAGGAGAACGTACTACTTCGATCCAAAAAACTCAACATATACAACACCGCTAGAAACAGCACTAGACACAAATCCAACCGACGAACAACCGTCCTTTCCTGTGCGGCGCTATAAAAAAACTCCTTCTTTCCCCGTCTCCTCTCCCGCCTTCGTATTTCCATAGAGCCCCCCTCCTCTTCCTCTCCCTCTCCCTCTCCCTCTCCCTCACTCTCCTGGAAAGTCTCATACAGCACATCCTCCCGCCCCCTCCGCCTACTCCGCCGTGTGGATTCCTGTCCGGGGATTAGCGCCCCGCGCTCATTGTTCTCATTGTTGTTATCTTCATCTTCGTCTTCGTCGGTTGCGGTGGGAGCGTGGGATAGGGTACGAAGTTCGTAACCTTCTTCGGCGGCGCTCGAGAATTGGTCGTTTGAGGAGGCGGGCGAAGCTGGGAAGCTGGGAATAGTGGTGTCGGCGGGGGTGGATCTTAGGTCAAGTGGGGTAGCCATCTAAGTTGATTCCAGAGAAGGTGAGACGGAGGACATTTGCAATGGGAGCGCGTTTCGTTCAGGGGACTTTGGGTAGAATGCTATGAGATTGTAGAAGGGCGAGTCCTAGATGGATCGCTTGGATTGTTTGGATTGGATGTGTTAAGCAGTGATGTTGGGTTGGGGGTTCCGGGCTTGGCGATGGGAGCTTTGCTTTGCTTGATTAGGGGCGCAATTTATTTCTACGAGATTTCGAGTGACAATATCCTGTCCAGTAAATCTATGACCGCACGGCTTTGCCAGTTTAATCTTGATTTACATTCTTCATCCAATATATGGTAGTGAAACCATAGCGGAGATTTTCGAGCGTGACGATCAGCACGTGGTGAAAAGCTTAAGCTCCCAATCCTACTTATACGAAGTTCTACCAATACATAGCTAAGAATACCCATGTTTAGGGATCATGCTGGTCTATCCAGGAGTTGACGTTGGCATTCATGCTGAGGAATGATTCTATGAGGGAGAGGCGGAGCTTTCATGGGCTGTCTACGAGAGTCATAGGCAGCAAAAGAAGATATTGGCCGCCCCGCCTCCTTGCAAGCTCGCAGACACAAGGCATATTGCAATCTCTAGGAAACAGCCCTGATAACAGATATATGGAAATTACAATGTGAACGAGGGCAAAACCAAGCACGGCTAAGGGGGGCGTCCAAACCTCAGGCCACCCGCGAGTTCAATCATCACGCCTTGTGGCTCAATAAATTCACTTTAAACAGGATCGAATGGTATCAAATAGTTTCAATGCAAAGAAAAAAGCTCCACCTAGGGCGCCAAAGATGAAATTCTCCAAAACCCAAGTCATCTAACCCTAACCCTAATCTGGCCATTCAGGTGTAAATACTCTCAGTCAAAGCATTAACTTGTAATCCCTTCTCCGCCAACTCCTCCTCCTCCAAGAAGCACATCGGCATCCAAACCAAGTGTCCCCTAATGCTACCTAGTTTCTCTCGTACTTGCTCGACGGTAACGTCGTGTCCGACGGCCAGATGCCCGGTCTTCACGCCTTTACTGCGGGGTAGGAATTGATCGTAGTCCTTCCATGTTCTGACTGTTTTCTGTTAGTCTACAATAGCGAGACAAAAGGAAGGGGTAAGTAGAAAGCATACTTGTTTCGTCGGGATCACAGTGGAAAAGCTCCCTGTAGACCTCGGTGTTATGTGTTGCGTTTCCAGTCCACATCTGCCATAACTTCTCATTTAGCGGGTCAATTACGAACTCGTCTTCCTTGCTATTTCCGTCCCACTCATTGCCTCCATGTCCTGGTGGGTGGGCATTCGGGTCTTCCTTTGCATCCAATGATTGGGGTGGTAACAACCCGAGGTGCTCCCGCCACAGGGCTCGTCGGAGGGTAGTTGCAAACCTGGCTGCACTGTACTCTTCTCCATTCATTCGGGTTGCCATGGTATCTTGATCTTCAACGATTATCGCAACCTCACTATCGTGATCCCCAAGCTGTGACCGATCATTGATATTCGCGGATCCAACCAGTGCAACTCTGTCGTCGATGATCAGCACTTTGGCGTGCACGTATAACTCTTCGTTAATAAAGTTCTCCTTCTCAGAACCCTCTTCTTCGGACGAAAGCTCCGAGGTAACGGTATCACCACCAAGCATCGCATCTTTCGCGATTGAATCGGGTTCATTCAAGAGACCTTTCTTTTGGGCCTCCCCTTTGAGCTTCTCGAATCCGTCTTTTTTCTTGCCTAGCTCGCGTCCGCATCCAGCCCCCCCGCCAGAATCAATTGGGCCCTCAGCGTTGGTATCATCCCATCCTCGCCCTTGTGTGACTCCTCCTTCGCCCATAACCTCCGCAGCATTGGCACGCTGGAGATGGGCATACGACACGCCCGCTTTTCTTTCAGCCTCTTCGAGAGCCTTGGACTTGGGGAGCCGATCGTAGATCCTTAGATTAAAGAAGAAAATGTATTGCTTTGGATCAATGCCTTGTTGCTCAATCATCTGCATGATGGAGTGCTCTCCACGGCATATAGACTTGTACTGGTAGTCAATGATGGCACGAGTACCGATCGCTGCATTATCTCTCAGGTCGCCCGGAAACCCAGGAATCGAGGGAATAACGACGATAACTCTGAATTTTCTTTTTTCCTTCGCGGCCCTAACCACTGCATCGACAATTGCGCGTCCAATGGTGTTACGAATGGGTGCTTGGTCCTCACCCGTTGCTGTAATGAAGAATTGATTCTCAATGTACACGTAGTGCTGAGCCTCGCTGATGAGCTTCTTGTACGCGTTAGCAATGCTAACCTCTCTCAGAATTCCATGAGACCAATCTGCGGCTGATCGGACAAGTTGCACTTGACAGGAGCCTTTGGGTGAATGATCGGCAGATTCACTAATGGGATGAAGTGGGTGTTTGACGTATCCTCCCACAGGAAACCGCGGATGTGAAACTCCAAGAATGTCCCCCGGGGAATAAGTGAGCTCAATCCAAGGATATGAAGAGTGTCGCTTGTATTTATCACGTTTAACAAAATTCCACCGCTATTCAATATTAGCGACGGCTCTAGCGATACATGCTATGATAGACTTACACTAACGAAATGCTCCGCGAGATCCAGAACTGCAGGTCCAACAAATCCTAGGCTGACGTCATGCCATGGCATTCGCCCATAGTCTTTCTTGTTGAGCTGATTTTGTTTCCAATCTTGAACATCATGAAAATCCATGACCCGGTTCTGCCTAATTATCAGCTAGGCCCCTGTAAGTAGGCTGGGAGATGTGGCCTACGTTATTAAAGTCCTGGCCGGGCCAGATTTCATTTTTAACACCAGCAGGGTGCATATCCGCCAGTGGGTGTTGCTTCAAATCCCACCTACCAAAACACAAATCTAGACCTCCGGCGAATGCAACTCTGTTGTCAACCACAATGAACTTTTCATGATGAGCCTATGGTAGATTTATCATTAGAGTCGAGTCTACCACCTCGGACCGGGACAAAACGAACCCAATAAAATGTCATATCGGCGGCATGTTCGAACGGCGAATGGTCCGGGTGCCGCATAGTCACGATGTTCCCATGTCCAGGCGAACCCCTGGGGCACAGATTTTCCAGCACAGATTTTGTATGTGCACTATTGCAGGTCAGCGCTTGGGTGACCTAATTGACGTTAGCCAGAGTTCTAAAAGATTGGGCAAGTAGAACTACCTCTTTGTAAACAATAACGTAAATCTTCACACCAGCCTCTGCTCTCCTCTTCAAGACTTTATCAAGCCGCCACTCCATATTGTAATAGGGTGGCCGTCGGAGGAACTACGCACATTAGCTCTCCGCACAAGTTCGTCCAGGCACGCCGTAGCGTACTCACCAGTTCGGGAGAAAGCCACCAATCCGCAATGTAAATGGTCTCCCGTGCGTTATCTAACGCCATGGAGACAGCCCAAAAGTAGTCCCTCCCATCTATATACCACTTGACTCCATTTCCCACTCTGGGTTCAGCAAAGCTGTTAAACCTATTTCTCAACTTAATTTGCTCCCTCTTCTCGTCCACAAGCTTCTCGTGCAGTTCATCGTGACGGTGATTTCTATTGATTAGGTTCTTGTATTTTCCCAGACGGTTCTTGAAGTGCACTATTTGGACAATCAAACCAAAAATGCGCATGGAGCGAACGCGCTGTTGAAGCTTGTGACTTTTAGGACCAGATTCAGTCACATTTTCAGGGTGGTCCCGAAGGTATGTTTGTGCCGACATAGTAAGTGATTGGACAAGAAGGATAGGATATGTAAGAGTACATTCCGAGAAGGGGAAGAGCTCTTTATGTACGAGTACTGTACAGTACTCAACACCGCTTTCTTTGAAAGATATAACAGGAGCACTCTAAAGCAATAGAGTGACGACGCCCCACCCAGAAGGAAAGGTTAGAAGTTGGAAGTTGGTAACTATCTGAGACGGAAGGAAACCACTCCACGGCAGCAAGTTTATGTCATTACGTATTCCTTGCTTTTCTACTGCATTGCCTCTGGCATGATGCCCCAGGCTTCGGACTTCTGACTTCTTCTAACTTTGGCTCATGCACGGGGTGCCGTCACTCTAATCGAGGAAGGGCAAGGTAGGACAGGGAGCCCGGAGAAAAACTATATTAAATTTAGAGCCTTTCACGTGCCCATCTTGTCCCGGTACTCGAGTACTGGAGCACCTCTACTCGGTAGACTGCGACCAGTAAAATGACATCATATATGCCAAGAAATGCCCATAACTTGGCGATCATTGACCGTTCGGAGAAACTTTGTGCGAAACCCCTGTCTTCCCCTTAACCCTCACCATCTTTGTGATGCAACTTTAGTTTAAGCATACCTCCCAGCAACCCAAAGTCCACCAAACCTCCTTGCCTCTCAACCTTTTTGAGCTCATCAAGCACTATTTCTTCCAAGACCAAAAGAAGTAACAAGACATCAAAGTCCGAATAACGAATATTATTATCTTCTGCAAAATTGATAGGATTAACTTCCCCAACAGTTGTGACAAGTTAGTCGCCTTTATCAACCAAGAGGGAGAAAAGCACTAACAAACAACTGCCACTGGTTCGACCTTTTTTCCTAGCAGACAAGATAGCATTTATCCACAAAGCTACAGGTCTCGTATACCGCTTCAACGGCCTCCACCGTAACATCCTCCGTGATGTCTCCCCTCGACCGGTTTAATCTCACCTATGATCTTAAGTTCTTTAAAACAATTTCTAAATGCTAAATCATCCCACTCTCCAAGCGCTCTAGTCCCAATCTAATCCTCTCCACTTAACCCCTCCATGCTCGCGCCGTCCTTCGGCGGGCAGCAACGGTTTGTAATGGAAGCGCCGTATATGGATGGGGGAACTGCAAATGCTAGATAATTTCCTTCGGGATGATCTACCAGCTTCATTTCCACCGATGAAAGCGGCGGTCCAAAGGAATTCAATGAAAACCTATCCATAGACATGAAAGCGACCACTCTATGCCTGAAAAATTGGAGATGCTTTTTTGTTTGATCGCAAGCTGTGACTTACGTCCTTGCCTCCACAAAGCTCCAACCTTGGACCATTTTTCCGCTTGGCCTAAAAACTAAGCCAAGAAATCCCCGCTTCTCCCTTCCTATAAAGGGACAACTAGCACTTATCCATCTCATGTGTGGTCCGAAGAACGTTTCTCTGATATGTCGGATCACGTTGTGTTTGTCGAGATGAGAAGCTGCTCGGTTCTTCAAAAAGGTCAGCCCTCTTTCAAGGAGATACCTTTTCTAAGACATAGCCTTCCAAAACCTACACTGGAAATCTAAGAAGTGCGATTTAAGGTCTTAGAGAGCGATCTGTTGGATTACATCCCATCAGGAAGGAGCCCCAAATATTACGGATGGTTTGAACGGTGGTATTTCGCCTGAACAGCGCGAGTGCAAATGGTTAAAGGGACAAGATAGGATGAATTTGTGAGAGGGTCAACCAAATCTAATCTGAATACCAAGCATCATAAATATGCTAAGAAGTGCGAATTGGCAAGGCGAGATACGATAGATAGCTGTCACCATTCTGTGCTAGGTTTGAGCAGCTTGTGCACGTAGTTAACTGGATCGAGTGACATATTATGATTGCGAGCCGTAATATTTTTAAGACGAGAGGATTCATTGGAACTCACTGCTATGATACAATAGAAACAACGTTGCGGTGGGTACGATAGCAATGACTCCTCTCAGATGAGTTTTCTGCGGTAAATATAACTTGCCTAAACCGAACCAGGGTTATGGTAACTTTCCTTTCTCCCTTGCTAGCTTCCACTTTGATAGGTTTCTGTTGATGCAGACCATGTCACACACACTAAGAATGGCCACCCTATCCCCCCCCCTTCCTAAGAATCTCTATGTTGGGCGTATTCTTCATTAAATCAATGCCTGCCGCCGAAATCGGATTATAGACAATGGTTCTAATAGATGGACAATCAGTAGGGCTAGAAGAGACGACAGTAAGCCGCTGTCCACATAGGTCACTAAAGACTCTGTTGCAGCTATTGTGCCCGCTAAAGTATGCTGTCCGATCTTGTAGTATACAGTAGCAATTTGAACAGATCCAAATGAAGCAGCATGGGCCATAATAAACCAATTCGCACTTTTGATATTTTAGTAGTCACAGGGAGAGAAGAAAAAGACACAAAAACTGGAATGGCTAACTTAGCCTGACCAAACATATGTAACCCCCGGTTGAGATATATCGGGAATCAGAGTGGGCAAGCGAAGCGAGCAGTATCACAAGTTCCAGTAAAGTGAGGAAGAGAGCGAACTACTTGTATTGCTTGATAAACTGAAGAGAGGAATTAAGAGAAAGAAGAAGAAAGGAAAAACAAAGAGGAGAAAGGACACGCAGTGTTGAGAGGGGAGGGGATGACGCAAGTGGTCACGAGGTGTCACTCGTGACCGCAGTAACGGAGAAAGCAAGAACACAACCGTGACCGTGACTAGAGTTTCCAACACCCCTCTTTCCCATCATCTTCTCGGCAACCTCTCTCTCTCTCTCTCTCTCGAAGATAGACAAGTTTGATTAGAATGTTTAGCAGCACCAGAAGATAGAAATGAGACAAACAGGTTTGAGTGAGGTGAGTAGAAGAGTGCCGGGTACCCCCTCCCCCTCAAACAGACTGACCTCCGAGGATTTTAGTCGCCTCTTGTGGTTCGTTTGAGTGAAGAGACGAGATGATCTTGCCGTAGATAGAAACTGGAATGATAGAGATCTCCCTCTAAATCTAGAAATTGATTCCTCTCTTTGCGCATTACTTTCAGGCATGGTAGCCGTAGGGGTAGGCACGAGATAGGAAGAAATTGAGGGGAGCGGTGATAGGTGTGCAAGCAAAAGAAAATGAATACATGAGAAGGCGAGGAAGGAAGAGGCAAGGGACTGCCTTATGATACTGTCCAAGAGAGAAAGGTTAGTCGTGTAGGTTCAGAGGGATTGGGAGGAGCTGGTCGAGGTTTGCTACTAGGTAGCACAGGTAACGCGGAAGATGCAGAACTGCAGCTTATACTCGTTGCCCACGCAATGGTGCTAGGATACCAAGAGGCACATATATTTAGAGATGCTGGCCGTCAATCTAAACAGAGAGCGTTCACCTGTGCCCCTTGTGCTTGTTGGGACCCACCGTTGTAGGCATGATTTCGTCCGGCGAGCTCTAGGCTCACACGACATCACTCGTTATCTAATTTTGTTCGTGACTTATCAGCGGAGGTGGAAGCCGATAGTTAGATTTGGGCCGATGCCCTATTCGGACATGAGACAGAATTAAGAGATACGTTTTATTAAGAACCCATGCGATCAAGATTCGTGATAAAAATCTCGCAGCTGATCCCCTGCGGTTTTGATAGCTACATCGTGCCAAAGAGATACGAGTGAAATTAGCGTATTTCTTTGATTGGCAGATTCAACCTCATTTAGGTGTAATACTATCACATGACTCCTGATGTTGGTTAGTAAATATCGACAGGTGCATTACCTCACAACAGCTGGTAACATCACTCTCATATCAGGTTTAGTGCTCCTGTTGATAGAAAAAGATCGATTGACATTTCCAGAAAAGTGCGGGGGTTAGTTTTTTTAGTTTTCATTTTAGCGTGATGTAGGAAAATTCGGCACTATTAATACTGCAGGGGATAATGATAGCTGAACTTCACAAAAGATATCCTTTCTGCCTGTGTCAACTGCCCGGCTTCCTCATCAGGTCAGATAAAGGAACTGGCCCACTGAGAGAGCCCATACACCAAAAGACACAGAACGCTCGGTCCCTTAACCCGTATACCACTACCCTTGCTAATGTACGAGTACACTGGTACACAACTTCCTTAGTCCAATGTTCAGTGAGTGCACTAAGATTTTATGATAGAATCATTATTTCTTACCGCAAGCACCTCTCGGTATGGATGCTCCAGAGGCCAACTCGCAGCCTGGCAATGAATTGGATACGATGCCTGAGCCACAGGATGGGTTAGCCGCAACCTGCCCAGCCAAATACCGGTAGTGCAAGTACCGTACCGGTATGATAGAGGATTTTATATGTTCAATACGCTAAGTTAATTGGAAACACTCAGACATCTTGGCTGACCGAAATCATCCAGCAGCCATGACGCCCAAGTCCTTTGAACTTTAAAGTTCTCTCCACCCGCTAATTGTATTCCCTGGCCACGCGACTGTTCTACCCATCCGGAGTTAACATACCGTACCGGTACCGGTATCCTGGTCTGGACTTGGTGAGTGTCACCACTTCTTAGCATAAAACAAAAAGTCCAAAACGGGCAGGAACACCCGAGACAATCGCCGGATAACATCCTGGGAATGCGCGACGATCCTCAACCTTTCAAATTCCCATCACCGGTATAAAGCCCCACAAAAACTTTTTTACCAACTCTTGTGAACTTTTATATTTGAATACATCCGTCCTGCGAATAGAGGATCAAACTACACACTCACAGATAAGCGATGATAGACGGCATCGGGATCTATCAGAAATTAGTAATTGGATGTGTTCTTAACTACCTAAGGAAGCACCAGGTGGCACAGCGAGTTGTATCCAGTGATCAAAAAAGCCAGGATTGATTGTGTGGGCAAGGGCTAGCAACCTGTTCGTGAATCCTAACTTAAGGGTGGTAATTGGAGGAGAAAAAGCGGGGTGCCGGGGTAGTAGAACATCTGTGATGCCAGGCGATCCAAACCCTCTTTGCAAAGCACGGGGCGGCAGCTTTTGCTGTCTGAAGAAGCGAGTGAGTCTTGTGCCTCCCACCGAAGACAAAAGTGCCAAGGCCAATCAGCAAAACCCCCCCGGGCCGGCTGGCTGCCTCGGTGGTTTGCAGTGACTATGAGCTGGCAGTTCGCCTGGCTCCATTCGGGGGTGGTCCTGATTTTGAAAGGGTTTTGATTCAACATCAGCGGAATTCTGAGACCCAGGTTCCGATTACTTGCTAGAAGTTAGTGTCGTAGGACAGTCCTCGTACTCGAGTACCGTAGCGGGGCACGATGTTCTCGAGAGCGAGGCGACGGGTTACGGCAGACCAATAGTGAAGGACGGTATCATGATAATGGCCGTCGTGCGCTAGGATCCAGGATCCGATCCCGCCGCTCAAGCCCACACCTAGTTCAATTCGATACCGGTATATTATCGACTGTACCCACACCTGGGGAATCTGTGGGCATCACCGAACCAGGAAAACCGGCCAGAAGTCTTTTTTAATCTGGGTGCTCAACCATTGGCTCTTGAAGCAGCCTACCGGTACTGGTAGATAATAAGAAACGATTCCGGAGGTGGTGCAAAGAATCAGACACTCCTCCGGCATCATTTCCAACTGCATGTGCGTGTGCTCTGGCACAGCATTGGACTACCTCGAGGCACCAGAGCCAACCAACCCAACCGAATAGACAGGTCCCGTTCCCGCCCCCGTTCAAGCCTGGCCTTTATTATCAGCGCCGGGGCTGTGCCGCCATCGAGAGCGGTGCATTCCAGTCCTCCGGTATTCTCATATAATATTTTACATCCTGTCCATCATCATCATCATTATTATTCCAAATTTTATAAAATCACGCAGCGCACAAAACCCATCTATTCCTGCTCGGCCTATCGGGCCCCAGCAAGGCGAAGGCTTTTACTATCTCGTTTAGGGGGAGTATCACTATTGATCCTCATTGCTCCCACTCAGCATATGATACATGCATAGAGTACTGAATTCAGCCAGCCTAGCCGAAAGATCATTAAGATTGACATTAGACTCAAGCCCAAATGCACCCCCTCCCCCATCCCTTGCCCTTTAGGCGCTCGGGGTAACACTCGCCCACCAATGGCTATGGGACATCATGCAGCTCGAACAGCACTCTGCTGTTGATTCCCGTCTTATACGCGTATGCGGTACTAGATTCGCTTTTTCTCAGCGCGAAAGAATTCCCTGACCGTCAGCTGGACAAAGATCACAAAAGATTATGTTCATCTGGAATCTCAAGAACCAATCTCGGCTCTCCACCTGTGGAGATCTCCCGGCCTGGGCTATGCCAAGACAAGGTGGCTCTCGGAGCCTCCCAGGCGCTTGCTTAGTGCGGGATAAAGCCTAACTTAACCTCGCGTTATCCTCACTTCTCCCCTCCTACATTCCTTCCCTCATCTTCTTCACTCTATTATCAAACCTATACTGCTCCATCGTGTCTCGCTACGATGCCTACGGCGGCCGCTGCATCGGTAGTCGAGACAGCCGCCCCCGAGCCAACAAAGAAACGAGCCAGCCCTCCGAAGAACTGCCCCTGCGAGTGGTGCGGCGTACTATTTTCAAAGTCAGGGCTCGGAAGGCACTATGATTATTGGGTTTACTCTGTAAGCCCCGGGAAACCCGATGAAAAACATACACACGAAGCTATTCAACGGATGAGGGAGATCCGGAAGGACGCGAGGAGGCTCAAGGGATGTGATAAGCTTGATCCGAAAGAGGTGAGTTCCCGCATCCCAAGTCACCCACGTCGTTTTATCCTAGAATGCTTATGCTAATTGCGGCAATGATACAATACAGATCAAATCCCGCCAAAACAAAAGAAACTACCAACGCCATAAGGGCAGGCACGTTGCGAAGAAGCGTGCCAAGAGGATGTCCGAGATGGCTAGGAGCATGGTTCTGAAGGAGATTGCTATGGAGATTTCAGCAGTGTAAGCTGTCCATTCCCCCCTTGGTTGGTTTTCACTAACCCACCATTCTCCCAATAGTGCAACCACCCCTACCTACCCAACTCTGGAACCTGATTCTGAGGGCCTTGTCAATTTTCCGGCGTTGGTCTATGCATTTCTCCCCCCGCCCGCGGACCTCTTTTCCGCTGCAACCACCCGCAACCTCAGCTCCTGGGGCGATCAAATCCCCGGAGTCACGGAATACATCGCCCTCGGCGTAAAATTCAAACAACCTGATCTCAGCAAGTGGTCCCAGAGACTGGACCTGGAGTGGCAAAATTGGGGATCGTTGACAGAACTTGAGAAGACTGGGCTTTGTTTCCAGGAAATGGGCCGTGCCTTATCGAGGAGCCAAGCGGACGCTGCCACATACAAGCCGTACGCAAAGATTCTCGGTAAGTTTGGCGGGGAGGAGTTGGGGCATAGGATTATTAAGTGGGAAGGCAGGGCTACCCAGCTCCGCGCCCAAAAAGGGAGGGCTGAAGAGCTCCAGCTGGAGAAAGAATGGATGACCACCAGAGATGACCAGCATCTCAGCCACGACAATGCGCCGACCGAAGGGGGGGCCTCGGGCAGCGGCGAGGGCAATTGGCGCACTGGCGGGAGGGGTGGTTCGGGAGCATCGAGCTCCGGGGACGATACTGATTAGGCACGATTGGTGACAATCCCCTGATCATACCCTTCAAAACGCAGACCTACCACCCAAACACTTTACCTTACTACTCTACCACCTTTACTCCCCTACCACCCTTATTCCCCTACTACCTTTACTACCTTTACTACCCTCACTACCCTCACTACCACTCTACCACCCTACCACCCTATTACCCCACTACCCCACTACCCTACTACCCTACTACCCTACTACCCTACTACCTTACTCCTCACTGCCTTACTACCTTACCACCTTACCGCCTTACTACCTTACCCACCGCTCACCAAAAACGACTAAAAAAAACATAAACAAATATGGCACACCAGCAACACACATCTGGCCCCCATCTATAGCTAGTTCCTTGTTTTTGTTTCGATTTTTGCTTTTGGCCCCTGCCCCCCTACGTTCAAATCAGAATTATTCTTAACCCCCACGAATCCCCTTTGATGGGTCCATTCTTATCTATCTATTTCTCTCTGTCTCTACCTATTTCTTGCCATAATAAGCAGCCCCCCCCTTCCCTCCTAAAACACAAGCTTCTTGCGTGGAATTTGTTGTTCTCATGGGGCTAGGAACGAATTAGATCTTTTAGGGCGGTGGAAGTATGCTTACTGGTTTCTTACCCAAATTATTTGCGACTAGCTGTTTCAGAGTACACAAATTGATCAGTTTTTTGTTTTTTTCTTCCATCCTGGACAAAAAGGCCTAGGTTGGTTTGGACGGGGGGAGGTTGGAGGTTGAATTTCGCGCGCGTGTAAAAGTGATTGCAATCATCAGGCTATGTTATGAGGCGTGGGAGCTTATGATACTACAATAGGGTATGTTGGGCTGTCAAGCGCGGTAATTCAACTAGGAGAATATCACGTGACAAACCTGAATCGAGCACTAATTCATTTACACTTCTCGCTGCCCGCCCAGGCTCAACAGCCTACCGGGGTCTGTGTTGATGATGACGATACAGTAATCAAGCATATAGACTCAATATCACTCTGTTTATTGAATTCCTTGGAGGAGGTCTCCAAGTAAGAGTGCCGGTGGTGTTTACGCCGAACATCACTCGTCATTGGGAAACGCACAGCGTGGAGCTAACATTCGGAAAGTTACATAATAGCGTTAAACCGATATCATGCTGGGGGGGAGGGGTTATCATGTTGATTGATACGACATGG
>Ga0307507_10009034_pt1 | contig 13455 bp, 9 predicted proteins | sample 7_EM_MG_FD_207223 | JGI IMG/M metagenome (GOLD analysis project Ga0307507, IMG submission 207223) | Populus trichocarpa ectomycorrhiza microbial communities from riparian zone in the Pacific Northwest, United States - 7_EM | ecosystem: Host-associated > Plants > Roots > Unclassified | place...
GTAATAATATATTTTTTTTCATACTAACTTCATACTTGGGGAATGATATTTTGGGAAATGTTTATGTACCATCAAAATACTCTCAAAATACTTTCACTCCAGTATATTGTCATGTTTGCAGTGTCAGAAACTATCTTTATTGATGGTTGTTTGTTTGCTTGAAGCCCTGAAGAGAAAATCATCATCCGGAACATGACTTGTGCATCCATCATCTCCACACCTCTGATTGAGGTGGAAATTTTTTGAAAAAGTCGGAAATATATTTCTACATCACCTGGTAGATCTGAGTAGCTGTAACACAAGATTTGGAGGAGAAAAATGAGAATTATCACAGTTGGAATATTCTGGTGAAATGCAGCTTTAGAAGAAGGATTTTGAAATGGAAAAACATATGTAGATGCTCTTTGGGCAAATAAAACATATACAGAATACAGAAAAACATACCAGTCATCAATGCTGATCCAGGATGTACTATTTCTGAAGATTTTCAATCATAAAACATATCCAGGCTATATTTAGATTTGTAATAAACCACAAATATTCTGGGTCCCAATAAAAAACATATATGGATGCTCTTTTGATAAACAAAACATACACAGAATATAGGAAAACATACCAGTCATCAATGCTAATCCAGGAGGTACCATTTCTGAGAATTTTCAATCACAAAACATATCTGAGCTACATTTAGATTTGTCATAAATCACAAACATTCTGGATCCCAAGAAAAAACATATGTGGATCCCAAAATAGCACAGAAACCCCAAATTAACCCAAAGAAGAAACAATTGATGGTGAAAACAAACTGAAACATATGAAGCTAAAAATAGATGCTGCAGAACCATATTCTGAGCAGAAAACCTATTCTAGGGGTATATATTATAGGTGGATTTTCTTTTCAATTTCCAGTCCTATTACAAGAGGGAATGAGGATCCACAGGAATATGCCATTTGAAATTTTGGATAGTTGCAGGCCATATGAAAACCAGTAGTCTGGATTTATCCAGGGTTAAATGGTCAAAAACTACAGCCTGGGCTGTCATCATCCAAATCATAACCCCCAACCAATTCCAGAGTAAGCTCTTCTTCTTCCCAATCTACTTCTTTGAGGACTTCATCAACATTGGCAACTACAGGCTTGGTGTTGTACTCATGTTGAGTCTTAGTCAAGTTACTGATGGATTTCTGTAAAAATGCGGAAAGTGCGAGCAATTCTCTGAGCTCAAGGTGAATGATTGTCTTGTTAACCTTTTCCTGAACGATCCTGTCTAAATCATACATTTATTGTATGTCAGATGTAAAATGATATGCAGGGTTGGGCTTAGCTTTGGTGTATGTGTCCTTCATCTCCATGTCTTTAGTTTTAGGAGGTGCAGTGCAACAATTCTTAAATGTGTCTTCTGTATTCACCTTGGGTGGTCGTAGATTGAACACTTGAGGTGTAGACTGAACAGGTGCTATTGGTGGTCTTCGGTTACTTGGAGGAGGTCCTAAATTGTTAAGGGTTGGAGTGGGAGGACAAGTTCTATGTTCCTGAGGCTTAGAAAAAGACTTAGCTTCAGGATCTTTCTTCTCAGGATGCTTAATAGGATCGAATCAAGTTTCTTTGTCTTTTTGTGAACATGTGACTGCTAAAACCAAAGAAGGTTGTGCATGCCAAGCTGGGACAATTGATGTTGATGAAGCATTGAAGACTTCAGAAGACAAAACATCTTCCCCATTGAATAATAGACTGGTGTAACTGGCCATGTGGGGAGGTAGGTCTCTTGTAACCTCCTGGCCTTTACCTTTTAAATGACTTGAAGCAGCATGCTGGTCTCAAAGAACCTTTGCAATGCCTCCATCACTTCCAAAAGCACAAGGGAGTTCTGATCCATCAGAGCATGCTAACCTACCAAGAGGGGTGTAAGCTACCAAACCTTCTTTGATACATACCTCAACCTCTGGACAAAACTTAAGGCCAAGCCAATGTGTAGTCTTGTTGCAAAAAAAACATCTTGCTTCCCTCATGATTTGCTGGTTGGTCAAATTAGTGTCCAGAGTTACATTGACAGAGCGTAAAAACTCAGCATGAGCAAGCCTTAAATCCTCCATCTGTTTCATAAGCCAGTCTACTTGACTGAGGCCAACTGGTTCCATGATAGGGACTGCTGGTATGGTTTTCTCAAAAGTTACCTTCTTTGCAGGTTTCTTCTTCTTCTTTACTACTGGAGTTTTGTCAATGTCATCATCAGAATCACTAGAACTAGAGTCAGAGTCTGAATCAAAGTTTAAACTTACCTGACCGATCTTCATGTCCAGGCCTTCTTCATCAAATTCAGCTCTCAGCCATCCTAACAATGATGAAATAGAACAGGGTGACAAAGTCTTAAGATTTGCTGCCAGGATTCATTTTTTGATTCTCAAACACAATGCTGCTGGGATGCCTCTATAAAAACAAAGAGAGATTTCAGTTTCTAACATGCATAATGGAGAAAGACCTGAAGAAAGAGCTGTAAACTCTCTGTAATACATGTCTATGTCTCTCCATGAGAGGACTATCCCTCATTCACCATGCTTTGAACACCACTGATGAAGATGATCAGGTGAGTTAATGGGAATTGAGTCATTGGATCCATAAAGGTCCACAAGATAAGTTCTTGTGGCAACCCAGTCATCACCAGCCCAGACTGCAGCACCTTCAATGACAATTTGCACTTTCATATGACAATAGTGAAGAACATAACCAGGAATAGTGTTTGCAAGTTCAGTCCTATGGACCGAAAAAATCCATAGGACCGAACTGAACCAGACCATGGTCTGGTATATTTTTCGGTTGTGGTTGCCCAAATTTGGGGTTATTCTGGTTGCCAGTTGCCCCATTTCAAAAATCATTCAAAACTGTTCAAAGACCAGTTAAAATCAGTTGCAACTGGTTAAACGGTCATGTGCGTTACATAGCATTGTAACGACATTTATTACCTTCAATTTTATCTTTGGTTCATCAAAAACGGTTAAGAATTGAGAAAGATATAATTAAATCCATTTTGGGACAAATACTTTTTTTGTGCAACTTGTACCAGAATTTCTAACTCACTCAAATCTTCATCATTTTGCTTCATTCTATTTTTGGATATAAAAACTTTAAGTAGGCAAATGTGCTCACCATCTATCAATGTAGGGTATGCATCGAATAATTTACAGTTGTCACATTACATTTTGCCTGAGTCTTTATGAGATGTAATTTGGTTTCAGTCATAGATATGTCAAATCGTCATTAAATCTCTTGAAAATTGGTTGAATGATGGGTATTTACAGGCTCTACTATGTTATATAACCTGTTTAATTTTCAGAGTAATGATAATGAGATACAGATGGTTTATATTGGTACAATGAATTTTATACAAAAAAAGCGGTCTGAACTGGTCTAAATCAGTTCCATGGACTGCACAAGACTGGTCCTAGGTGGTCCGGTTTGGTCCCCACAATATCTGGGATGGTCCTAGACTGGTTGCGGTTCACGGTTGCCCTTTTTGGGGGCAAAAAACCGGACTGAACCAGACTTGCAAACACTAACCAGGAAGGTGCAAATGAGGAACTCAAGTGCTATCCATACATTGCTCAAGAGAATCAAGTCCTCGACATGCTTCCCTTTAAAATGAGGGGCAGTCACCATTCCTGTGTGGAAGTGCGTCTTGTTCCACTCATGACACCCTCCTTATTTCTATTTTTGACTTTTATTTTCTATTTTTTCTTTTTCTACCTTTCTTTTTATTCTACCCAAATTCCTTCACTAAAAGTTGGGAGAACACGAGATGATGTGTGTAGCCAGGAAATACACCAGAAGCCTTTGATTCAAGAAGACGCTGTAAATGGGAGGACTGAATGATGTCATCAACTGCTGACTCTTGCAACCAACCAAATTTGAAGGGATTGGACTTGGGATTTTAGATTCAGTTGTGCGCTTTTTCTTTGGATAGTCATCATTTGTCGTCTCTATTGTAAGTAAGTCCCCATTACCACCCCTCACTTTGTTGTTAACCACAGAACCAGGTGCCACGTCGTCACTCTCGACGACATGGCAACCAATAATGGGCTCCACAACCACAACCACGACGCGACAACCACACTCCAACACCACAACACAACCACCACCAGCACGACACAATGGCAACACCACCATGGCGAGGACGCCATGCAGCAGCGACAACCACGACGATGCACACGAACATGATGACGATGATGGATGACGAAGATGAAAAACGGTGAACACGACGACGAGCAATCATTGTCGTTTATTTGGTGAGCAAGGACCCTCCTCCCCCTTTTGTTTTTCTGATACCCATTCTAGTTGCCACGTCGCCGATGGCGACGTTTGGCAACCAGACGATGAACAACAACACATTCGTCGTTCGTTGTCGTTCTTTATTTTACTATACATACATTATACAGTACTTTCTTTGTATTTTTCTTTAGTTTAAACCAGGTGCCATGTCGCTGGAAGCGACATGGGACCCAGACGATGAACGATGCATCGTTCATCATTGTTAACATCATTTGTTGAATTTTTCCTAATATGGTAACTCTGTACACAACTACTTCTTCCTTTTATGGTAATTTCTTTTGTATATGATTGATCTGTTTTGTGTAGTGTAGTTTTTCTTTTGAATTCTGGCGGAATGGATAGGAATCCATCTGGAATCCTGTCCATTCTGCCGGAATTCCTGGATTCTGACGGAATTCCTGGATTCCAGCGGATTCCGGCTGGAATCAGTGGAGGAGTGAAAAGTATTGCCTTTTCTGCTTGAGGCTTTTCTTAAAGGTTGGATGGTAGGGTCAAGCATCAATGCTGGGGACGTCTGCACTGAGGGCAACAGTGATGCACGGAAATAGACCTCTCCTCACGTCATCAGTTCCCCAAGTCATTCCCAACCTGAAGGATTAGCCAAGAGAGGATACAGGTGACAATAGATTTGTTATTTTTGGCTCATTTTTATTTTTAGTACCTTCTTTTTATTTTTGGTTGGGCAGCATGTGAGAACATGTGATGCCTTGTGATTTTTGTACTTCATATAAAGGTGTCCTCCCACCTCTCGAATGGAGTATTCTTTTCCCCCCCACCTTTTTGTTACTTCTAAGAACTTCAAGATATCAAGACTTTCCCCTGACAACATTCCATTGTCTTTCTCTCAAGTTGACCTCTGACGTTATCAAGAACTTTAAGAACAAATCCTTATGCATACAAGAACTCTCATCATGCATATAGTCAACTAGGGGAACACTTCCTTATCGATGTGTATAGCCTCCCTTTCAACACAAACTCACATGCTTAAGTGCTGAGTGCCTTTTCCTTTGTTCCTTTGTCCCCATTCTCTTTTCCTTTCTTCCCCCTTCTTGTTTGGGTAGACGACCAGTTTCCATCTCTTGCTGTTGAATCTTCATTCTTCCACACCTGGAGTAGGCATAGGAACCCCGATTGTAGTAACAACACTGGATTCCAATGCTGAAGAAACCATGCCTTCTGACATTTACATGGAAGTGCAGATAAAAATAAAAATAAAACAACAAAAATAAAATGAAAATGCGGTAGGTAGAACTTAGCATTTAAAGTCCCCTTCCAAATGTCCTCTTTAATCATAGCTGACTTTGCTTGCAAAAGGGGTATGGTTGTGTACAAAGTGAAGGAGTCAGATATATGCATGTCTGAAAACCAAGTAATCAGTGCGAAGGACTAGAGAAGGAAAGTACCAATTGTGAATCAAGAGATTGTATATATGCACCCGAAAACTGGGTATTCAGCACAATGATGATGATAGGAAACATACCAAATAATCTTTTGATACTCATGAGAAGGTAGAATGGAATACCAGTCCCCTGTCTTGGTCACCACTGCAGAAGAACGATAGTTCAACTACAGGAGACAGAAACTGGTTGTCTACCTCCAAATGATGGAGAAGAATGGAATAAGTGAATTTTGGACAAAGGGGGATGGATGGAAGTACTTAGTGTAGTGTGCATGTATGTTGATGTATGTGAAAGGTGTGCATTGCATCTGCAACCGCAAGAGTACATGTTGATCTGAATGTATGTGTTGGGTTGACATCTTATAGGTGTAAGGATTCTTATTGAAAGTCTTGATTACCATTGTAGTCATTGAGGAAGGGAAGAGGATGAACGTCAAGTGTAAAAGTACTTCAGCAGCTTAAAAATCTTAGAGGGGAGTAAAACATAGGAGGGAAAAAAGATTCTCCCTTTGTGAGGTAGGACACCTTTATATAGGATACAGAAATCACAAGGCATCACATGTACTTGTGTGCTGCCTGACCAAAATAAAAAGAAGGTTCTAAAAATAGCAAATAAACCGAAAATAAAAGAATTGAACATCACCTCCACCTTCTCTCAACAAATCCTTCAGGCTAGGAATGACTCAGGGAACTTATGACACAGGGAGAGGTCTATTTCCATGCATCACTGCTGCCCTCAGTGCAGACATCCCTTGCATCGATGCTCTACCCTACCATCTAGCTGTCCAGAAAAGTTTTGAGCAGGCAAGGATCTGTTGTAAGTAAAAAGAATAACAAAGAAAAATGAAGAATGTGAAATTACACAAGAACGAACCCAATGAAAGAAATCCCTAGCCCAATCCCTTCAAAGTTGCTCAGTTTGGACAAAGCAGAAGCATATGATGTCATTGTGCCCTCAAGGTCGAAATTTTGGACAACCCTGACCTGTATGACATCATTTGGCCTGTTCATTTGCAGCAAGTTACCAGAATGAGCTCAGCAACCAGTGTCTTGAAATTATTTGCCCTGTATGGCAGTTTTCTGACAAAGTGCTCACCCTTGACTCTTTAGTAATAAGCTCGGGATGAGTAGAAAAGAAAAGGAAAAATTTTAAATTTTAAATAATAGTGCAAAATTAAAACAAGGATAGCGTCATGAATGGTACACAACGCACTTCCACAAAGGCCTTCAATTTTCCATTTCTTGAGTGCTGCTAATGCAAGAATGGTGCAGACCAACTCCAACCAAACAACCAGTGAGAAGATCTTGTCAAAGTCTAGACCCTCAACTTGTGAGAAGCCTTTAGCAACTAGGCAGGCCTTTTTATGTCCATCGTACTTTAAATTGAATACCCAGCAATTTTTGATGGCCTTACAGCCAGGAGGTAGGTCAGCAAGCTCATAAACATTGTGTTTCTTGAGGGCCTCCAACTCCTCAAACTGAGCTTTGTGCCATGCCCATTGATCTTTGGCTGATAGTTTGCCAATATCCTTGGTCATCCAATCTCGGACATTCATTGGATCTGGTAATTCATCATGGTGAAGTATTGCCTTTGAAAGCAAATATTCCCACAATGCTCCCCCTTCCATTGCTGATTTAGCATGACCAGGGTCTCCTTCAACAGTGTTGCTTGACTGTCCTGAATTAGGAACAGATGTTGTGCTGTTTGCATCAGGCAATTTTCAATGTCTGTCAGTGTCTGTAGAGGTGCCAGGCGGGTATACATTCCTGTTTTTTCTGGTACCTTTCCTCTCTCACTCAGAGCATCAAGGTGGCTCATTACCATGCTGTGCTCCCCCTGGAGCATGTCAGTGTTGCTGTGGCAGCAATTGAGGTGGACATTGAGGCTCAGCATTGTCATGTGAACTCTCTTCATCTCCTTGCAGAATGATTGAATCATGGGGTGGAGTGAAAGGTGCATCTGAATCATCATCATTGGGCACACTCTCTGTCTCAATTGAGATCTTGGGTTCCTCTGGTTCCTGAATTTGTGTGACAGGTGGCACTTTGTGTTTAGCACACTTTGGGAATAAGTGTTCATCAATCAGTGCCATAGCAGCAGTAAAGATGATGTTGTTGGGAGCACACATGAACATCATGTTCAATTCATGACCATCACGATAGCCAAGGAAAGTCATCAACTCTGACTTGGGACTTAACTTGTTGGCTCATAGGTCTTTGTGAATGAAGACATAAGCTCCACATCCAAGGATGCATAGGTGAGAGAGATTGGGTTTAACCTTATCAAGGTACCCTTTCAGAGTTTTCCAATCAAGGCCCTGCACAGGAGTGCAGTTGTATAGGTAATTCACATGTAATACACTGAATTCCCAGTACTTTACCCTCCCCCATGGGTTCTGGTGGAGTGTTGGAATTCCATTTGGAATCCACTGGAATGGTAGGAATCTCAAATTCCTGTGCATTCCACTGGATTCCAAGTTCATTCTGGTGGATTAGGACCCATGAGTTTCATGTCACATGCCTGATCCCCATCCAGAGGAAAATTTGGAAAAAATCTGAATAGGCCTCAGGCCTATCCAGAGGAAATTTGAGGAAATTTTGAGAAATGCCTGAGTTAAATAAGGTTAAATATCCAGATATAAATTACCTAAAGTAAAGAGGCCTGATCCAAGTTCGGATAAAATTTGGTTGAATATTTTTTCAGATTTATGTTTTTGTCATGACAAAGCACAGGCTTATCATGGCAATCTACTTTCGTGCAAAAGCTCAGGGCCCAGGGGAAAGCTCTCCATATCTCAATGTTTGGCATCCTCTTGTTGTCACAGCTTCTTTTCACCCTCACCCACTTGCCTGCTATGACCAATGATGGTGGTATGAGGCAATACTCCAAGAGGATCACAAGCTTTTCAAAAACTTGAACTCATGCCACAAGGACATAAAGGAGGTCGTTGTTGTATTGGGTGGGAAGAAGAAAAAGGCCACCAAAATTGAAACAGATGACAAAGACTCCTAGTTGTAGTTCTCTATCATTATATTGCCTCGAAGTTAAGGCCCTGGCCATTGTTAGCATTGCCCACATAATATAATTTTTTTTACAGTATATACAAGGCCTGATCTAATGTGCAGATAAAAATTGGACAAAACCTATGCCTGATCCCTCATCTGGAGGAATTTTGGGAAATTTGGTGCAGATGAAAATTGCAAAATTTGGTCATTTTGGGATTAGGCATTTGACATGAAACTCATGGGTCCTGCTGGATTCCAAGTTCATTCCACCAGATTCCAAGTCAAATTTCAGGGGATTCCCTGTGTAGCTTTTGCAAATTCCAACTAAACTGAAGAGTGATTTAAAGCCATGTTGACAGAAATAATTAGATTAACTACTATAAGTAATTGGAAACTACATCACAAGTAATACTGGAATGAGCATTATCTAAGGAACCAAGGTCTTCACATTATTATTGTCACCTTTGCATCACCAGTCATGGTCTCATGGTGGTCTGTCATTGTTGTGTGGTCATGGTTGTGTGGTGGTGGGTCCATTGTTGTCATTGTTGTCTTCGCATCATGGTTGTTGTCATGTGGTCATGGTCGCATCTTGTTGGTGGTGTTGGTGATGTTGTGATTGTCATGTGTTGTGGTGGTACATCGTGGCTGTGGTTGCATTGTGTTGTGTTGGTCTGGTGTTGTCATTGTGTGGTCATGGTCAGGTTGTTGTTGTTGTCTTCACATGGTGGTGGTCCATCATGGTCATTGCAGTTGCATGGTCACATTGTGGTGGTACCTTGTCCATGGTCATGGCCATCACATCGTGGTGGTACGTTGTTGTCTGTGGTCATGGCCATGGTGGTCTGTTGATGTGGTCCATCGTGGTTGCATGGTTGTTCCTTGTCCATTGTGATGGGTTTGGATGGGTGGTGTTGGGTGCCAATGGGCATGGATGTGTGTGGATGGACGTTGATGGGCACAGATGGGGCTGGATGGGGCTGGATGACAAGGATGGGGATCGTTGACATGGCAGTGGTTGACTGCAGCTGGGCACCTGTATGGTGTTGGTGTCTGCAGCATTGTGGGTGGTGTACTCACCTATGGGACTGTAGATGGTGATGATGCATGCTGTCGTCACCGTCTAGATGATGTGGCCATGCAACATCATCTTCGCCATGCACCCTTGACACAGCGCCTGCTCGTTCAGCTGCTAGGCCAGTGACATGGCATTGCCACACTGTTGCTGTCATTGTTGGTGTGTGTGGGGGGTTGTTTGTGGGCAGTTGATGATGGTGGTGGGTGGTGGTGGCCATAGGCAAGGTGGTGAGGCAGCAGAATGGGTGGGGGTATCATGGAGGATGGTGGTGGTGGAGGAACAAGGAGGGTTGAGGGTTGTTTGGCACCAAATTGAGCATCGGTGTTTGCCAAGGCTCCTTTGGGAAGGTGCACACGAGAATGGGAAGGTGCACATGAGAATGGGATATATAAAGTAATGGTTACATGACTTATAATAGCTTTATGGGTTAGTGGTAAAAACACTCTTTGTTATGTCATGTGATGTCTGCCAAGGCTAGGGTTCAAACCTGGCTTGTGCATTTAATTTTTATATTATAATAACAGCTGTAAGCAATGCATTTATCTGGAATTCCAACAGAATCTGACAGAATCCATTGGAATTCCATGGAATCTGGTTAGAATTCCAATGGATTCCAATGGAAACTGTTCTGGGAGGCTCCCGGATTCTGACCATTTCTGCTGGATTCTGTCAGATTCCATTGGAATTTCAATGGCATTGGAAACCAGAATGGCTGAGGCTCCAGCCATCTGGATTCCATCAGAATTCCATGGAATTCCAACATTCCACTTGGAATCCGCTGGAACTCATGGGGGATGGTAAAGACCTCCCCAAAGACTGAAATCTGTAATCACTTCAACTCCTTTAATGGTTGCAGAAATTCTCCAAGAACTGCTGTTTCTGACATGCCTGCAAATGATGCAAGCAAATGGGCCATGGACAGGAATCTTGTGATGTCAAAGAAGGCTCTAGCACATGAGATTTGCCCTAAGTACCTCAGATACAACATATGGGACAGTGGGGAGCATTTTTCTCATTCTTCTGCTGATTGGACAGAGACAGCTTCAGCACTGCCAGCTATCCCAAGATCCGAATTAGCAAATCCCATTGTTACAAAGACAATCAACAAAAACCCCCACCTCTTTGCCATTGTGACTCCAATTTTCATCAAGCATTTCGAGGAACTCCTTGAATCACATCCAAACCAACCCTTTATCAAGTTGGTCTGTCATGGACTCTGTGAAGGTTTCTGGCCTTGGGCCAATACCCATATTGGAGAATATCCTGACACTCTTGACTCTTCCTTACCAGAACCCAAGAATCCTGATGAAGCGCAATTTCTATGAGATCAACAAGACCATGAAGTCTTTATGGGGTGTTTCTCTGAATCCTTTGGAGACAAACTGCTCCCAGGCATTTACTGCATGCCAATATTCACTGTCCCTAAGCGACATTCAACGGACTTACAAATGGTCACTGATCAGAGTGCAGGGAAGTATTCTCTCAACAGCATGATCCCTAGGGAAGAAATCATTGGTTATCCACTCAATAACCTCCAACACCTAGAAAAGTTTTCTCCTCACCATGCATCACTGATCCCCTGATTCTCCCCATGTTCTATACAAATCTGATGTTGCCAAAGCATACAGACTCCTTCCAGTACACCTGTATTGGCAAATCAAACAAATAAATCACATTGGGGGGTCCCTTCACATTGACAGAAACAACACTTTTGGTGGTTGCACCTCAGGATGCAACTGGATATCTTTCATGTTGTTGGTGTCATGGATAGAAAAGAAAAAGCAGAACATAGAGCTCCTGGGTACCTACTTGGATGACTCATTTGGTCCAAATCATGCCAATAATGTTGCCTGGTACACACCATATCACAAATTCATACCCAGGAATCAAGTTAAACTCTTAGAGTTGTGGGACAAATTGAACATACCACACAAAGAGAAGAAGCAAATATTTGGCTTGTCACTCATGGTCATAGGGATTGAGGTCAATGTCAATGCATTGTCTATGACAATGCCAGCTGACATGCTAAATGAATTGATCTTAGCCATTCAAGAATTTGTGAGTGCAAATCGCAAATTCATGCTACATGAATGGCAGAGACCCACAGGATGGATCAATTGGAGCCTTAACATGTTCCCTTTGCTACGACCCACCCTCAACAATTTTTATGCTAAAATCAGTGGCAAATGTTCCCCTGACAAATACATCAGAATTAACAACACCATGTGTGCAGACTTACTCTGGGCAATACAACATCTCAAGTCCAATCCTGGTGTATGTTTAATCCATCACTTGCAATGGGACATTTCATCTGCAGATGTGATCATATATTACCATGTGTGCTTGGATAGTATGGGTTTTTGGTTGCCTGAAAAATGTATCAGCTACTATCCACCTGTACCTGAAAGCACAACCGATGAGCAGATCTTCTACTTTGAAGCTCTCTGTGTCTTATCAGCAATACATCATGCCACAGATTTCCTACATGTACCCCCATCATCTCGGATCCTAATTTACACAGACAATGACAATACCATAGTGATTTTCAACACACTCCAATGCCTACCTTGGTACAACCCCATTCTCATTGATGCTGCCAGCATCTCTATCACATCAGGTATCCACTTAAGGGTCCTACATATTCCAGGAGATCTCAATTATGTTGCCAATGTGATTTCATGCAAGAAATTTTTACTTGCACAACAGTACATACCTGGCATTACTATATCATCCTTCCTACCCCCTCAACTTCTGCTGGGGGCTCCCCAAAAATGATCCCATCTCCTGTGCATTCCAGGCAACCTTTGAGACAACCCTGGACACACAAACACCTCTTCCAAGAGTGAGCAATCACCTTGGGACAGGCCATTGACAATTCTACTTGGAAGAATTACAGCTCAGCTCTCAATTCATATCTGAACTTTGTTAAAATATACAACTTCCCCCTCAATCCCACCCCTGAAACTCTCAGCCTTTTCACAGTCTACATGTCCCACCACATTAAACCAAACTCTGTTGCCACCTACCTTTCAGGCATTTGCCAACAACTTGAACCATACTTCCCCAACATTCACTCAGCCTGGAATTCTGCTCTTGTACACCATACATTGCAGGGCTGTAGTTGGCTGCATGCCATTCCCACATGTTGTAAATGTGCCTTAACCTTAGGCAACCTTGAAACTGTCATCAACAGTTTGAACAACTCAAATGACTACAACAATCACCTTTTCCTAGCTCAGCTACTCACAGGTAGTGTTTGCAAGTCCAGTTCAGTCCAGTTTTTTGCCCCCAAAATGGGCAACCATGAACTGCAACTGGTCAAGGACTGACCAAGATATTGTGGGGACCAAACCAGACCACCTAGGACCAGTCTTTTGCGGTCCATGGAACTGATTTAGACCAGTTCAGACTGGTTTTTTTGTATAAAATTCATTGTACCAATATAAACCATTTGTATCTCAATTATAAATTAAACGGGTTATATAACATAGTAGGGCCTGTAAATACCCATCATTCAACCAATTTTCAAGAGATTCAATGAAGATTTGACATATCTATGACTGAAACCAAATTACATCTCATAAAGACTCAGGCAAAATGTAATGTGACAACTGTAAATTATTTGATGCATACCCTACATTGATAGAT
>Ga0307507_10009036_pt1 | contig 13453 bp, 2 predicted proteins | sample 7_EM_MG_FD_207223 | JGI IMG/M metagenome (GOLD analysis project Ga0307507, IMG submission 207223) | Populus trichocarpa ectomycorrhiza microbial communities from riparian zone in the Pacific Northwest, United States - 7_EM | ecosystem: Host-associated > Plants > Roots > Unclassified | place...
GCCAGACAACCGTTACCAGAACTAGACGACGATCTTTCGAACAACCAGCCAGCGAATACCACGAACGATTCAATTGATTAATCGAATTTGACATTGGCCCATCACCGAATCGAATCAAGGCCTCCTAGGGAGGCACCTTAGACGACCACCGTTCGAATATACAGCTAGCGAACAGCCATAGAGAACGATCTGAATCAATTAGAGCCTTCAATCGGGCCGACCCCTCCCCCAAATTAAATTAGATACTGATATACGCAGGCAGGCAGGCAGGTAGGCAGGCAGGCAGACAGGCAGGTAGGTAGGTAGGTGGGTAGGTAGGCAGACAAGTAGGTAGGCAGACAGGTAGGTAGGTAGGCAGGTAGGAGAGGACCGTCGCTAGAACCAGACGACCGTTGCCGGAACCAGACGACCGTCGCCAGAACTAGACGACCGCACCCTAGACGACCACCGTTTAAATATACAGCCAGCGAACGGCTATAAAGAATGATTCAAATAAATTAGAGCCTTTAATCAGGCCGACCCCTCCCCTAAATTAAATCTGACACTAATATAGGTAGGTAGGTAGATAGGCAGGTAGATAGGTAGGCAGGCAGGCAGGTAGGTAGGCAGGTAGGCAGGCAGGCAGGCAAGTAGGCAGGTAGGTAGGTAGGCAGGTAGGTAGATAGGCAGGTAGGTAAGGTAGGTAGGTAGGTAGATAGGTAGGCAGGTAAATAGGCAGGCAGGTAGGTAGGTAAGTTAGTAGATAGGTAGAAGAGAACCGTCGCCATATTATATTAAATTATCTAAAATAATATAATTAATTTTGCCAGCCTTATAAATAGCCTTAAAGTAGCCTTTATTTATCTAAAATATACTATTAGTATAAAAGAGGTAGATAGCTCTAAATACTTTGCCAAATGCGCAGGTTGTGCGCAGGATGCGCGCAGGCTGCGTGTCAAAAAAACATGACATAGGCTAGTCGGTCGGGTTGCCAAATGCCCTCAACTGCGCGCCAATTGCGTCAACCACCAACCATTGAGGCCATTTAGAGGGGACCATATTTTGCCGATGTAGGTTTCTAAAGCAAAGGGCTAGTAGGCCGTAGAGTAGATACTACTTACTAGTTAACTTATAGGTATTAAGAGTTGAGGTTAAGGATAGGAGGAATAGGGGGGCTAGAAGACAAGTCTTTATAATAGGCGGGTGGCCTTTATTGCTTTTAGGGACGTGGACTAACGTAGTTAATGGGGTTTTAACCAACACCCTAGTTTTGACCGAAAGGAACATCAAAACTTTACCTAAGTAATATCTATCACGCCTAGGTAAGCCTTAGCACGACACACCGCCTTGAAATATATATGTGTTGCTTTGAGAACGGCAAAACTTTACTTAAAATAGCAGGCGGTACGCTAGCGCGGTCAAAACTAGGGTGTTGGTCAAAACCCCATTAACTACGTTATTACCACACTTGCCGCCCCACCACCCCCGCTACTCTCTTTAGTAGGGTTATTAAAATTATAATTAGTAACGTTGTCCCGCTTAAGCTAATTAAGCTTCCGCTTTTTTAGTATAAAGGATAATTCGCCTTCCGTATTTTCTTTCTTATAATTACCCTCCTCCCTGATGAACTTAATGATATTGAAACGAATAAATGTAATTATCTAGTTCTATCTATGACGAATATAGGTCCTTATATAGGCCTATATCCACGGTAGTAAAGTGATTGCTAAGGATACTAACTAAAATGGAAGCAAAGGGAACCTGCTTATATAAGCAGGAAAACGCATGTGGAGGACTCTTTTAGAACCATCGTCACTCCCTAATAAGCAAGGGTATGGTATTATTACGTATAGGTATATATAGGAGCTCTTTTAGCACTTCTAATAAAGGTAGCTCCTTACCATCTTTATTATCCTTATTACTATCGTTATTCCTATTATCTACTAGTTATTATGGAAGGCTGTTATAAATTAAAAGGAAAAGCGTATACCTAATTTATAAGGTATTAGTTAATTATTAGCTTCGCTAGCTTTATTATTAGCGTTACTAGCTTTATTACCCTTAGCTTCTAAGTCTAGATCGGCTGTATTGTCTTTAATAGCTACTAAATTTACTACTAGTTGTGTAACGGAACCTTATAGCAGGAACTACGGTGGGTCCTATTATTGGGCTGGGTATATAGGTAAGAACAGTGTCAACAACATAATAATAACTGGTGGAGTGGTTGCCTAACAGATTAACTCCAATTATATTCTAAGATTTACTACAAAGAGAGAACTATTTGGGTAGGGACTATAGTCCTTTAAATATATAACTATACGCCTAAGAAATCCCTTCGCTCCATAAGGTACGTGTGCTCTGTCTACTCTATTATAGATTATACAGATTACACGGATTATATAGATTATATTATATAACCTTAGCTACTATTCCTTGTTATATAGTTCTACTAGATCCATCCTAGACTGTGCCTATATTAACCAACTAGCTTCCTCCAACTCTTCTCCAAGTAGTTATAATATTGTACTTAAGCTGTCTATAACACTATCTCCCTCCTCTTTATCTTTATCCTTAAAGATTCCTAACATCTCTAAGTTGTCTACTAGAGGTATAATGTCTGTTTAATTAGTCTGGTTAATATCCTTACTTATTATACCTAAAGTTTCTTCTTCTTCTTCTACAGCTTGCCGGTCTTGCACTATTACTGCAATCTTATCTCTAGGTAAGATAATGCCGTCTCTATATTCTTGCTGTGTAAAAGAGGGGTTGGTCTGTATTATACTAGCAAGCCCTTTGTCTTAATAACTGTCCTCTTATTTAGAGTGCACTAAAGCAAATATTTAATCGTCCTGCGACGTCCGCTCTATCTCTAACACTAAGTGTGCGCGTCCTATAACTCTTAACAGTCTTTAGGTTCCCTAAGTAACTTATTATAGGGTCTTATATTTAATCTACCACTAAGAAACTTAACGGTGAACTAGCCTCTACGCTGCTTAAGGTTTAACGTGTCTTAGAAGAGTCCGCATATATCTTTAAAGCTTAACATCTGGCTTATGCTCATCTTTAACGTCTTAAATGTATACGTGAGAAGGTTCGTTCTAAGGAGTAAAAGCTAGTTTAATAGGGTCTGTCTAAGCTAGGTAATAAAAGGACTGGCTTTCTTTCTATAAGGGAAATAACTCCAAGTAGCTCAGCAATTGCTCCTCTTAGGTCCCCCTTAGGTGACTTATTTTTTGGTAATCCTTCTTTGTTAATGCTGCCTAACCTACTTTCTTCTAATACTCCTATACCTTTCCCATAGCGTTCTCTAGGTTGCTTAGTAGTTTCTAAGTAATCTCACTATAGCCTATCCACTTTACTTTATACTACGTTTCGTCATCTACGTCCTTGTGACTAATAATCTTTAAAACTTGCCATTCGTCCTCCTCTTGTCCTCTATATATGTCTGCCTTATAGACTGGTGGCTTAATACCTCCGTGTGCTAGTTCTAGCATCGCGACATACTATATAGGGTAGATTTTTATTTTGGCTAGTAGGTTCAACTTATACGTAACCAATAAAATTCTTTGCTTAACTTTAAAAGGTCCTAGTCTAACATGGTCTAACTTCTTACTTAGTTGTCAACTCTTGAAATTTTTATGTAGTAGCTATACTTTATCTCCCTCCTTAAGATCTAGTCCCTTAGATCTCTTAGTATTGTAGTACTTTTTCATTCGCTTTTATACTAGTTTAGCTGTTTCCATAAGGTCTATATAAAGATTCATTAATATCTCTATTCTTTATTTAGCTGTGCTACTCGTTTTCTTTACTTAGTGTGGCGATAACGACGTTCTTAGTTTATACCCATAGTTTGCCTTAAATAGTAATATCTCCATTCCTTTTTGTGGTGTTGCATTATATGCAAACTGTATAACTGGTAATAATAATACCTAATTGTTCTGTGCGTAATTAATATAATGCCTTAGATACTGTTCTAGTGTCTAGTTTAGTCTTTCCGTTTGTCCGTCCGTCTGCGGATAATATGCTGTAGAGGTTACTGCGTAAACCCCCTATTCTACCAGAAACACCTCTTAAAACGCTACTATAAATCTTGGATCTCTGTCCAATATAATTTTATCTAGTGCTCTATATCTTGCGAATACTTCCTTTATATAGATTCTAGTAATGTCTTCTACTAATATTTCTTTAGTGTATACTATGAAGTATCCCTACTTTATTAGCTTATCCACTATTACTAAAATTGCGTTATAATCTTGTCCTGTAATAGGATCTCTTAACTTTAGTAACTTAATAATAAAGTCCTATAATATAACTTCCTATGGTCTTCCTAGTACTTCGACAGGTTATAGCCCTCTATACGGCTTATGCCTTGTTGGTTTATTCCTTTAGCAATTTAGATATTTCTTTATAACTTATTTTACTAGTCCTTAGATTCTTTAAATAATATACTCCTTTTAAAGTCTTAACACTAAGCCTATAGCTCTATTGTGTCCTTATATTATTTCCTTATAGAATTCCTTAATAAACTTCTCTATAATAGACTTAGGCATATATATTGCTTCTCTGTTTTTATATTGCTCTAAGTCTAGATCCTCTACCTATGCTTTTTAGATCTTCTATATCTAATTACTCTCTAGTAATTTATAGATCTGACTTTTCTTAGTTGCTGCGATTTTTGGGTAATTGTACCTAATTAATCCATCTTAATCTTTTTGTAATAAAGCTCCTAATAGCTTTCTATTACTTTGTAGTTTAGCTTTTCTGCTTAGAGCATCTGCTTGTGCATTATCTATACCCTTAGTATGCTGAATTTTGAAATGGTATTTTATAAGCATTTCCGCCTATCTAACCTGTCTTTGGTTGAGTTCCTTTGTTGTTAGGAATCCTATAAGGTTCTTATAGTCTGTCTTAACCACAAATAGTTTCTCTATGCCTTGTAAGAATGCTCTCTATTTCTTAAGTGCTATAACTATACCTAATAACTCCTTGTTGTAGATGTCGTAGTTTAACTCTAGTGGTGTTATTTTCTAACTATAGTACGCTATTAGATGCTATGCGTCCTAGTGCTTCTATAGCAAGTATACTTCTAGTGTAAATTTTAATGCGTTTGTCTTAACAACCGTTTCTAACTTTGGTTAATAGATCTTGAGGACTGGCTCTTAGGTAAACAACTCTTTAAGTTCCTAGAACAGCTTCTTCTACTTACTACCCTAAACCTATAGTTCCTCCTTCTTTGTTAGCCTTGTGAACGGCTTAATGCTTTTTAACCATTATGCTATAAACCTCCTATAGTAGTTATAAAACCCTAGAAATAACCTTAACTGCGTAATGTTCTCTAGTTCTTGCCAACTTACTATAGCTTCGACTTTCTTTAGGTCTATGCTGATTTTCCCTAGTTTGATAATAAATCCTATGAAATTAGTTTTCCTTATAAAGAACTCGCATTTCTTAACTGCTACTAGTATTTGTTCTTCCTGTAGTCTCTTTAAGACCTATTTAATATGTTCTCTATACTCTTCCTTATTCTCTAAGTAAATGATGATGTTGTTAAGATATGCTATAATAAACTTATCTAGGTGTTCTCCTAATATACTATTAATTTGCTTCTAGAACGTTGCTAATATATTTATAAGCCCAAACTGTATAACTAATAGCTTATATAGTCCTTCCTTTAACCTAAAGGCTGCCTTCTATTTGTTGTCTTCCTTGATCCTAATCTAATAGTATGCCCATCTTAGATCTATCTTTATAAAGATTTTTGCGTTGCCTATCCTATCTTGGATTTTGCTAATTAAGGGTAAAGAATACCTATCCTTCCTAGTGATGCTGTTTAACTGTCTATAGTCTATGCACATCCTAAGTTTTCCGTTTTTCTTTGGGATAAACAGTACTGGATATTCTACTAATAACTGTGACGGTCTAATATATCCCTTACGTAAGTTCTCCTGGATAAACTCCTTAAGCGCTACTAACTCTGTTTTAGTAAGCTTATAGATTAAAAAGAACTTTGGACTTATTTCTTCTTCTAATTCTATTTTATAGTCCTATGCTGCATGTTCTGACAGCTTTTTACTTTCTAGTAACCATAACTTCTTACCATACTTGTGGTATTTCTTTGGTATATAACTTAAGCCTTGCTTAGTCTCTTTATATATCGCTCTAACTTGGTACTATACTAACTTGGTTTACTGTCGCATCTTATATTATTAAGTATCCCTAATATCGACCTAACCTATAACCTAATTAATTTTTAGATTGTATTTCTATAACTAAGGCATTTCTAGTATCGCCTCGTCCTGTTCTAACGGTAGGATATTAAAAGATATTCTAACCTGTCTCCCTTTAATAGTTAACTAAATAGGTCCTGTTTTAAGATTAATAATGCCCCCTCTATAGGCTATCTAATCTCCTAAAATTGTTATAAGTAGATATAGGTGTTCCTTTTGTCTATATAGTAACCCTATCCTTTCTACTGCTTTTAGTGATACGTGGTTTCTTATTACTCTACTATCTATTAACGCTTTAAACTGCTAATCTTGCTATTTAACTTGTAAATTTAGGTGTTGTTTTTAAATTTCTTTAAGGGTCTAAGGCTCTAATACTGGTTCCCTCTGGTCCTATACGCCTCCCCTTTTCCTAACTATTAGCTGCTAGATCCTATTTATACTTAGTCTATCCTTAGCTAATACTTAGTTCGTTTCTTTTCCTCTATATACTATAGATAAGTATTCTCTAGGCACTTCTACCACTATTATCCGTCTAGGCATTTTTCTGTAAGGAATCTTCCTAGTTAAAGTATTAAGTCTCCTTAACCCTGTACTTTTACTGGGTGCTATCTATATATATACTTAGCGTTCCTAAACCGCTTTTCCTTAGGTACCTAATATATTCTTATTAAGTACTTCTAGTTCTTATCTTTTAGTGCTCTATATATATTGTAGGTGTTATCCACATAAGCTATCCACAATAGTGTGTAATACGCTAGGTGACTTAGGTTAACTCTTAGTTTGTCTTTATCTTTAAGTTTAAACCTATACCTAGTTAACCTAACCACTAGTATCTCTATTGTGGGTATTAAGATTTGTTATTTACTTCTCTAGTCCCTAGATCCCTCTTCTAGGTTCCTTAATATTATAATTAATACCCCTTTAATATAACTTATACGTTTCTCCGTAATAGGTTAGTTTCAGACAACTTTTTTATTTAGCCATATATAAAAATCTTCCTATTTATTGTTGTGTTGTTGCCTATACTACTTTCCGTATAACTGGTTTAGTGTGTATGGTCTATCTGTTAGAAAGTACCTTGTTATTACTACATTGTGATATCCTTTGGTATGTCTTTCTTTAAACTTAGTTAGGATATCTAGATCCTCTTCTTATTCTAGTTTATCTAACCATTTTGCCCTAGGTGTCCCTACACTTGGCCTATTAGTAACTCTTTATACGGGTACTCTGTCCCTTATATAACCTAGCATAGCTGACCTTTTATCTAGCTTTTGCTCTTGCTATGCGATAATTCTTATCCTAAACTTATTTATAGTTTCTTATTTTCTGCGTCTTGTAGTTGGATCTTTGTAGTCATCTTGCTCTTTAATCCTGGTATTGACTGTTTAATCTTTAGGCTAAATACTGTATTTACCTGGAATTGCTATGGCCCTTATTCGTTTTTCGAAATCTTGGTTACCTAATGACGTTCTTATTTGTTTCCCGAACTCGTAGTTCTTAAACTTGCGTCCTATACTTATTCGTTTGTTTGTAAACTAAGTAGCTGCCCTTTCCTATTGGTTTTCGTCCGTTATAGGTCCTTAGGTATGTCTTATCTTATCTTAAGAATCTTAAGCTTCTTATATCTCTTCTTAAAAATCTTAAGCCTATGGCCTTTTGCCTTTATTAAGTAATAAGCTAGCACTAGCAGTTGTCTGCTTACTTAGTTTCTTCTAAACGTTGCTTCTATTATCTTGTAAAGCGATGGAAATCGTATCTAATAGTGTTATAATACCCATTACTAAACCTTGTTCCGTAATGGTCTTAGTCTCTACTTCTGTTTTAACTTCTTTGAGGTTTGTATGCTTCTAGTAAGCTACCTTTATTGCCTTATCGTCGGTAAATGCTTTGCCTGTATTAAACTTATTGTCTTTAATGTCCGATTTATAAGCTAGTTTGTTGGTTTCTCTAAACTTAGATAATAATAGCTCCTATAGCTAATAGCTTGCGCCGTACTTAGCATCCTTATGAATTTGGTATGCGTTGTTATAACAATACATAAAACTATTAATTAAACACTCTTTTATTCCTTATAGTGCACCATTGTCCCTTTATATATATATGCCGTCTGCTAGCCTAGTTCCCTTTACTGCATAATTACTCTAACTACCTCTATAGTCTCTGGTAAAATGACCTTGTTTTCCACAATTTATGCAAGCCCTATCTTTAAATTATTTTTTTTATTATAGAGTCCGCCTAAACGTCTTCTACTGCTAAAATCCCTAGTTTGGCCTCTGCTCCTAGGTCCTTTAATTACTAAATCCTTAACCTCTGGGTTTCTATGGTTTCTTTTCCTACCTTTAGGTTTCTTTGGTACTACTTAGGTCTATTGGCTCTGCGCTATTCTATAGTTTTTAACTCTGTGTCTATTGTTGCGTACTCTGCGCCTTATATAACTATAGAACTCTGTCTTGCCCTTTCTTGGCTTGTTCCCTTTAATAGATCCTATTATTAATCTTTATTAACTGGTCTATTAACTCTCTTAGAGTATCCGCATCTTCTATTAGAATGATTACGTCCTAGACTTTAGCCTTAAGTCCTTACTTATACTGTGCTATAAGCGCCCTGTTATTCTACTCAACCTATATAGCTAGTGTTTGAAACTGCGTTATATACTTAATTGCTAAAGTGCGTTGTACTAAGTTCTAAAGTTTTTGTTCCACTGTTGTGGTTGCTTTAGGGTCTCCAAATATTTGCGTTAACTATTCTGCGAATCCGTTCCAACTTGTAAACACATACCGTACGTCCGGGTTAGTAGTTGTTACACCGTTTACTTGTATCTCTATAAGGTAAGGCTTAAACCACTCTAAAGCTCTTCCTATTAAGAATAGTCCTGCGTATGCTACCTAGTCCGTAGGTGTTGCTAACTTCGCTCCTTTCTATATAACCTTAAAATGCATCTGTATAAGAAACCCTTTAAGCTTTAACTTTTCTCCTAAGAACCGTTTAATTAAAGGTAACTTAACCTTTGCTGCTTTAATTCTATTAATACGTTCTTTAAGTAGCCTGCTATTGTCCTATAAGTAATTAACTATTTCTTATAACTGACCTCGTATAACTACTTAAGAATCCGTATCTGCTATACTAGTGTCTCCTAACCCTAAGGTTGTGGCTGCCGTCGACGTCGTTGTAACTGGTGCTTTGGGTGGCATAATGTTTGACTTTATTTAATACCGTAACCTTGGTAGTGAATGTGTAACGGAACCTTGTAGTAGGAACTACGGTGGGTCCTATTATTGGGCTAGGTATGTAGGTAAGAACAGTGTTAACAACATAATAATAACTAGTGGAGTAGTTGCCTAATAGATTAACTCCAATTGTATTCTAAAATTTACTATAAAGAGAGAACTATCTGGGTAGGGACTATGGTCCTTTAAATACACAACCATACGCCTAAGAAATCCCTTCGCTCCATAAGGTACGTGTGCTCTATCTACTTTATTATAAATTACACAGATCACACGGATTATATAGATCACATTATATGACCTTAGCTACTATTCCTCGTTATATGGTTCCACTGGATCTATCCTGGACCGTGCCTGTATTAACCAACTAGCTTCCTCCGACTCTTCTCCAAGTAGTCGTAATATTGTACTTAAGCTGTCCGTAACAAGTTGTTAAAACTATATATTTAGAACTACTAGGGAAAGAGGGAGAGTGGTAGGGTAATTGTTAGGATAATTACCTTGGCTACTTCCTCTAGCGACTTAACTGTTATTTCCATTCCTATAAGCTTTCTTATAATTATATATAGGGTCTATAGGCGCTTTATTAAACGGAATCTCCAAACTAAGGCCCTAGGTAGAATAATATACTATTAATTACCTAAGCTTCTAATACTTCTTAACTTTATTAGGGGAAAGGAGGTACTCCCCTACTCCTCCATTTAGGCTTACTGCTCGCGCTTTTCTTAGGGGCTATAATTCTATAGTGCTAAGATAAAGCTGTTAATTTTCTGGGGGGACTAGTATAGAAATTATTCTTATTAAGCGAAATTTTAAAAGGGGTATAAAATAAAGATTAAGGTAGTGCTAACGTTATTATTCCTGTTAGAGTTACTATTGCTTTATAGTTTTTAAAAGCTTTAAAAGGGAATTAAAGGTCTTTTTAAGTATATATTAGCCCTCCCTTTGCCACTAGCTCTCGCCTATTACCTATTACTCCTTACCCCTTGTCTAGGTTTCTTATTAAATTAAAACATTTAATGTATGCGCCTCCGGTATAGACTAGGGTCAATTGCCGTTTATAGGGTAAGGTTTATAAGGGCTTAAATTCTGGCGCCTAATTAATACTTAGCAAATTGTAGTAGAACCGTATCCGCCCGTCTAAGCTAACGTGTTTAGCTCTAACACAGCCATTACATCTAGCCCCTTATTAGGAGGCTAATGGCATAAAATCTTTACCCTCGTTCCTTAGTAAAGGGCAGCGCTAACGTGTCTATTTACTTCCCAATAATGCCAATCCAGCTAATCTTTTGCGCCGCTTATATTAGTAGGTAAAGTCCTACTTATATGTACGCGTTACAAGCTATCTATAACGAAAGGAGGTAGTGTCCTTATTAGTGGTGGGCGGGGCTCTTTAATGCTAACCGCCTAGTAACGGATACACCTGCCGCTTATATAGTGATTATATACATGTGTATAAATACGCAGCGTAAAAGACCGCATGGGATGCCGCGTGATGCTTGCCCTCCTAATATAGCTAGCTAGTATTAGAGATCCTTCGCAGTTATGCCGCTATGCCACTAATCTATTATATGCCCAAAAGCTGCAAACTTCTAATTTTGATCTAGGTTGTTCCCACTATAGCCTTATAGCTTAGAAGGCCAGATCTTTAATCCCCTACTACTATGCTATTAAGTAGTAAGGCAGCTAGAGCTGATAGCCCCTTAGCCCTAAACTAGTAGATCGAACAGCGTCCCCGAAATATCCCTAGTAATGCAACTATACTACTAGACAGACATGCATGGCTACCTAGGCGATGCTCTGTGCAATGTCCATTTAATACCTTATATAAGTAACCCGCCGCGTTATTACCGAAAGATTTAGACTGAGCGTGACACGGGTAATAACGCAGATTGGCATACTAACGTGGCCATTTCTATAGAGCAGATTGACACCTATAGGTGGTAGCTGGCTAGATATAATTGAATGACCTAAATAGGAGGTGAATGTCCGTACTCTAATATGGGAGGAGTTTCTTAAGGCCGTAGTAGAAAGGGTAAGGGACGATTATTACTCTAGCGGTAAATTAAAAAGGGCGGTTTTATCTATTACGCCGAAGAGAGTAAAAGAGTAATTCGCTATTGGGAAACCCAAGAGGCGCTATGGTACCATTAGTCTGAGATATGGAAATTGCTGGAAGCGGGCTAGGCTTGTGTATGCGCGGACGTTAATGGGGGCATTAAATGCCTTATGGGGCGGAGTAGGAGGTCCAATTAACGCGAGGGTATGCCGGCAGGGGGAAGGCGAGGTGTTGGGGAAAAAGAGAAGATAGAGGAGGGAGAGTAAGGGGGTGTTCGGTTGCGGCTCCAGATTAAATCTGGAGGCTTTAGAACCGAGTTGATCTGAAGCCTCAATCTAATCTGGAGGCGACTGTTTGGTTAATCTGGCGACTTTCTGATCTGGAGCTCCTCTAGATTGGCAACCGCGTCAAATTCGCACGCTTTACCGTATATAGTAGTTAAACTTGAGCTCTTGGCGTCAGATTAATCTGGAGCTTTTTTTTCCAAGTCAATCGTCAAGTTAAATCTAGAGCTCTGCTTGTGCGCCCGTCCGATTGCCCACTATGCCCCCATCGCCACCACCCCTACCGACGACGGTATTACTGCAGCAACTGCAGGCCCTATACGATGTCCTCTTCTTAATTCTTGCTGTCGCCGTTCAGATCTAACCAGTCGGCGTTCGTACTCAACACACTGATATATAGCGGGGGACGTCATGGACAACGCAATTGCTCTATAGCCACCCACAGAGGCTTTACAATTTGATAAGGATGCGGCCAGAGGTATTTAGGAAGTTGCTTAAATGGCTTTAAATTAATGGCGGCTTAAAGGATACGAAGCTTCTATCGGTAGTAAAGAAGTTATTAATATTCCTGCTAATATTTTCTAATAATTAGTTATACCAATTGGTTTATAAGAAAACGCAGCACGCCCTATTAACAGTTAAGGAGTAGGCAATACGTACTTTAATATAGTCTTTTTGCCAGAGCTAATTTAGTATATAGAGTAGTATATACAGTTCTTCCTGGGCTCGTTAAATTGTATAAGAAGCTCGTTAATCTACCTAAAAATACTACGCCAGATAATATTGTGGATGACCCAAAGCAATATCCATTCTTCGCCGATTATATTGGAGCGCTTAACAGTACGCATCTACCAATTGCTATTAAAGGCGGGTATAAGCGGTAAGCTCCCTAGCGCGGTAGAAAAGGTATATTAACGCAGAACGTTCTGGCTGCCGTTAATTTTAATATAAACTTCGTGTACGTTCTGGCTGGATAGGAAGGCACCACCCATAACTATAGAGTCATTGATTTGGCAAAGAAGAAAGGCTTTAAAGCTCCATAAGGTTAATATTATCTTGCTAACGCTGGTTACTCAAATACCTCTATAATGTTAGTACCATACTGAGGCGTTTGATATCACCTTCGTAAACAAGCTTAGGTAAATATAAAACTATAGAATGCAAAGGAGCTGTTTAATCTACGTTATACAGGACTAAGAAATATTATTAAGCGTACCTTTAGAGTCTTTAAGGCACGATTTTAATACTTTAAGGCAGCAAGACAGAACTTCCCTCTAGCAACATAGGTTCTTTTAGTATATGCATTAATAGCGGTGCATAACTTCTTAAATATATATAATCCGGATAATCTAGAAAGCTACAGCGTAGTAAAGGATAAGGAAATTGATAAGGAGGATGCGTAGATAGCAGAGAAAGAGAGCGAGGTTGCTATAAATTAAAAATAGGACGAAATTGCAGAGCTTATATAGAGAGGCTATTATTAGGCAATTGGGAGGCCTTTATAATGTATATATACATAATCTATAAGTAAATTACTATATTAAATTATGTACGAATACATTTTACTGCTATAGATTGCGCCTTAAAAGAGCTTCTTAATATAATTGCTTTAATTTTGCAAAGTATATTTATAATAAGTTTGGAATTTTATTAATTTATATATAAAATCCTTATTAA
>Ga0307507_10009037_pt1 | contig 13453 bp, 15 predicted proteins | sample 7_EM_MG_FD_207223 | JGI IMG/M metagenome (GOLD analysis project Ga0307507, IMG submission 207223) | Populus trichocarpa ectomycorrhiza microbial communities from riparian zone in the Pacific Northwest, United States - 7_EM | ecosystem: Host-associated > Plants > Roots > Unclassified | place...
ATTTGTGTCTCCATCGACTCTTGGACCACCTTCACCCCCACCCTCTGAACCATCGTTACAAAACGGTGGATATCTCAATAGCGATGATATCAATGGGTTCAATCGTGCCTTTCCTCCCCTTGACGAGTTGAATAACGAACCAGTTTTCCCCTCTGTACCGACCAGCCCGCCTATTAACAACAATAAATCAAGTTCAACTACTAATCCTACACCCAGGCAGAAGAATGGTTCACAAGGCGCGGAACAACCCATATCCCGTTCACCGTCCTCGCGCAACTTCACTATACCCATCGAACGCCCTGTAAGCACACCACTTACCCCCACCAACAACGGGTTCACTAGCCGTCCCCCATCTCCCCCAACCCCTAGAACGAATAATGCTCCTCACAAACCCTCTGCACTGTCGAATGGTGCAAGCCCGCCAAAAGTCCACTTGCCTGTCACAAACACAGCCTTCCCCAAGGATCTGTCATCCTATATCAAAGACTATAATGTGCTGCTCATTGACGTACGACATCGCGCTGAATTCGACCGGGAACACATTGGGGTGAATGCCGTGGTTTGCGTCGAACCTTCGGTCCTTTTGCGAGATGGGTGCGTTCCCCTACTTTATATATTGTGATGTGAATTGCTTATTCGATATTGGTACAACCAGCATTACTGCCGAAGCGCTTGAGAACGCAATGGTCGTCGCCCCGCGACAAGAATACTCACTTTTTTCCAACCGTGACAAGTTCGACCTCGTAGCCATTTACGATTCTTCCTCGACAACTTTTGGTTCGGATACTACGCCGATATCCATTTTAGTACGCCTCATATGGGAACAAGCATTCAAGAAGATGTTGAGGAGGATGCCAATGCTTCTTGTGGGAGGTATTGAAGCTTGGAAAAAGGAGTTTAGGGAAAAAAAGTTGGTTAGGAATCCGGGATATGCTCCAGGAATAGAAATCCAGAAGCCTGTGCCATTGTCAACCCAAAGGGATTATTTAGCTGGTGTTGGTGTTTCACATAGTCGCAATCCGTTCGTCAACCAGTCCGCGAGTCCCAGGGATTCTCCTTCCGTTGGGACGACCAGCCCTCGTGACTCTGCTATGACTAAATCCCCAGAGCAGTCTGGACATGCAAGGTTAGTTTCTTCCACCACTCTTAGACAACGACATCGTTGTATTCACCCATGGGATCAGATCTCCGGCAGATGCCGTCTATTCTGGCTCTTATGTTACTGTTCCTAACGGACAACTGTCTCGTCGACCTGCCATTACTAGGTCAACTCCCGGCTCACTCTCGTTTAGCAGAAGCGCAACTGAAAGTGTGGGTGGTTGCGGATTATGTTTGATAAATTGTCGATTAACATTTTGTTCACTTAGGCTGGTTCTCACTCGATTTTAAATGGCGTCCCACCATTGGTTTCACCCATCTCATATCCTTTGTTTCCTCGTTTATCTCCCAATACATCCGGCTCAGGTCCCGCACCGTCTCCTAACTTACCACCACCACAGACTACCCCTCCTCCACACTATGACATTACATCTCCACCTCAAGCATCCATCAATCCATCTCAGTCATCATCTCGAAAACGCAGCGATTATGTTGATCAGTCCCACGAGGCACTTCTTAATTCTCTGAGGTCACCTGTTACCGGAGTTGCTACCGGTTCTATTGGCATTGGGATCGACTATCCAGAGCTAAGCCCTTCGCCTTTGGTTCGACCGCCTCCACCGGTTGCCACACCTTCACTTTCGGAAAGGCAGGACAGCAGACCCAGGCGGCCGCACGGTTATTCTACATCTACTGTTCCTACTACTGCACACGATACACTAGCCAATGCCCCACCAACACCGCCAAGGATTCCCTCGGACTACCCTGTCAGCTTTTGGAGTGATATGCAGATTGGAGTTAGTGGGTTGAAGAATTTGGGAAATACGTGCTACATGAACGCACCTATCCAATGTTTGAGTGCGACCGTACCGTTCGCGAGGTTTTTTACAGAGGGTCGTTGGAAGAGTGGCATTAATTATACGAATCCGCTGGGCTCGAAGGGTCAATTAACGGGAGCGTTCGCGAAGTTGTTGCATGAGATGTGGGGAGGTGATTTACCCTACCTAACACCCATCGATTTCAGGGTAACTCAGAGCCTTTTTATGTCAGTGGACTGCGCTGACATTTTATTGCCACTAGAGGTCGATATGTTCTCTGAATGCACAGTATCTGGGGTCAGATCAACATGATTCCCAGGAATTTCTCAGTTTCCTCATTGATGGAATACACGAGGACTTGAACAGGATCATAGTCAAACCTCCGCTTAGACAGACGCCAGAAGAAGATGCGGAGCTGGATATGTTGCCACCCCAGATTGGAAGCGAAAGAGAGTGGAGAACGTGGAAGTCAAGGAACGACAGTCTCATTGTGGACTACTTCCAAGGACAATTCAGAAATCGGCTGGAGTGCCTGACTTGCCATAAGGTGAGGTCTCTTCACGTTTTCGCATTTTCGCAGTGTGGGTCTAATCTTGTTATTGAAATAAGACTTCGACGACATATAATGTATTTTCTATCCTGTCCCTTCCAATTCCCAACATGCGAAGCGGCAAGGTGCCCATCCAACGTTGTCTAGATGCCTTCTTCAACGAGGAGGTGCTAGAGAAGGATGATGCTTGGTAAGACCAGCATTTCTGTACCCCGTGCAACCCAATTAACACACCAACAACCGCAGGGACTGTCCAAAATGTAAAACCAAAGTTCGCGCGTCCAAAAGGCTCTCCCTTGCTCGCCTTCCACCCATCCTGATGATCCATCTCAAGCGATTCGAGGCAAACGGCAGATTCTCAGACAAAGTCGACACCTTCGTCGATTTCCCTATAAAGAACTTGGATCTAACAAACTATATGCCACCACCCCTTCCCCATGGCGCTGATAAACCAGGGTTGACAAAATCGTCCATGTCGCCTGATGACCCGCGGACGCAGTTGCCTCCCTATCGATATGATCTATACGGTGTGACGAATCATTACGGGAATCTGAGCAGCGGACACTGTTTGTCCTCTTACCTTTCTATACCTCACCCAGGACTGATCCTTTTATTCTTGTTAGACACTTCATTCATTGCATCGAAAGGGGGTTGGCTTTATTGTGACGACAGTAGTGTCAAACCTGTTGACCCCAAGCAAGTAGTGGTAGGTAATCACTCTGTCTCCAGAATGCAGCCTTTGACATTATTAAATTATCAGAACCAAAAGTCGTATGTTCTTTTCTACAAGAGAGTCCGGAGTTGACAGGTTAGTTTTTTTTTACCCATCCGATACACTTTCACCAGAAATTTTGCTATTCTCGTTATTGTCCATTCCATCGTGTTCGTGTACTTACATCTAGAATTTGCATGCCTCACTCTTCAGAACGTTTCAAGAACATGATACATGTTACAACTGATTATCACCTTATGAAGAAAATAAACTTTATACTACATATTTTATGATGCGTTCATACCCATTGGTTTGGCACTGGACTCGTTGGCTTCGTAATGGCACTTGTGACATACCCATACATCCTTGGTATCAAGGTGTCCATTCAAACAATAAGTTGTCTCCGGTACACGATAGAAGGATGGTGAAAACTGCGAATGACACCGAAAGCATTCGGGCTCCGGTAGCGTTGGCAGTACAGGGTTCCCATCACTTTTTATGTTGTGAAGTATCGTATCCAGGCGACGAGCTTTGCGAAGAAGAGCATGCGCTTGACCGATAGCTGCTTGTTTGTATGCTTGACAATACACTTGCAGAGCCGTCTGTCAAGAATAAAAAGGATAATGACCCGGCATAAAGTTTGGGACTCTACATACCTGGCCACCGTCGTTGGTTTCACAGATATCATAAATTTTTCGCTTGCTTCTGTCATGATCCCTGCACGACACTATCGGATTCATACAACCTGTCTCCCCTTTGAAGGTCGTCGTTATAGTTGTGTCTCGACGGCTGCTCTTTACCTCCACGAAACATCAGTGAACAAAAGAGGGGATCTTTGTCTATAACGTACAGGCTGGATCTCAAATCCAAACTTGTCTCCATGCTTCCATGCACAGGACGAATGAAATTCTCTCGGACAGTCACTGCAACGGATTACCGCTCCGTCTCTTTCACCACATAGAGAACATCTCTGTAATTTCACTTAGAAAGCGGCAGAATCTAAAGAGATGCAACACTAACTGCAGTCCATTTGTGACGGGCTACTGCGTTCAAGCCCTCTACCAAGCGAAGCCGGGTCGCATCGGTGAAGGTTAATTCTTGAGTAAAAACAGCGCAAAGAACATGTGCCCATCCTTGTCCTTCAGTTGGTTTGCACGCTCGGAGGAAACTATCACTGGGAGGATATGGCTTCCTTTTCCTCTCCTCGTTTGTTGCTCTAGGGCAAAGCAGGCAATCGGGATTCTATGAAGAGAGTAAGGGAAGTCCTTTGACAGAAATAGTATCTCACAATGGATGCATCCAAGGTTTCTTCATTTTCGCATAAATCACAGATCCAAGAATCCAAAGAAGATGGGTCAACAAGAATTCCACACGTTCCTGAACTAGTGATCAGCCTGAGAACAGTAGATAAAATTAATCCCTTACCTGCATGAACGCGAAACCCGCAGACTTTGCATTTAACTACCTTGCCAATAGGACCGGACTTCATGCAAGCTAAACATCTATTTTGAGGAGCGATGGAAATGGTTGGGGGAGGCGTCGAGTGAGCTGAAGCACTTGTCTGACGGAGGGTCATTAATAGGTAAATACAAGAAAAAGGAACACGTACTCTTGATCGTTTGGCAGTTTGGGACGATAATGGTGTCCCTTCTCTCTTGTCCCTCGTCTTTGAAGATGATAGGACCTCCTCCCTCACAGGGCGTACGTTGAGATCAGCATACTTTCTCCAATTTGTCCCGCAAGTGTCGCAGAGGATGTTGGTTGGCAGACCCTTAGGAGCTTTCCACCAAACGTTAGACTCGCGACTCCTACAGGCCCCACAACTTGGGGTTTTGGAGGGCTGTGCGATAACGGAAGACTCGTCGTCAGAGTGACCAACACGCTGACCCTCTTGTACTTCTGCCTGTGTCCTGTATTGCAACCTGGAGGACTTGGGTGATGGGCCTGACTGCTTGCGTCGTTTGTTAGCCTCTCCTAATTTCATACTATCGAAAATTTAGTTGTCTCGTTTATTAAGATGGAGAAAAATTCACTTCTTCCAATGACCATAGAACCGGACAACTTCATGGATACTCCGTGTCCCAACTTCATCCCGGACCAGACGAAGTTCAGCGCCGTGTTGCATGATCGCATCTTCAAATGCAACGACTTCTTCTCGACTCCATTCCTTGTCTGTAAACGGAGTCTCTTCTTTGCCTTTCCACTGGCAAGCTATTAGAACACATAACGGGTGCACTCCAACAGTACAAACCTTTTCGAGCCTTGTCGGCGTGATTTTAACGTATTGCATGGAACCATCCAATGCTGCTTCTGAAAGTCTACGCATGACTTCGGCCAACCAGTCTACGCTACATCGTTGTTCTGGGTCATTAGAGAGTCGGTTCAAAAGCTCGTCGGCTGAGGCAAAGAGTTAGTCTCTTGGATGGTAGACTATCGAGGTGAACCAAACCTTCAGCTCCTAGAATGGTGATCAGTGGCTATTCAGGTGATACCACTTAAGAGTCTCACTTTCCGCATCTGTCAGGGTACTAAGGGATGATAGTATTTCAACGGTAGCATTATTGTCGAGGCCCCTTTCCTCATCTGAATGCGGTAATAGGTTTCAACAAGGGAAGGGAATGGGGAATGCAAGAGCCCACCTCTGGGAGGATTTCTGTACGGATTGGAGTCATACGGTGACACATGAACCTGATACTTTAGTCCGAGGCGGGACGCAGTACGGGGGAAAATAAGGTCTTCAGGGTCTTTTCCAGGGATGAGAACTAGTAACTTTGAGAGAAACCACAACTGACCAAGAGTATCTTCAGCTAGGGTATGTTGTCTATTGGATTTTCAATAACCCTTATCAAAGAATAAATAGATTAGATACCCAAAATATCGGAACGGCCACATGTTAAAATGTCTGACAGGAAGATTTTCTTCCATATCAGCAAGGACTCGGTCCTTCCTTGGTCTGCCACGACCGCGGGCAGCAGGGGCATTGGACTTAACCCTACCGTTGCCAGCATTAGGACGAACATCATGGCTGTCAACTTCTTCCTCATGTCGGAGAGAACAAGGAGCACAAGTCCAGCCATATCCTCTAGATGGCTTAGCAACTAGTGGGGGTTGGACACATCGCATGTGGAACCATTTTTTGCAGCGATCGCATGATACAGAGTCAGAACTGGTACACTGTCAAATAAACTTCAGGAGAATCAGACAAAATACTTGCGTTGGACACCAATCGTTGCAACTGTCACAGAGACGGATGTTATCAGTTAGGTCAGGGATGACTTCCTTCTCTGCAACAACATATTCATATCTAGAGACAAGCACGTCTCGAATGTTGTCAGGAACTATAAAACCAGCAAGGGTATTGTCTAAGCATTAGAACAATAAAAGCACCACGAATAAAACTTACGATTCCGGACGTCTTGTGACGGGATTACTTCGAATTCCTTCTTGATGTAAGGGTCGAATAACCTATTGAAATAGAACCTATCTGGCCGCTTTTTCCACCCAGATAAATCAGAAATTCTGTCTCTGTGAACCACGTGGCACTTGGCCCGTAGCTGATTAATGTCGCAAACTTCCGAGTATATGGCAGCAAGGAGTAACCGCGGATCCGACACAGGTCTGTCGCTAACATCACTAGGACGATAATACCATGCTAGGCGGACTCTGGTATAGATATATTTCTTGCTTTCTTCTCCTTTAGGTGCATCTTCTGGAGGAAGGAATTGCATAATTCTTGCAATAGAATAGGGTGTGCCATCTCGAGTATCCCAGCTGGGCGAACAGTATACGTGGTCTTTAAAAATTAAGTGAGTGATAATACAATAACCGTAGGATAAATTTACCATTTATTTTAACCTCTTCACCATTCTTAAGGAATACGCGAAATATCATCCCTCTAATGTACGAAGGTGGAGGGAGAGGAACAAGATGTGTAGGTTTCCGTTTGGAACTTAATCGTGTGCAATGTTTATGTAAGCACTAGTACTTATTATCTTCTTAAGTACCTCGAATTGAACTTTAAAGCAACTTTATATATGATGCATCTTTCGAAGTTATTGTTGCATCTAACAGCACGATAGAAGAGATTTTTTCATCCAACGATTCACATCTTGAGTGACTGCTATACATGGACGACATAAATAAAGTAGGGTAAACTTGTAGTGGATAAATTTAGGTACAACAAAGCAGAGGCGGAAAGTCAACTGAAAGTGAAGAAAGTATGAAAGTGAGTGTTCAAGCATGTTTTTAAGTACGGATGAATGTTACAATTCCCCTTGTTGGCGTCTTTCCAATTCAATCATCTCCTTCTTTGTCCTGTATCCGCCGTAATATGATACGTTTGCAGATGAGGTAGTACGTTCTACCAGCGCAGTAGGCAAAGACAAGCTCGCCGCTGGTATATTGCCACTCGAATTTTCAACAACATCTGTTGACTCCAGCCGGTCGGATTCGTCGATCGGGGGAGTCTGATGCCTCAGTCCTTGGTGATTGTCCGGTGGCATTCGAGGGCGATGTGGGACATTCACATCTGTGATGCGCTGGTGGATTTGCCTTGAGCGATTCCTCCGTGCCCAAAGTGACAAGACCTGAGGGGGACCTCGTGTCTTGCGATGGTCGGTGGTGGATGCAGTCGCTACATCTGCTACTACCATACCGAGGCGTGGTGTTTGATTAAACGCAGCGAAAAACGATGTTTTAAGCTTTTCACGCCAAGTCAAGGTTTGTCTGCGATCTTCTCGAATGGATCCCTCGACCCCAAGGTAAGGTGAAGAGGATGCGAGATCGAAGCCTTCTGTGGTGGTGGCAGAAAATCTGGGAGTTGGGAGGTTGGAATTTGGAATGGTGGCTGGGATTGGAAGCGGGACTATTTTCTGTCTGCGCTTTTTGAAGACGAAAAAATATGCCAGCAAGAGGGCGATGACTACGCAGAGAGCCACCACGCCGCATACCAAACCTGCGATGCTGATGGATGGTCGATTAGCATTGCTCGCTATTGAGGTTGCAGTAAGAGTTGGCCCAGTTTGTGTCCCAATAGATACGTTTTCTCCTTGGAGGAGGATGTAAGCAAGACTGAGAGGGGTAGTATTGTTGTTTCCTTCGAATTTTACGATGATTGTGTGCAAACCATATGGGTATACATCCGTGCGAAATAGTAGTTGGTTATAGGCTGTGGATGCATTCGGGGATGATAGTCCCTGTAGACGGAAGGTGTTTTCCATTCCACCGTCTATCGAGAATGAGGCCATTGCAGGTTGGATTGGGAGTTCTCTAGGATAAATCCCATACCAAGAAAGGGTGGTACCTGTCAATTGAGTTAAGAAAAAAAAAGGGGGATGGGAAAAATGATGCTTACCTGTGAATTGGAATTGAACTGAAGCTTTCCGGGTGCGTGTTATTGCTGATGAGTTACTCCAAAATTGCCAAGAAGAATCATAAACCAAAGTAGAGTCAGAGAAAGGGACGAGAACAACAGGAACGTTCTGCAACGCAGAACTGGGTGAGGGGGTATAGAGAAGGTAATCGAACCAGAAAAGCTGTCCAAGCGTAGAAACGGATAAAGTGAAGGTGTGATTCATATCCAAAAGGCCGTCCATGCCACACATACGCCAATTATTTTCTTGGTTCCGAAAAGGAGGCAAAGAACTTAGTTGGACGCCATTTAGATAGCAACTCCAGGCAGGATCAATAACGCCGGATGAATTTCGAATACTATTAGTTCCGTAGATATCGATGGCTGTCCCTGTACAACTGATTTTAACACGACACCGGGAGACATAAACAAAAATGGGTATACCAGAGAAGGAGAATGAAAAGCTGCCATTTGACGGCGTTCCGTGCAACGTTGTATTCAATGTTTTTCCAAAATTGCCAACGTCGTCCTTAGTGCCTGTGTCATCTAAGATCCAGGGAGGATTGGTAGAGTAAACAATGCTTGGATGGGTATCGTCGATGACCACCCTCCTGCCTCCATTGGCCATGGCATAACAAACTTGGTTGAGGGGTGTGGAGACAGTGCCAGGTCCGCACTCATTTGGGGGTAGCCGGTAGTGGCTGTGCAGAACGGCGCGGTTGCCAGTGGTTCAATTCGTTTTAATCGTTTAGCAACAACTACTTATCATGAAACAGTCGACATTGAACTTTGCAGCTGCGAAACGGACAGCCTCGAATTCTTACGCCCAAGTTGGGAAGCCCAAGCTCACCTCTTCGACGACTGTCCCAAAATCCAAGACTTTTACCAAAGCTACTATCAACAAGAGGGAAAGCACTGACGATGATATCGACGACTATGACGATGTTGTGATAAAAGAGAGCAGTGGCGAAGAGATCGAAGAGGTGGAATCAGTCGATTCTAAGCTATCGAAGGTTGATGCTACCGATGCATTGAAAATCTCCAGCGTTGAAGACAATGAAACACTGACCAGAAAGTCACGCTCACAGACGAAGAAATCGCAACCGTCAAAGCCTGGAAAGGAGAAAGGCTCAAACGTGGAGACGGCTTCTCAATGTTTCAAACCTGAGGACGTTCAGAAAAAAGTTGAAGAGCTTCCAGAGCTAGATCCATCGGACAAAAGGTGGAACAAGCTCCATAAGGCTGCAAAAGTTAAGCTCGGAGGAGTTCCTGGTTTGTTTCGCGTATTTTGTGCGACTCTCCGACATTAACGCCTATTGAACAGTCCACGGTAAGGACGACAATAAAGTGCAGCAGATCTTACGGGTTTTCGACAAGTACGTATTTTGTCTCTTTTGTTGTCGCAAAGAGTCGACCCTCTCTTACCGTCAGTTCGTATGAATATGGGCCATGTATTGGCATGACACGACTAGAACGTTGGGAAAGAGCCGAATCTCTTGATCTAAATCCGCCCAAGGAGGTGCGCTTTATGCCAGTTGAAACACAACATGCCCTCACCTCGTGGGTTACAGGTTTATGAAATTCTGATGACGAAACAAGGACAGAAATTACAAGAATATAAACAATCCGTTTTCCATGGTGAAGTCTAGTTTGTAGTTAAACCCCCATGTGAGTGGTTGCCCGCTTTGAAGCAGGCAAATGAAAAGTTGACTTATGTACTTTAGATTTATGTACAATGGATTGCTTAACGAAAAGCTGACATTTTATTTACTTGTAGTATTTAGACTTGCTGGGTGGATGGTTCTGACAAGACATGTACCAACTTCATGAATGAGCATTGATTTATATGCATAAAGACAACCGTGTGCGTGACAAAGGAACAATATAAGTTGCAAGCCAAATGAGAGAAGAATTATCTGTAATATCTTGTATGGGTTATCCATTCAATGCTATTTAGCCCTTCCACCCCTTCCCATTGGTGGAGCGTCAGCACTATTAATTGGGACCCTTCGTGGTCCACCACCAGGAAGCGAAGGTTTTGCGACTGGCTTTTCCTTTGACAAAGCCTTCGCTCTCTTGGTTGTCTTGGCCGCTGGCGTAGAAGGTTGCCTTACGGTGCTGCTGGGCACAGGTCGCATTTTCTGCAGGACATCCCCATCTCCCGAAGAGGGTTTAGAAAATACTTTCTGCTTGCTTGAAATCCTGTTTTCCTTCTCCAAAACTGCGGATGGTCGGACACGCTCGACAGTCTTTGTCATCTTGCCATTTGTCTCAGGAACAAAAACACGTCCCCGCACTGGAAGAGCTTTTCTAGGCTGGCAGACTTCTTGTTTCTTCTGCAAAGCGTTTTTAGTACCCGAATCGCATCCTATTTCTTCGAGTGATAACACAGGTGAAGGTGCTGGTTTGGAAGCAACTCCCAAGACGGCTGTTTCCAGCGAATCACCTTCGCTTGAATCCAAGACAGGTGATAAGGGGTTGTTGGCGGCTTTCGGTGGTGTCATAGGTGAATCAGACAACTTCAGTATCCGACTGAGAGGGCTCGGCCGGGCGGGAGAATATGCATGCACCATCCTTTGGGCGAAGGGTTTTGCGACTGGGAAAGGTCGTCGGATTGGAGCCGGTGTCACAGGACTGGAAGGGGAAATTTCAAGTATTGGGGGGGAAAGCAGTCCTTTGTCTTCAATGGGTCGATCTTCTCGAGCAGGAGGCAGGACAGGTCCAGTAGGCAGTGACGCCCGAGGTGATGGTGGTGGGAGGACAAAAGGTGTTGGGAGAAGAGATAACGATGGAGCGAAGGACGACATATGCGGTGGTATCAACTCCGTTTCATAAGATACAACTTTTTTTGGAGACGGTAGAGACGTGCGGTAAGTTCTTGAACCACCGCCTTTCCCAACTGTGACGCCTTTGGCTGGGGATCTTCGCAGGGACCTATGCGGTGATTTGTGCCGGGACTTATGTGGCGATTTCCTCGGAGATGGGCTTCGGAGTGCATGATTCGACTTTGAGAGAGTAAGAGACCCAGGGGTAGCAGAAAGATCGGTAAGCATCTTCGTAACTTCCCATGAACGTTTTTCTTCTACGAGTCGAAAGCGGTCAGCCTGGGTTACACGTTAGTGCACAGTCGCCGAAGGGTATTATCATCCTGACCGCTAGTTCAGCCTTTTCTTTACCCAGCTTAATCGTTGCTTCTGTGAACCACTGGCGATCCCGATCCAGCTCGGCCCGCAGCTTCTCAAGTCTATCTCTTTCTTCGTCCCTCTGCGGAGCAGTCATCAATTCCATACTAATTTCATCGGTTTCTCTCTTAGAGTTGCGTTGATCAGCTGCATATTTATCGAACAGGTCTCGCGTTTCTGTCATCTGAGCCAGAGCTTGTTTCTGGGAGGTGACTATAGAACATGTTTGAATTGGACATGGATGTAAAAATTGTTGTGAAGCATACCCAAGTCCCCCTTCAACTTTGTAATAGTATCCAGCAGTCTCTGTACCTCATCTGTGGTGACTTGAGGATTGGTCTGAGGATTTTGTACGCGGGTGACCTCAGTGCCCAAGCTCGAAAGTGTCTGTTCCAAAGAATTTAAAACACCCAAAACTTTGTCACTGACGGAAGCAGCTGTTGAAGGAACGAATAATGTTGTCATCGTAAACTGCGTGGGCTATCCGACAATCAGGTAAGAAGGGGATTCAGAGTCCAAGATACTCACATCGTCACAGACTGAGCCACCAGGCACCATACTCCGTGCCTTGTGGTGGAGGGATTGAAGTTCATTGATCGCGTTGAGGATCAATTTCCGTAGCATGAGGTTGTCATCACCCAAATGGTTCCTCGCTTGTTCCGCCTGCTCCAGGGCAATATCAAGGAACCCCAATCCCTTGCCTACGACTTGTGCACCATCGACAACGGCGACGTTAGCACATCGCATTCCGCTCTGCGTCGCACCCAGTTTAGTTTGTGAATCGGCAATCTTTTGCCATTTATCCAGCAAACGCTCAACCTCCTTTTCCTTCTTCTTTATCTCTGCCTGATACGTCGCTCGGACTCCCTGTAAGAGTGTTTTTGTCCTCTGTAACTCTGCAGCCGTTTGTTTTTGGGTATTTTCAACCGCCTGCAAACTTCTAACCGACGCTCTTTGGTACTGGTCAGAAAAAACGCCTATAAACAGCAGATCGGACGTACGCAAGTTTTGACTTATGATGATTCATTTCTCGTTCCGCGCTCGCTGATTTCTCAAGCTCGTTGGTATGGAGTGACCGCATTCGCTCCAAATCATAAGTAAGCGTCCTGCATTTTACTGTCAAGTCTTCCACATGTGACATATCTTGCTTTAAAATATGGATAAGCTGACAATCGGGGCCATTTCATGAAGCTTTCTTACCACTCTTTGGGCTAGTAGTCCAAGTAAGCACTTGACTATACGAGCAGAGTCATCGTTCGAAGCGCCATCCAAGCATAGCCCTGATGGAGCGAAGCCATGAGCCACTAGCTGTGCATTCACGTATTCCAATGTCGTTGTTGTCATGAAGATTTCAAGTAACGTCCACTGTAGTTGAAGGCGCGACAATACTCAACTTGAACTTTGGCCAAAAGGGGTTTGGCCGGTACCGGGCCGGCGTCTGTTGATTAGCATTTCACCGGCCCGAAAGCAAATTTGTACGCCTTTCTTTGTTTCATATCGTTTATGTGGTAGATTTGCCATCAGGTAAATACGATATAAGCATCGACCGTAAATAAAGACCAAGGGTCCTACAGGTATACTTCCAAAAGTTATTACATTCACTTTTTTGACGCATGTCAGCGACGCTTGTTACGATCAAGACCAACGCAGGATGTGTTTCTGCAGTGTCGCTTTAGAGCGTCTGCACGACTGAAAGTCTTTAGGCACCCGCCAATCCACAGTCCTTCGTCTTCAGGGACAACA
>Ga0307507_10009040_pt1 | contig 13451 bp, 15 predicted proteins | sample 7_EM_MG_FD_207223 | JGI IMG/M metagenome (GOLD analysis project Ga0307507, IMG submission 207223) | Populus trichocarpa ectomycorrhiza microbial communities from riparian zone in the Pacific Northwest, United States - 7_EM | ecosystem: Host-associated > Plants > Roots > Unclassified | place...
TAATACAGAGAGGGAGTGAGGGAGGGGGGAGGGAGTGGTGTGGTGTAATACAGAGGGGGAGTGAGGGAGGGGGAGGGAAGGAGGGGGAGGGAAGGAGGGGGAGGGAAGGAGGGGGTGAGGGAGTGAGAGGGTAGGGAGTGGTGTGGTGTGATGGAGGGGGGAGACACTGGTGAATACTCACATGGTGTCCTAAAATCAATGATGAACAACGAATGCCATTCATCGTTTGGTTTCATTTTCATACCTGGGTGGTCAGGGTCATCTGTGGGTGCATCAGTTTCAAACATGGGCACATCATTTTCAAATGTGGGCGGTTGTTGCGTGGTGGTGGTGGTGGCAGTCTGCCGTGGCCGGTCTTAGTATTTGGTTGCCATGTCGCTGTCAGCAACGTGGCACCTGGCTTCCCTGTCAGCAAAGAAAGTAGGGGGATGGGTGTGTTTACACACCTGGGGTGGGTTGATGTGCCACATCATTGTCGTTGTGTCATGTCCATCTGGCTGGCACTCATTCACCTGGTGACATGGTGTTGCTGTGTGGTGCTTGTTGTGTTGGGGCACAGCGTGGTGGGGTGGTCGATGAGGGTTCGTTGTTTGGGGTTGTGGGTCCTGGTGGTTGTTGTGGCTAGTGATGTGGGCCCTTGGTGTCGTTGGTGAGGGGGTCATCGCCTCCCATTGACCTGCCAGCTGCTGATGTGGCATTCCTGCATCGTTCGGATGGTGTACCAGCATGTCCAGGTGGTTGTCAGTGGTGGGCGGTGGTGGTGGTGTGGCGACAATGGGTGGGCGTCATGGGTGGGCATTGTGGGTGGGTGTTGTGGGTGGTGGTGGTGGTGGTTGAGGAAGAAGGAGGTTGTTGTTTGTTGATGTGTTTGTTGATGCCATGGTACACAGAATATATTGAGGTCATTTTATTGTCTTTCAATGGTTGCTTGGTGCAGCTGTTAGAGTGTTCTCTCATGATGTGTCATGGAGTCAAGTGTTCAATTCTCATACTTGACACTATTTTTGACAACAAATATTATGGTATTTTCCATATGGAATTTCAGCAGAATCCATATGGACTTGTTCCATGGAATCCAAGGTGGATATGCCCAAATTCCATATGGAATCCAGTGGAATCCATGTGGAATAGAGTTGGATTCCATGACCATTCCATGATCATTCCACATGGAATCCATGATGTCCATGGAACAATAAATTGGCTGAGGCCTCAGCCAACAGTGATTCCATACAGAATAACCCAGGGAAGGCAAAGACCTCCCATTTCCTATGATCTTGGGCTTGTTTAAATCTACTATGGTGTTGCATAAAGGGTCCAAAGAGACAAGAGGTGTATGTTCCTGCATTCTGGAGATATTTCACATTTTCTGTTTTGGTAGGTAGATACTCTAGGTTGCTCAATTCTCCAACATCTTTTATGATCTTTTAAAAGGCACAAAGATTTGCCACAAATCCCCCAATGGTGGAAAAATAACAATATTTTTTTCCTGGAACTAGGACCCCAGGCACTCTTATTAGTCCCAGAAAATATTCTCAGTCAAAATATATTTCTACCAACAATTCAGGGTCCAGACATGAAAAATATATTTCTACCAACAACCCAGGGTCCTGACATGAAAAATATATTTTGGTAAAAGCATAGATTTACAAACCAAATATATATACAATATAAATATACTCCCTGACATTTAGTCATGCAATATACCTGGAGTTTGCATGACTAATAGTCTGTTCCTTATGGGTGACTGAAGTGGATGAAAGCAGTAAAAATAAGCCAATGAAAGCGCTGGGATATGGGTATGAACAGCTGAATATGTTAACAAAAGTCACAATGAAAATCCCTGAGGTATACAATGAAAAATGCAATGAAATACCCTGATATGCACAATGAAAATCGCAATGAAAATCCCTGAGGTATACAGTGAAAAATGCAATGAAATACACTGATATGCACAATGAAAATCGCAATGAAATTTCCTGACATACAGAATGAAAAATGCAATGAAACCTCTCAAGGTATCTAATGAAATAGATTCATAGGCTCACCTACATATAATGAAAAAAAAGCGCAGCATTTATGAGAAAGAAGAACATAGGCAAATGAATGAAATGCCTTTCATAAAGACTGTGGCCTAAATCAAATATCTTGGCTGGCACTTGCCTTGTTTATATGATAAAAGTGGTAGCCACCAGTCTCACCTCACTAATTTCAGAGTTGTGTCACTCTAACCAGGCTATCTCTTATGGGGAAATCAGATGAAGTATGAGGATTCAAAACCATTGTCATTTGCCACACACCACTTCGTCTACATGCAATCTGTAAGTTATTTTTTCAGTCAATCATTCTTCAATTAAACACTCTCATAGTTTCCTGATGACATTGAGGAGACCTTTGATACTATTTTGGGAAAGAATATCACCCCCATGCTGCAAACACATCTTAAACAAGAGCTCATCCATGCAATATGGGAGCTTTTGCTTGATGATGAGTTTATGGAAGCATACAAGCATGGTATTGTAGTAAAATGCATGGAGTTCTCTGTCAACTCTATCCATGTTTTTTTATCTATGGTGCTGATTACCCTGAAAAGTATCTTGTTTCTCCAAATAAAATTTATGTTCATTGATCATTTCCACAGAGTGCTTCTGGCACTGATCAAATCCCTTGGATGCTGTCCCTGTCCTAGGTGTCATATTCAACAGGATCAAATCAGAGATCTTGGCACAGTCAATGACATGAAGCACCACACAAATGTTTGCAAAGACAATGCCAAGAGGCAAGAAAAGGTTCAGAAAGCATGCCAAGGCATCTTCAAAAAGGGCTACTGAGTCATGAGCAATGCCTTTCAGAATCTTACGGACCTGACATCACTGGTTCCCATACAAGCAAGTTATTTATGTCAAAAGTTTTACCCTACTTACTGTTTCACAGAATGCTTTCTCAAAATGGCTCTCAAAGTTTGGCTATAATTTCCATTCCATGCTTGTGCCCAATCTACTTCATGAATTTGAGCTAGGTGTTTGGAAAGCCATCTTCACATACCTTGTTTGAATGGTATACACTGTGAGGAACCATCCTAAATAGGAACCTCTCATGCACCTGAAGGTTCAGCAAAGGTGTGGAGGGGGTTGCGGCCAGAGGTAACTCACAGATGGACAAGGAACTCGGACTTGGGTAGGTTGTTAGAGTTAGGTAGGTTGTCGGTGTAGGGTGAAGGTCTAGCATAGGGTGGCATAGGGTAGGTTACCAGTGTAGGACAGATCCAGTGTAAGGTGGCGTAGGGCAGGTCCAGCATAGGGCAGCATAGGGTAGGTCTGGCCTAGGGCAGCATAGGATAGGTTACTGGCATAGGGCAGGTCTGATGTAGGGCGGCGTAGGGTAGGTCCGACATAGGGTAGGTCCACTGTAGGACAGGTTGTTGAAAAGAGATAAATGTGTAACAGGCTGAGTTCTGAATGGAATGAGGTGTATGAGGGGTCATTGGAAAGGTAGAATGGAGGAGAATTCCGATATAATGGAAGCGACAGGCTAGGGGGGAGGGGATCGAATGTGAGTGAGATCACGAACTGAATCAGACCTAGGTTAGTAATAAAATGGGAGCAAGGCTCAACCAGAGCTGGGAGCTAGAAACTCAACCATGCAGGACTACAACTGAGAGCAGGGCTCCACCAGGAGATAGCGACAAGAGACAAGAAACAGAGGAACAAGTCAGAGGTGCATTTGTAATATCAAGGATGAGGTAGTGAGTATACCTAAATACCCAGGATAAGTGTACAAGGTAACCTGGGGAAGGACAATGAGTACAAGGAAGAATAAGGGAGATGATGAAACAAGGGATAACAAGGTAACAAGATAACAAAAGGTAGTGATGAAGGGATAAGGTATCATGGTGATGGAAATACAAGGGTGAAGGGTCCATTGGGGAAGGGTGTCCCTGGGGTTGGCTATGTCAGGGCAGGGTTGTCCCGGGGTAGGGCATAGTTGGGAGAGTGGTTGGGATGGTTTGTGACATACACTCTCAGAGCTAGTGCCATACAAACTCTTGATCAATGGTGAGCAAGTCATGAGCGGCACAGTGGCTCAATGGCTACTGCATTCCCTAAAGGCAGGGTTGTGCACCAAGCTGAGAGGTGGAGGGTTCAATTCCCCCCTGCTGCAGTTACCATAAGATTGCACCCATGGCTCTGCCTAGTGATGTCAACAGCTTGGCTCAGAGCCATTAAGCCAAGCTGTTATTTGAGCCAGCCACACTGATAAATTGGCTCCCAGCTCAGAGCTGCTTAGAGCAGCCTGAGCCATGCCTCAACTTGCCTAAATGTCAGAGCTGCTAGATAGCTCTGAGCCTTTTGAAAACATTATAAAACACTGTTTACAAGACTCTACTGCTATTTTGAATGTATATTTTTGTATATTACTTTCCAGATCCATCTAGCAAGCATATTTTATCATAGGTATGAGGATATAAACAAGGCCAAATAATGTCATCAAAAATACCAATTTGTGCAAAATTCAAAAATATGATTTAGTTCTTTTGTGGGGATGGTCTACACATCATATTTTACAGTTAAAAGGTGTAAGTAAACTATAAAAACTAGGACAGCAAGCCCACAACTTTGGGAAATCTCAATCAGCTTAGCTGGCTCAGAGCCACTTAAATCAGCTTAGAGCCACTTAAATCAGCTTAGAGCCATTTTTGATCAGCTATGTGTCTGAGCCAAGCCATGAGCCAGCCAAGCCAAGCCATGATATCACTAGCTCTGCCATGGGACAACCACTGAGCTCCCCATTTTCAGGGTGAGAGGTCCAAAAGGGTCAGGGGTGTAATGCACTATCTGTGTGTTAAATGTGGGAGCTGTTGATGAAAGTTGTATGGCAAGCTGAAATGACAATGGTGTGGAAACCCAGCTATGATCTTGGTCAAAGCTTGGTCTTAAGAGAGAAAGAAAGAGGAAAAGAGACTGGATGTGGGCATATCCTAGTGAGGGTTGAAAATGCTTCAGAAATCCAAAGCTACAACCCTTACTACCTCTTAGGAAATCCACAAGAGGTTGGATACAGATACAGGAAAGGATATCACTGCAGATCTGATAAGATCTGCCTTGATCAACTTGTTCTCTTGGAGCAGAGTGTCAGTGACCTGATAATACACAATAACACTTGCCTATTGGGTTGAGCTATGATAGAACACCTGCTGGAAAGCAATAGATGCAGTGGTGGTAGAGATGTAAGAAGGTAAATTGTCACATGACTACTTACTGACAAGTATGGAAAGGAGTCATGTGATACAAATGCTAAGTAATGGAAAGTAAATGCTATAAGGGAATGATAGGATCCAATATCCTTGCTACAAGGGGCAATGAACACTCTGCAAGCCCTTGGAAGTCCAAAGGGGGTTGTGTCATGTGCCATCTCTGATTGAGTACATTGGGGTCCCCTCAGGTGGACAGCATACCTAACTAGTTGATTGGCCAGGCTCAGTTCCCAGCAAGGCTGTGTCATGCGCTGTTGGTGATGGAGTACTGTGAGGTCCCCTCAGGTGGGCAGCATACCTAATGAGCTGATTGGCCAGGCTCAGTTCCTAACCCATAAAAGGGACCAAAAGGATAGGACACGGTAAAATCTGGGGGTGTGGGGGAGAAGAATCTGACTGGACATCTGGACAGGACACCCAGATACAGCATCCAGGCTGTCATTAGTCACACAGACTTCTATGAGCATGCATGGGTTAAATGTGGCAAGACAGTGACTCTGGACAGATGGGGTTCTGAGCCAGTTGGAAAAAATCAAACCATCTGCCAGGGGATGGGAAGATTCAGCAGAAAAACTGAGCTGGGCCATAGCAGGATGGGACAGTCTCCCTGCCCTGGCTCGACAGATCTAGATCCACTGTCAGTTAGCATGGAAATAATATGTCCAGGCTGGCTTAAGTTGAAGTGGAAGTGTTGTATTGCCTGGGCCTGCTGAACCCTGGGTAGTCAAGAGATTCAATCAGGTCCAGCACAAGCAGGGCCCTAAACTTCTGCCTCTCAGCCTGTGGACCTCAAGCACAAGTTACATTATAACAGGATCACAAGCACTCCCAAAAACCCAAGCTGACAGCAACACACTCAAAACACTTTTCTCACACCCTGATTATGCTTGTCCCATCAGCTGTACCTATTGCTCATGATCAGGTACTTAGAAGATGAAACAACACACTAGATGCATTGCACAGACAAGCAAAATGATGGGACTACCCCACCCACATATAGATGCACCCCAAAACGGTATTTCTGTGCCAGGCTGTGGGGGAATGATTGACATGAGTGTGCCTCCACCAGTGCATGGGGTGATCTCAAGGGGGTCAGGTATATACAGCACTAGGGGCTTTAGGTAGTCTACTTAGTTGTAAGGTCTGACATGGGGCTTTGCCCCAATGGACATGAAACTTGACTCAAAAAAAAAAAAAAAAAAAAAAAAAAAAAGCAAGTCATGAAAGCATTGAAAATTTGTATTGAATATAAGTTTTGTAGATTCTGGCAGATCCCAACATTTGGGCATGGTACAATTTGTCATTTTTGAAACAATACCACAGAAACGAAGAAGCTCACAGCATGGGACTTTGAAGATATCTTACAGGTTACAAGTAGTTTAATGTCTGTACAACAAACCTTACCAAAACCCAGTGTGCACTCCCTGTCTTTGAGGGAATACTGCCTCGACCACATGACAAACTTGTTCAAGGTCTGATTTTTACACTCTGCATGTGGCATGCACTTGCAAAACTTCAACTACTTTAAAGCACCTTCAAACAATGACAAAGGAACTTGGTAAAATCCTCTGAAGCTTTGCAAAGATGATGTGTACAGATTTCAAAACAACAGACCTTCCATGTGAACAAGCTGCCTGTGCTCAACATCACACTGTGAAGGACTCAACAAAAAGGACAGGGGGGGGCTTCAACAAAGAAGACATCACCAGGCACAATGTGCAGATTCTTCAACCTGCTGCTCAATTCATTAGGGGATTATTTTTGGGATATCCTGATGTATGGAAGTGCAAATAACTACAGTATGCAAGTGGTATGAGCACCAGTTTAATTTTATATAGGGAGAGTGAGAGCATCATCAACTCAAATGATTCTATGCTCAAATGAATAAAGCTTTCCAATTTCAAAGTCAAGTGTCAAATCACATATGTCAGGAGTGTTATCTAAAGCTCATGCGAGAAAGAGAGATAAAAAAGGACTTGAAGTAAAAAACCAATGGATTGACTGATCACCTTCCCCCACCACTCAAATGTGCTTGATTTTCTTTGCCACATGATGAAGACTTTGATTTGGACCCCCTTCCTCCATTTTCTGCTTGTGACCACTATCAGATTTCTGATTCAACATGAGATTTTTTGAACTTGCCACACTTCCTCACTGAAAACTCAGACAACAATGCTCTTATTGTGAGCAATTGTTCACATCATCTTATGGAACTTAATCATCAATAAAAACAGAATTTTGGTCAAAATCTATGTAACCATCTTTTGGCAAGAATTCTTGGTTGTCAATTCAATGGCAATGATGGCCATTCATTCACCAATGAAGACTGTGCTTCACTTCGCTTCAATCATGGTCGCATCTACAGGCACAAGACAGCAAGAATAAATTTTACAACATATGATATGCAACAAGAGCAAGACTCAATAATTCTGAGAACTGATCATCAAGACATTATGGTACTGGCTCATGAGGATCCAGCATGCAAAGGACATCATCTATGTTGGTATTCCCAGATAGTGGGAATTTTTCACACAGATGTCTACCATGTTGGAGAAAATTTGAAGACCAATGAACCATACAGGATGGACTTTTTATGGGTTCATTGGTTTTGCCTCAATGGATCTCATCATGGTGGATGGAAGGCTCACCAACTTCATCAGATAGGTTTTTTTGACAGTGAAGAGGAGCATGCATTCCACTTTCTGGATCACAATGAGATAATTTGAGCAGTTCACCTGATTCCCATGTTTTCTCATGGCCTTATTCACAACCTTCCATCAGATTCTCTTGCTCACCACCCAGAAGATCAATATCATGAGGAGTGGAAGTATTATTATGTGAATATGTATGTCTCATTTTCCATCTATAACTTGTTCACTAAAAAAATTATTTTCTAGGTTTATTGACTGTGATATGTTCATGTGATGCCTTGGTGGTGGTATTGGGCACAAAGCGAGCCACCAAGCTTCTCCAGCCATTCCTTCAGGAGAACTTGTCAATGATAGTGCTGATCAAGAAGAGAGTGATGGTGATCAAGAGGAAATTGGGGATGATCCTCAAAATGATGGTCTGGCAGCTGAGGAAGAAGAACCATTTGAAGTCAATCGGGAGGAGGAGGAGGAGGAGGAGGAGGAAGACAAGGAGGAAAAGGAGGATGAGGATGAGAGGTATGATTATAGTTATGAAGATGAAGAGGAGGATGAAGGTGAGGAAGGGGATAAGGTGATGGAAGAGATTGGGGATGACAAGGGTGAACTTAATATGATGAAGAACATCAATATGAGCTCTAAAGTTGTACATTCAAGCTCTTGACAACAGCAAGGTGGCCTGGATGCTTCAAGGGTATGACTACAGAGTGTGCCCTAATGTATAATAATCCCCTGTGGTGTAATAATGGTCTAACAGGCTGCCTTCTGTTATAATGTGTGGTGTGCCTGATTCCTGCAGCTGTCTGTTTGATTCCCAGTTTGTGTCAAAATTTCTATGTATTTTTCCACCATACTTGGTGACCACTTTCCCTTGCCTTATAATCTTTAACCCAACCTGTTTTGAGAATATGTGATGTGAATTAATTTAATCATACCATACCAGCATAAGACCAAGTTATTTCTGAATATAATGGCCAGACAGTATTACTTTGCATTATACTGTATTCCCAGGCTTGAGATTTTTTTTTCAGAGTCAATACCAGGGTAATGTTGTTTTTCTGATGATAATGATTTTAGAGTGCTGCTCATTATTACTTAAAATGTTGAGCACTGCATTCCTCTACTCAGATCAAGCATAGTGAATTGCTACCATCAGAGACTGGGTTTGAGTCTAACCACCCACTGGCTTTTCAAAAAGCACCATGGGCTGCACTCTCTGTCTGTGAAGTCCAGTTGGACTCCACCAAATCCAATCTTCACTTCGAGCTCACAGGAATTACAATATCACCTACTTAATGCTGTGAATTCAATATACATAAAACAAGTTCAACATTGTGGGTGTAAGTGGCTGAATGGACCCACCTTCTTCACCATCTGTCAATCAATGATAATTTGAGCAATAAAAACACTCTGCAAGAAAATTTTTCAGTTGATGGTGGGTGTTTGTCATCTGATCAGCCTATATACTCTTGTGACAATGATGTCATTTGCCCTCAACAAGTTTGAGATGGCCATACTGTGCCATTTCAATCAATTCAGCAGTCATGGGTCACAGGCCATTTCCAAATGCTGAAAAGTCACAGTGGTCACAGTGATTTTGGTCAACTGCTGAAACCATTGAAAAAATTGTAAATAAATTGCGTAAAAATCAAAAAAATTCCCTGAGCCCTGTAAAGGACCTTTTTTTGTGTTTTAAATGAAATTAACACAATAGTACAAGAATTCTGAAGTCTTGAGGTAAGAGAATAAAATTTCCATTGCCTTGACTAGCATAATTTCAAACTCTGGCACTTATGATTTCTGAATTTTCAACTCAAGTTTTGGGTATAGTATGTATTTCTGTGTAAGATATTCTAAAGCACTTGCATGAATAATGAGCAGGTCTTAATCTTGACTGTATATCCCACAAAAATCTTCAAAAATCTACCCTATCTGCTGAAAAAACTATGCTGTCACAGCCACTTTTGCATGCTGCCAAAACCAAAATTTTGGCAGGGCTGTTATGTGTCACGTGTCACGGGGCCTGCCAAATTGATTGAAATGGCACAGTATGTCCACAATGCAACTGCTACACCAAAAGGTCGTATAAGTGAAAGTATATCTTTCACTTACTGGAACATATATATGGTAGTGTAGACAGCTCTATACCTACAGCCTTACACCCTTCCCACTCTATAACATCAACTGGGACCTAGTTATAGCCAGGGAGGTACCATATAGGTGACCCCAGGGGATTTCACCCTGCAACTTGCCATTACAACAACAGTTGGTAAGGTTCTCCATCCAGCTAGCAATGAAATCTTGCCTTCCACTGGGTTTGAACTGCCAAACTGCTGGCAAGCCATATACTTTTACTTAAGTATTGTGAGACGGCCATACTGTACTAATTCAATCAATTTGTTGCACCCTGTGACCTAGTGCTTGGAAGTCTGGTCCAGTCCAGTCTTTTGTCCAAATTTGACAAGACCAGGACCTGGACTGGTCTTCACAGGTTGAAGAACCACGAAAAACTGGACTGAACCAATGTCAACCAGTTCAGTGCGGTTTTGGTCGGTTTTTTACAGTTGAAAGACTGGTCTCAACCAGTTTCAGTCTCAACTGGTTGAGGACTGGTTGAGGACCGGTCTCAGAGCTACTGACAATGTATGTAATTGAGTAAATATACTACTGGGCATATCCCTTGTTCAGTTTCGGGGGGGGGGGAGAGAGCACTCACACATCCTGTTGTTGTCTGTCATCATCCATCATCATGGTATTTGTGTCATCGTCTGTCATCCATTGTTGTTGCGGTCATCCATCATCGCCACCATGTTGTGTTGTCATCTGTCTGTCTCCATCATCATCCTGTGGCTGTTGTCATGAGTTGCTGTCATTGTTGTGTCACATTGTCATCGCCAGACGTGGCAGAGGGCAAGGGGGTGACGTGGCAGTGGTTGGTGGGTGTTACAATGGCCACTGCACAGGTTGTGGCTATTAAAAAGGAAAAAGAGGGGGGCTGGTGCAGCTTACAATGTGATGTAGTCACTTACCCTACTGTGGATGGCAATAACGGCATGCATCACTGCCATCTGGACAACATGGCACATCCGAAGGGGACCGTTGAGGTGCCATGTTGTCTCCTCCATGTGCCATCGACATGGCAGGCACTCATTGTTGCTGTCGTGGTTGGTGTGTGGGTGTGCCAAGGTGGGTGTGGGCAGTTGATGACAGTAGTGGGCGGTGGCAGCCATAGGCAATGTGGAGAGGCAGCGGCAGTGTGGGAGGTTGTTGTGGAGGATGTGGCACACTGTGGCCATGTGGGTGTTGTTGCTGAGCCTCCAGCACGTGAGGTGGCAGTCAATGTGTGGGCCTAAGTGTCGTTTAGCCCATGACAGGTGCTCACGATGCAAGGCGGTGGTCACGAAGGGTGGTATGGTGATGGGGATGGTGGTGGGAAGAGAGCATTTGTGTTTGTATTTGGTTACAAGTTCTGGTAAGTAAAGACCAGTTAAGACCAGTTAGACTGGTCTTTTGTCAGTCTTTAAATTTCTGAAATTGTGAGAGACCGAAGACCAGACCACAGTTGCAGTCTTCAACAGTCCTGGGAATTTCCGGTCTTGGGCAGTCTTGGTCCAGTCCAGTCTCAGCCTTTTTTCAGTCTTGGGACTGGACTTCCAAGCACTACTGTGACCTGTGACTGACGTGACAAAATTTTGGTTTTGTCGCGTCGCCAAGGGTGACCACTAGAAATTTTCATCAAGCTGCATGGGAGTTGGCCTGTTTTTCTGTAAATTTTTTTTATGGAACTAAAAGCTGTTATAAGTGACATGAGACACAAAAAAATAGACATTAAATTTAATTGAAGGCACAATTTTGCATTTTCCCGACCTCTCTGAGGATTTCGTCGCCAGCTCCTGTGACCTGTGACTTCGCCAGATTTCGGACCCCTTGTGACGTGTGACCGACAAATTGATTGAATTAGTACAGTATGTCCACAATGCAACACTGCAACACTACATATGATTAGGATGTCATATGAGCAGACATTGTAAACTCACACTTGCACCTGCTTAAGTATGCCACAGCAAATCCTGGCATACTCCTTGGGATTTGGAGTGCAATCTCACATGCAAAACACTGTAGAGTGAACTAGGAGATTTTTTGTTGCTAGTCTTAGTATCTTTAGACCTTCTAGCACTTTCTAGAGGTCCCATCAACTCTTGCTGGAATGTCATCCTGCAGATGCATTGAATGACTCTGAGCGAAGGACTGGCATAGGCTTGTGAATTAAGTACTGTATGAATAAAGACAATGGGAAACTCGGAGAACAATTTTGATTGTGCATGCTCAGTGGCCTACTGAGAGGAACAAAATCCTGGGCTGTGAGTAATAAAAAGTCGTGTTGGAGTCAGAAAAGTAAAACGAGTGCACCGCACCAAGGCGAGGTCAGAACGCGACGCGTTGTTTGTCCTGAAGGTTCTTGCGCAACACCTAACAATCTTCTCACGATTCCCAAACCCCTCCACATCTGCTCATCATCGGCGACGTCCTCGAAGATGTCTTCCTCGGATTCATCATGTTACACGGTCGTATTTGATTCTAGCTCCGAGTATCCGTCGGCCTCCGAGCTCCGCTCAGGTTTGGAGAAGGGTTCTGACGAGGTCAAAATCGACACGTTGCGCAAAATTATCATTTCGACCATCAATGGTAACCCCCAAGTACGCCCCATGTTTTCTATCTCTTACAAAATGGAATGTTGATAGAGAAATTAGCCAACATTAATGATGCCTATCATCCAATTCGTCATGCCTTCACGAAACAAGCAACTCAAGAAGCTGCTACACTTTTACTGGGAAGTGTGTCCGAAGTATGACGAGAACGGGAAATTGAAGCAGGAGATGATACTTGTAGTGTATGTTCCCATTTCATACTGAAGGAACGACCGTTTGACCATCTTAACCCTGAAGGAACGCCATTCGAAACGATCTTGTGAGTCTTGTGTGCACCGACATAACTCTTACTTACCTGGTTTCAGCAACATCCCAATGAATACATTCGCGGCGCGAGTCTGCGTTTCCTCCAGAAGATCGCGAAAGACGCTGAACTTCTAGAACCACTGATACCCACTTGTAGATCATGTCTCGAGCACCGCCATTCCTACGTCCGCAAAAACGCAGTTTTTGCCCTCTACTCCATCCACCACGAATTCGAACATCTTATACCCGACGCCGCGGAGCTCATGTACACCTTCCTCATTGCCGAATCTGATTCGACATGCAAACGGAATGCTTTCGTCTTCCTTGCCCATTGTTCAATGCCCAAAGCTGTGGAATACATCCTGAGCATCTATGAGACGATCCCGGCGCTCGATGAGGGGCTTCAGATGAGCATTATTGAGGTCATTAGATTGGACTGCAAAAACGACTCAGCGCACAGGGTGAGTGCCTTTCTATGGGGTGCTCTCCACGCTCATAATACCTGTTCCAGTCAAGATACATTCGGTGCATCTTTGAGCTACTTAATGCTCCCTCCCACGCCGTCAAATACGAAGCTGCCACCACCCTCACCACCCT
>Ga0307507_10009041_pt1 | contig 13446 bp, 7 predicted proteins | sample 7_EM_MG_FD_207223 | JGI IMG/M metagenome (GOLD analysis project Ga0307507, IMG submission 207223) | Populus trichocarpa ectomycorrhiza microbial communities from riparian zone in the Pacific Northwest, United States - 7_EM | ecosystem: Host-associated > Plants > Roots > Unclassified | place...
GCATCCTAAGTTTGAGTGATATTCTGGTGACTAGTTCTTGGTCTACTTTCGGGTATGTAGCTCAAGGTCTAGGAGGATTGAAGCCATGGATCCTATACGTGCCTGCCGGAAACCAACCAACTGATCAACCTTGTCCACGAGGCATGTCTATGGAGCCATGCTTTCATTTTCCTCCTGATTATCACCGGGTTTCAAATACCAGACAGCGACTTGATACTGGCTCCCTTGTTCCTCATGTCAGGCAGTGTGAGGATGCAAGCAAGGGAATAAAGCTGTTTAATGCTAAGCAACTTTAGTAGCTGATGTAATTATGATTCATTTTGTAACAATCTGTTCATTGTCAATATTTTGCTATCAAAATTCGATTTTGCATATGTGTTTTCTGCCTCTTGCTCTCCATGATGTGACTTCTTAGGTTACAATTTTCTTTTGAGCTCTCATCATTGCTGGATGCAGCAACACACAATGAATATCAAAACGTTAGCGGGGCTGCTACATTTCAAGGGCTTGAATCAAGATTCTAGGGCAAAGCAGGGCTAGCAGCCTAGCAGGTTGAAACCCAAAACTCAAGGAAATTAACAAACTATATGTAGCGTATAATAATCTGCTGGCATTTATGGGACCATGTTATTGATTTCTAACCCCATAGAAAAAAAAAAGATTAAGAAAAGAAAAACTAATTAATGACTACAACCTTAATAATACGTTAGATTGTGTTGAAAAGCCCCATTGTCTTCAACATTGATGCTCACTTTGGACTTTAAAATGCCAATCCAACAGTTAAAACTCATGTTCTCATATAAGAACATGCTTACACTAGCCATTCCCCCCCCATAATAGCATGAGGAATTTCAAAATATATGGATAGAAAACGGATACTCTGAGGCTATCCCTTTGTTTCCAGAAGGGAAAAACAAATAGAAGGGCAAGAGCGTGACTAAAACTTCTCATGTTTTATGTTTTGTAGCGGGTATGCAAGCTTCACCAGAAATTTAAGTATCTGTATGTTTCAGACAAGGACTCTCTGTGACATCTAACAAGCTTAGCATATACTATTTTTTTTTTCAACCCTGAGAAAATTGTAAAGATTTTTGGAAGTACAAAATTTGATGAATACTAGCTGAAATACTTTTAAAATAATTAAATGGTAGCAAGTTGGACAACATATTTTTCAAAAAAAAATATTGAGATGTCGACATATTAGATTGATTTGGATCAAATATGTCTAATCTATAAAATTTATGATCTGAGATATGAAATCGTGATAAAATCATTGAATCCATATCGAAACAAAATAGAAAGGTCAATTATAATGAATAAAGCATTGAAGGCCGGAAGCGAAAAAATATAAAATTAAAAATAAAATAAAAAAATTAACTCGAGTAAACGTATATTGACAATGGACACAATAACACAAGCTAGGGTGAGTTTTTTTTAGATGGAAGAATAAAAGTGTTAAGGCAACACTATGATTTTTAAAGTAGCAAAAGATAAGTTTAATTAATTTAATAATATATAAAAAAACTTAATTTAATAATACAAAAAATAAAACAAAACCAAGCAAAATTTCTAAACTTAAACTAATATTCTAAAATTATAACTCGTGAAATATCAAACCTGGATTTAATAAAAAAAATCAATTCTCAATCAATTTAATATTAGTTTGGAATTGTTTTCCTGATTAAGTTAAATTACTAAATAGCCATTAAGGACATCTTAACATTAAAAAAAATATATATATAATCCAATAACAAAAACACACTTCTAAACTAGCCTTAAATTTTATGATTTTAAGGTTAAATATATCACTTCCCAATACAAAAAATATGAAATGACAAAACACTCTCCAGGTTCAATATTTTTTTAACTTTTAAGTCATATATATTATTTTACCGTGCAATGAAAATAAAGAAGGTAAATACAAAAAACTCCTAGATAAAAAAACCTATATTTTTTACTTTTAAAAGTAATAAAGTTATTTTTATTGTATAAACAAATCAAATTATCTCCAATTAATTTATCATTTGAAAAAAATAATTTTACCTTCATAAACTAGACAATTATTTTATAAAGAGAAGGGGAAAAAAACAATTCACTGTGACAAATCATATAGTGAATTGTCTCACATGTAACACTACATCACATATTTTTTTTATATATAATGAATTGAATATAGTAAATTGATCCACTAAAAGTTTTTTTTTTTGAGCTCTCATCGTTACTGTATGCAACAATACAGAATGAAGCTGCAGCATTTTTCGAGGGCTCGAGGCTATAGCTATTTTAGTTATGTAATTTTAAGAAATGAAATCTTAGTTATTTTTTAAAATTTATTTTTAATATCCGCATATCAATTTAGAATTTAAAAAAAAAAATCAAAAAACTTTTAAAAACATTTTTTTAACATAAAAACATAATTTATTATTTTTAGAAGTGTTGGATAATATAGTCAAACCTAGATAACCCGATATAGTAACCCACCACTTGATGCATTCAATTATTTTTTCTTTGAAATAACGTGGTTTTAATTTTTTTAAAACAAATTAAAATAACATAATTTTAATTAATTTAGATCAGGGGTTAATCCATTTAATTTATGGTTGAAGCCTTGTTTGATAGGTTAGTTTACCGAGTAGGGTTGGATTCAATGATAAAAAAAAAGTGCTGGGATTTATTTAACTAAATTTGAAAAACAGAGAATAAAAAAGAGTGGTGGAAGATTTTTTTATTAGAAAATATGACATTTTCGAAATAAAGAAACTACTAAACTTAGAATGATCAACGCAGATCGGGAGATTATTTATTTACTTTTTATAACTTAGGGACTAATCAATTACTTTTTATAACTAAGTTATAATTAATTGCAATTCTGATGAATGGCGGGCGGGAAATTTATAAATTCCCAAGACCGAAGGCTTCCTTTTGATAATATTTCATAGTTGAAATATAAAAAAGGTCGGGAGAGTCAGATGTCTGTACCCCGATTACGTAATTAACGAGTGTCGGTGCTGCAAGAAGCGGAACGACGGGAGCTTCGTCTTCAAACCCCATCGTTTCTAGACTTTGCTGGTTCATCAAAACCGAATCCTCTCAAACAGTGAGTTCTGTATGATTTTTATTTTCGATTAAAGCTTAGATAGTGATGAAACCTATCAATGTTTTCTAACTTGAGTTAAAATATCGATCTTAATTGAAGAAAATTTGAGTGAAAATGAACCTGTTTTTTACCGGGTCGGAGTGACCCGAGTGGATGTAGGAGCACTCGTATGGTTGCTGATGCTGACACACCTGTGTGGCATTACTGTGCTCCTTAGGTGAACTCACCGCTTAACCTCTGATTCTGTAGAGAAATTACTTTTTGAAATAGGCCGAGTTTCATATTGCTTGTGGTCTTAATGATTTGTAATGTAGATTTTTTAATCTATGCTGATTGGTCTAATCTAAGAATTGAAGGCTGTAAAAGCTTTATTTTTCATATTTTAATATAGATGCACATGTACCAGGGAGGGATTTAGTCACGGATATAGATTGCGTTATTCCCCACAGCACAATCCATGTAGTTTGCGTTCCGAATAACGCATTTAAAATGTCCCCTATGTCTTTTTTTCCCCTCCATTTCTCTTTACTAGGTATGAATTGAAGCAATTAGAGTTATCAATTGAAGCAATTGATGCTATAAATTACTTCAATTAGGGTCTTATGTTGAATTTTGGGACAATTTGGGATAATTGGGGAATTTTGTCTTATTGATGTAATTAGTTATGAATTAAAGCAATTGATGCTATAAATTTTGATTGAATTGATGAGAATTTGTAAGAATTGATCAAAATGGGTTTTGTTGTTTTACAGAATATGTCTTCTAATAAGATGATGTTGTTGTGTTATTATGGTGGTGCTATTGTTAATGGTATGAACAATAGCATTACTTACAACGGAGGAAGCATTGTGGTGTTGAATGCTAGTTTAGACATGTCACTACCCGAACTTAAAAAAGTAACATGTGGAAGAACTAGGTGGAATTATAATGATGTTGAAGTTGATATTTTTTGAGGATGCTTGCTAGGGAACGTCCAATTCAGAATTTGCAATTAACTCAGCATTCATACCAGAAATTATGGAGAGAGAAGTTCCAAGTATGCATGGCCATGCATACATCAATAATGTCTTCGAACCTAGTGACGATTAAGATGAGGGAAGACTACCATCGCCTTGATTCAGAATTTGTTGCGTCAGTGATTTCCACATTTTTGACAATTGATATAAGTGTGAAAATTTCTGCCATTAAAGCAGCAATAAATACACTATGATTACGAGGAATGGCGGGAAAAACAAAAGGTTCTCGAGTGGCTTTTCAACTCACACGAGGAGTCTTTTAAAATTCTACCTAGATTGTTGTTGGCTCTCCAAGAATCAAATCCTGGTACAATTGTACAATGTGATCACATGGGATATTTTAATAATGTTACAACAATATATGGGAGAGTTTTCTAGGCATTTGGAGTAGCAATTGAGGGTTGGAGGTATTGTAGGCCACTGATAACGGTTGGTAGCACCCACCTACATGGGAAATACATGGGAAATTTATTGGGAAGTTGTTGATTGTAGCTGGTTTTGATGCTAACAATGAGATATTTCCTTTGTGTTTTGCTCTGGTCGAAGAAGAAACTGATTACATCTGGACATGGTTCTTAGATTGCATTCAGAGATATATTATTGGTGGTCGTACTAGTTTATGTATATTATCACATAAACATATGGCTATAAAGAGTGTCGTGACAGAGATATGGCCCGAGCTGGTTGGGTTTCACATTGTTTGCATCACTTTGTTAGTAACTTCAACAGGAGGTTCAAAGATCCTACTCTGAAAAACTTTTTGGGTATGATGTGTCGTGAAACATCAAAGCGGAAATTTAATACATTGTATAGTCAAAACAATTGATGAGGACCCACGAATCAAAAAATGGCTAGAACATGAACCAAAGGAAAAATAGACACTTTTATATGATGGGGGCATCGTTATGGTAATATGATAACTAGTATGTCAAAAGTCCTTAATAGTATCTTGAAAGATGGACGTGCATTGCCTGGTACTGCTCTAATCCAGCTGACTTTTTACAGGTCAAATAAGTATTTTTCCCATCAGAGAGCCCAAACACAAGATTTCATTTCATGTCATCTATTGTGGCCTCTGCAAGTACTTTGTGAAATCAGAAAAGATTCGAAAAAATCTAGAAGCCATAGAACAATTCTCTTCGATGCTGAAATATGATGTTTTGAGGTCAACACCCTTTGTAAACCTGGTGTTTTAAGAGTGATTCGGCACACAGTTAACATAAAAGAAGGAAGTTGCACATGCGGTAAATGGAAAATATTCCATCAACCATGTTCTCACCTCCTTGCATGTTGTAAGGCGCTTCGAGTTGATTATGCCCAATTTGTTGACCTGTTCTATAGTGTTGATATGTATCAAAACTCATATGCGCCTTTATTCCATCATGTACCTGACAAATCATTATGGAATGAATATAATAGGCCTTAGTTAAAACCAGAACCCTCGAGATGGAGAACTAGTTAGGATTGAAGGAGATTCACTTGGTTGCATAATGAGATGGATGCCAATGAAGCTGACCCACCAACAAGTATTAGGAGGGGAGAAGTACCAGCTCTATAGCTGGTTACATGTAGTCATTGTATGTTGTTTTATTAATTTTTTATGATGAGTTTGTATTTTATTTTTATAATTGTTTTAGGCTTGTCAACGAGAGATTATTATTGTTGAACACACTTTGAATTTTTATAATTAGGTTGTTTAGAATTTCAAACGAGATGTTTTAAGTGAATGAAGACAACATGGTTGAATGAAGCAATGAGGGTAAGAGAGATAATTAAACATATTACCATTCTAAAGGTTAGGTTGTGCTGTTATGATAACTGAATGAACATGGCAGCAATGGTGATAAAACTTTAATAATAGAATATCTTAAAACTAGCACAATCACATGATGGCTTAATTAGAATGTGCCAATATATATGTTTAAGGTTTAGAGCTAAGGTTTAGGATTTCAGGTTATTGTTTAGGGTTTAAGAGTGTATAGGGTTAGAGTTTAAGAGTGTATAGGTTTAAGAGTGTATAGGGTTAGAGTTTAAGAGTGTATAGGTTAGAGTTTAGTGTCTAGGAGGGTTTAGTATTTGGTTTTAGGTACGTTTAAGGTTTAGATGTTAGGGTTTGTGTTTGGGTTTTGGTTTACAGTTTGGTTTTGGGGTTTAGCTTTGTGTTAGGCTTGGGACTTAAGCTTTAGGTTTTGGGGTTAAGGTTTAGAGATTGGGTTAGGGTTTGTGGTTTGGGATTTAATTAGGGTTGATGAATTAAATTCAAGGGTTGTAGCTTAATTTTTCAATTCATGGATTGCACTGTTGGGAACAATGCAACCCATTAGATTGTGTTGTTCCCAACAGCTCATTTCCGAAACTGTGCTATTTTTCTAAATGTTTTCCGGGCGTTATTAGTTTGCCAAATATATTTTAGCATGTGTTAGTTTAAAAGGAACTCTACATTAATAGCATGTGACGTATTTTGTAAAATTTACCTTTCAGGGAAGGAGTTAGTTCCCAATTCGGATTAAGGGTGCATGCTAGCTATAGCTAGAAATCTTGTATCAGCCAGCTGAATATCTGTTATGGGACAACAGAGATCCTACCATATTGAATTTTTGGTGAACAGCTGAATATCTGTTCATGAATGCAGCAAATTACTTGGCATGCGTGTTATTGTTTCCTATCAGGACTTGGGAGGGATCATTGTCGCAAGTTGGAATAGATCGACTGGCATGCTAAACCAGAGCTCATTTGCCAGCAGTTTGTTGTGTATGGGAAGCCACAAGATGATTTTGAACAACCTTCTACTAAAAGCTCGTTATCCTTTCTTATCATTTATGAAGTCTTAAATTGAACTGAGATGTCAGGACAATATTGCAGGAGTAAATGATGTTTTTTGAACTTCATGAAGATATTTGCTTGCATCTTAAAGTTTACATGGTGAATACTAAAATCAATGCTCAGTGTATAAATGATGGAAATCTTTAAAGCTGCAAAAGAAAGATTGGGATTTAATTTCAGGAGGTGCACGACAATCTTGGTTTTGTCTTTCATTGTTTTGGCTGTGCTAGTGAGGGTCTTTGTCTCGTATCAAGACTCGGCATTTGATCTAATTGGGGGTTTAGCTAAAGCTAAGGTTTCTCCAGCAAATACTCAAGATGTTGCAGCATTAGGTTTTGGTAAGACTGTTACTTAAATTTTTTTTTTCATATTGCTAATTCCATTTTTCCTGCTATAAAGGAGTTTTAGATTAATGTTATTTTCAGCTTTCGAGTCATTAAACTACTTCTGGTTCTCCCCCCCCTCTCCAAAGCATTAATATTTTCAATTTCAATTTTCTGTGTCTATTATGTAATTTGTTTGATAACAAGCGATCTGAAACTCGTTTCTGTGTTTGTTCAACTAAACAATTTATTTGCGTAAATGTTCAAATAATTTATATTTATCATCCTCCAAATTTCAAATGTCAATGTTTTTATACTACATGCTATGCTAAGTACTTCATATTGCTCTTAGCTCCTTGTAATGCATCCATTATAGGAAAGAATGATGGAATTTGTTTTTCAGTTCATGTAACTGTAGTTTTTGCTTTTCATAGCTGCACAATTGATGTAATTCTAATCCATTTTCCAGTTTAAGCTACCAGCTTTCAGGAGGTTTTGATGGTTGAATTCTGTTTCCAGCTCAGTTTATTTTCCTTTTTCTTTTTCTTTTTCTGGGTTCTATTGTATGTCCCCAACGTGATAGTATTAAAAGTTACCATAGATTCCTATTGGTTAGGCATGTCCTTTTGTTTTCCTGGGCCTTTTAGCTATCAGAGAAAAAGTGTATTGATTCACCATACTATTATCTGATTAGTCTTCCTTTAAGGTTTTGCATGCTCAGTTCATTGTCGTGGTTTCTTCATCTGCTAATCAGCTGTTTATTTATCCCCTCACTTTTTCCCCTCTTTACAGCCTCAATAAATGATTCCTCTCAACCAACTAGCTTGCCTGATCAGAAGGTGCTTAATGAACAGCTGCCACCCAGATTTGGCAACGGATCAATTTCAAAAAATGAGTCCTCTCAGCCTACCAGCATACGTGATGACACACTGGTTAATGGACTTTTGGCTCCTGGATCTGGTGATGGATCAAGTTCAAAAAACGATTCCTCTCAGCCTACTAGCGAGCCTGATGATAAACCTCTTTCCTCTCAGCCTACCAGCAAGCCTGATGATAAGCTGCTTGGTCAACCATTGGCTCCTGGATTTGTTGAAGAATTAGGTTTGAAAACTGATTCCTCGCAACCTACCAAAATGGCTAATGATAAATTGCTTGACGGGATTCTATCCCCTGGGTTTGATGAAAAATCCTGCTTGAGTAGATACCGTTCTTTCCTATACCGCAAAGCTTCTCAACATAAGCCCTCTCCCTATCTCCTTTCCAAGCTACGCGAGTATGAAGATCTTCATAAACGTTGCGGACCATACACCAGATCTTACAATGAAACATTAAAGAGACTCAAATCTAGCCATACAGGTAGTACTGGTGGGTGTAATTACATTGTCTGGTTGGGTTCTAACGGGATGGGGAACAGGATAATAAGCATGGCTTCAACATTTCTTTATGCTCTCCTTGCAAATCGAGTCCTACTTGTTGATCATGGCAGGGACATGACTCACCTCTTTTGCGAGCCATTTCCCAACACGTCATGGATATTGCCCATGGACTTCCCCATTAAAAAACAATTCCATACCTTGAAACAGAGACATGATCGATTCAGAGATATATCAGAGTCGTCGCCCCCATCATTTGTATATGTTAATATACCTCACGGTACTTATGATTTTGATGAGCTTTTCCTGTGTGAGCAGAGCAGAGCTCTCCTCGAAAAAGTTCCTTGGTTTATTCTATCGTCTGACCAATATTTTGCCCCATCTTTCTTCCTGAGCCCATCTTTCAAGCAAGAGGTAAGCAAGCTGTTCCCAGAAAAAGAAACCATTTTCCATCAATTGGGTCGCTATCTTTTCCACCCCTCCAATCAGGTTTGGAGAGTAATTACAAAGTTCTATCAGACTAATCTAGCGAAGGCAGAACAGAGAATTGGCCTCCAAATAAGAGTATTTAACCGCAAGACTAGTCCAGTTCAAGTGGTCATGGGTCAGATATTATCCTGTATGCTGAAGAAAAAGCTTCTTCCAGAAGTTGATACCCAGAACGCTGTACGTTCTTCTCCTCCAAATAATTCTTCTAAAACTATTTTAATAACTTCCTTGTATTCAGACTACTATGAGAACATGAGTGCCATGTACCAGTCAAAACCAACTGTGACAGGTGAAGCGATCAGGGTTTGCCAGCCAAGCCACGAAGAATATCAACACAAAGCGGATAACCTGCACAACATGAAGGCGTGGGCAGAAATTTATCTGCTGAGCTTGAGTGATGTTCTAGTCACCAGTGCCGGGTCAACCTTTGGCTATGCTGCACAAGGTCTAGGAGGTTTGAAGCCATGGATGTTGATTAGACCAAAGAATAAAATGGTTCCAGATCCGCCTTGTCGACAAGACAAATCCATGGACCCTTGTTTCCACTATGCTCCCAGTTATGAATGCAAGGCGAAGCACAAAACTGATTCTTCCACTGTTGTTCCTTATGTAAGGCATTGTGCAGATCGGCAGGCAGGAGTGAAGCTTTTTAATGATCATAAACGATTGTAGCGGAAACTACTTGTAAGTTGTAACGATGAGTGGTAAATTGATTTATATTTTACTATGTTGCTGCAGGTGCATGTTCTTGTGTCGATATTTTGTAATATTCATTCATGCATCCGTTGACAACAAGGACAGTTATCATTCTTTGCAAAAAAATTGAATTGGTGGTTACGGAAATTGATCGTTGATCCAGGTATTGATGTTGAAGGATGCCTCATAATCTTATGGCCATGTAACAGGTGGAAAATGGATGGAGTTTAGTTTCAAAGAACGGGAAGCGTGCTTCCTTTTGATTATCAACGACTCATCGTTTGAAGTTCTGATTTTCCTCGAGTTTAATTGAGTCAACTCCAAATAATTTTTTTAATCCAACTTTAGCTGGTACTGAGCTCTTGGGTTTACTAGCGGTTTGATATTTTTTTTTTACCCTAAATCTGCAATTGATAACTATCAAATAGAAGTTACATGCAATGCAAGCATTGTATTTTCCCTCCTTTTATTTTACCATCTTCGGTTTTTTTCACTTTGATTTTCTATTGTTTTTTTTTTTTATAGCTTCTCAATATTTTCTTTAAAAATAAAGTGAGAAAGGAGCTGCATATTTTAAAACAATGAATTACATATTATTCTGCAAAAGGAGTTAGCCTCTCCACGAGTGTTTATTTTGCGTTACAACTTATATTTTAAAATAATTTTTTATTTTAAAAAATATTAAATTAACATAGCTTTAAGTGTTTTTAAATTATTTGAATGTACTGATAAAAAAAATAAAAAAAAATAAAAAACTATTATTTAAATATATTTTTAATTGAAAAATACTTTAAAAAATATTTGTATATAAATACCAAACACATTTAATAAACACTCTAAGCCACGTCAACTGAGATATACCCAGTATTTAGATTTAAAATTTTAGTTGTGGAGCAATCTACCTAAAAAATAGTTATTAAAAATATATAATATTTTGATTATTGTTTTATTTTACTTATATTCTTATGATATTTTTGTGAATTTTAAAGAAAAAAACTCACCTCTTAAATAATTCATTTTTAAAAAAATATATATATTTTTAAAATTGTTTTATTTAAGTTATTTTTTAATAATAATAATTTTAATTTAAATGACTTACTAACCATACATCACAACAATTTAATATATTTAATCTTATTAAATATTTCTAAGAATGACATGCTAGGTGTCAAGGATTTAAAGATTAGAAAGGAACAAAATAATATCTACCATTTCATCAAAAAAAAAAAAACTTGAAATAATTTTGAAGGTTGTAACTTAACTGGTCAAATTCTGGGTTTGCTTTTTAAAGCTTATTAATTTGAGTTTTATAAATCTCAGGGTCATTAGAGGTTTATATCGTCGTTAACTTCAAGACCCGTGAAATTAATCGAGATACACACAAGCTACATATTAATATAAATAAAAAACCAAAAAAAAGCTTGAAATCCAAGGCGTCTCTATAAGCAAGAACTACGCATCCAGAACTCTTCAGTGACAGACTTACAGCACCAAATTCAATGGCATTATAACCATGACTTATCTTCATTTACACAAAGCATAATGCACTTGATCAAATTAAAATGCATTAGATTTATATTAAAATCTCCACCTGTAAATGTAAGAGAAACTGAGCATACAAATCCCTTTTCTGGGAAATTTTTGTTCCCTTGTGAATCTATAAGTTACCTGTGGGATCAGGTATTTATTAGCTTAAATTCTATTTAAAGAAGGGATTTCTTGAATTAATTGAATTGATTTGCTGACACCATTAAACAGACAACCAAAGAAAGAAATTGAAGGCAAGAAATTTTAATTGGGAAGGTTTTTTTTCAGTTCCTTAAATAGCTAAAATTTCCCAGATTTTACTTTATGGACAACCATATCAGGCCCTCGTTAGTCGTTTTAGTCCTATATGGCTCTGTAATTTTTCAAAGCAAACAACTGTGCTGGATTGTTCAAAGATTAAGAACAAAGGTGAGAGGCTGAGAGTTTTTTTTTCATAATTTCAATTTTCTAACAGGTGGTACAAAATAGATTTTTCTTCATTCCATGTGTTCTTTAATTTTAATTTTTAGATCATTTTTTTCACCAAATTCTGAAGGATTATATTTTTTTTTACTTTGCAGTGCCCTTTTTTTTTTCTTCCGATAACTTCTTTTTTTTTGTTGAAAAATTTAGTTTATTTTTTTATTAATTAAAAGAGCTGAGTACGAAATATTTCAGTAAGTTCTTGTGCTTTGTTAGCAAATTAAATGATTTCATGTCTCAAAATTGCCCATGTTGAGCACAATTTATTTATTTTGTGATTTTCCATCTCTGCATAAACACTTCCTTTATTTTCCATTTTCTTTTCATGGCGTGTTCTTGTGGAGAAGAGAATCTGATCAAGAATGTGATTGGTTTCTTCATGCTAAAAGTCTACTAGCTAGGCCACCTTAAAGTATATATATGAATCATCACATGTGAAGGATGTTGAAAAACCTTGAAGTCAAGTTCCTAATCTAGAACGTGATCGATACGCACATGCAGTCACCACCATAACCTGCGGTTTTCAGACTTTTTGTTTGCCAAGAATGAATAATGTCAAGAGACCCATGTTCTTGTTCCTGTACTAACTCTTAGGAAGTTTGATTTTTGAGCATCCTTATTTACAGTTCTTGTCAAGAACAGCTAATTTTCCAACATCAAACCTCAAGCATTTTAACGTTTTAAATACGCCTTCTGTATGCAGGTGGGGATTACAAGTGAAGCTCAGACAGGAAATCATGGAAATCTTTGAAGTAGTGAAGGATAAATTGGGGTTTGATTCCAAGAGATACTCAACATTATTACTTGTGTGTGCCATTACTTTGCCTGTGTCTTTCATGATATTGATTATGTATCAGAACCCATCATTTGATCTAACTGGAGGATTAGCCAAGGCTGAGAGATCTGGAAATGTCCCAATAATCAATGTTGGTAAGACAAGTACACCATGATCATTCATTCATGCTTGAGTTCCAATACTTGTGCTCTTGGTGCTGATACATTCAGATTTTTCCTAATCATTGTCCAAATTTAGTTATGATCTGCTTATTCTTTTGTTTTCCTTTCACCGTTTACAGATTCTAAAAATGATTCTTCACCACCTGCCTTCATCCCTGATGGAAGACTGCGTAATAGGCATTTGCCTCCTGGATTTGGCAATGGAACTAGTTCAAAAAACAATTCCTTGCCGCATGCCAACGAGACTGATGAGAAGCAGCTTAACAGAACTTTGGCTCCAGGATTTCGGAAAGAATCAGGCTCGAGAAATGATTCCTTCAGCAATGGAACTAGTTCAAAAAATAATTCCTTGCCGCATACCAGCGGGCCTAATGAGAAGCAGCTTAACAGAACTTTGGCTCCAGGATTTCGGAAAGAATCAAGCTCAAGAAAAGATTCCTTTGGAAATGGCGCAAGTTCAAAATATAATTCCTCGCCGAATGCCGGCAGGCCTGACGAGAAGCAGGATAATGGAACTTCGGCACCTGAATTTCTGAAAGAATCAGATTCAAGAAACGATTCCTCTCAGAGTACCAGAATGCCTGATGATAAATTGCTTGATGGACTTCTGGCTCCTGGATTTGATGAAAGGTCTTGCTTAAGTAGGTACCGGTCTTCCCTAT
>Ga0307507_10009042_pt1 | contig 13444 bp, 17 predicted proteins | sample 7_EM_MG_FD_207223 | JGI IMG/M metagenome (GOLD analysis project Ga0307507, IMG submission 207223) | Populus trichocarpa ectomycorrhiza microbial communities from riparian zone in the Pacific Northwest, United States - 7_EM | ecosystem: Host-associated > Plants > Roots > Unclassified | place...
TGAGAGCAATTTTTATATCAGCCATGAATTGCATCCAGAAGCGGGAGGTGAACTTAGTGTCTCTATCTGAGACCATAGAAGTAAGGAAACCATGGACTGAGAAGATTTGTTCAATGAGGAGGTTAGCAGTTTTAATTGCTGTAATGTTCTGTGAGACGGGGATGAGGTAGGTGAATCCAGTGAAGCGATCCAACACAACTAACATTAGTTCCTTCTTCTCCTCGGTAGGGAAGGGTCCTGCAAATTCTATAGCAATCGCAGAGAAGGGTTCTCTGGGGACAGTGCGAGAGGTCACAACTCTGTCAGGCCATGTATTAGGTTGCTGGTTCATCTGGCAAAGGTGACATCTGCAAATATAGTCTTCGAAATCACTTCTCATAGACATCTAATAGATATGTTTGAAGGCGTATTTGAAGCATTTGTGCGCTCCCCTATGGGCCATTTGTTCAGGGGTGATTCAGATTATTTCGCTCCGCATATTGGTTCCTTCATAGGCTGCTTCATAGGGAACATCTAGACACTCTTGACTGTCATCCTCCTGTCTTTTAAGAAGAAGTCTGTCAAAAAAGATCCTACTTGGATGGTTGGGGTTCTGGCTGACGATATCAAAGAGAGGATCACAGGCTGCGGCTTTTCGAAGGCTGTTATACCACTTCCCTTTGAGCTGTTAGGAGAGCTGGAAGGTGCAAATATCTAGGGCTCTTGAGGGCTGGTCCGGCAAGGGGTTATCGTAATCGACAAGGGTATCAGAGACCGGTAAGTCTTCTTCCTGAGCGGCATGTTTGAGTATGGTCTATCATCCTTGTTGATTACACTGTGAAAGACTGGATATCCATTATCATCGGTAAAGACGGGAGGAACAGCCCATCAATCCTCATACCTTCGCCTTGGGTTGTGAGGAGTAATGACACCTGAGGTGGACTAGAGGGGGCTTGTGGCAGGGATGTGGCGACGTCCCAAGAGGTAGTAGTCTCTGGCTTTTTCTTCCATATGGGATTCACATTCGTCCCATACACACTGTGCCCAGTGTTTGGCTCTATGTCCTGTAGATACAAGAAATTGTTCCAACTCATCTCTGGGCGGGGTGGAAGGGGTAAAAGATGTGGTAGTTTCCTATTCTGAGCTGGCGAGGGCAATCGATTCCAGTTTGGTAATGGAGTCATGAATTCTTCCAAAGCAGTTGGTGATAGTGTTAAGGGGTAAGGATTGCTCCATCTGGTTTGAAGGGCAGTACATGCCTGACGCAAGTAGAGCAAGCGCTAATTGGACTACTTGAATGAGAATTGTGGTTTCGGTACGGTCATGAGATTGTCCTTATGTGCTGGCTTTCTTGCTCTGCTGGGTGTCGATACATTCACCAAGGGTGGTTGTCATCTTCTGAAGTCCTTGTTCAAAAGGACCTGGGTGGTGATCGTATTCCTTCTCCTTGGGCGAGTATGGGATGGAGACATCTTCAACGTTCCACCTTGATAGATATTGGGGTATAGACAAGGGGTCAAGAGGTGTTGGGGAGAAGAAGTAGGGTTCTTTAACGGGATCCAGAGTGTGAGCGAGGTGGAAGCTGTGTTTGACGCTGCTTGCCATGGCAGGATAGGGTCTCTTTATAGCTCTTTTCTCAGTGGGGTCAACTAGGATCAGGTCAGCTCTAGCTTCTTATTCCTCATATATCCCTGAGAGGGCATCTGCAAGGACATTATCCTCTCCTGGTCTATGTATGATGTCAAAAATCGTAAGCTTGGAGGTACATTCTCCATCTTGTCAAACTGTAAGGGAGATTCGTCTGTCAAAGGAAGAATGAAAGCCCTTTGTTGTCCGTTACCACAGTGAACCTGGTACCATAAAGCATAGGGTGAAAGGACTGGACTGCATCCACTATAGGGAGAAGTTCCAGTTCACGTACAGGGTAGTGCAGCTGACTTGTTGCGGATTTTTGGCTATGAAATACTGCAGGGTGAGCTTTCTCAGATGAGGGTCCTTGGCCTATCCATGCGCCTGCTCCAACTGTAGAAGCATCGATAAAGAGGTAAATTGGATAGCGTGATTGCTAGTCAATTGGGCAGAGTGTGATAATGTTTTTGGCTAGGTGCTTGACTTGTTGGAAAGCTTTTTCATGCAGGAGTCTTCATTGCAATTCATTTTGGGAAAGCAGATCCAATAGTGGGGCGCTAGCAGTCGCGAGGTGTGGTAGAAATCATGCATGATATATTACAACACCAATAAAAGTTTCTAATTCATTTTTCGATTTGGGGGTGTGCCAGTCCTGGATTCCTCCTATTTTCTGAGGATCTGCATGGATTCCTTGGTCATCTATAACATGTCCTAACAGGGGTAGCTTATCGGCAAAGAAATTGCATTTGGATGAGTAGGCGATAATGTGGTGATCGTGTAATCTCTGACAGACCTGGCAGATATCGCGAACCTGCTTTTCAAATGTGTCTGAGAAGATTATAATATCGTCTAGGTATGCCCAAACTGTTTTTCCTCTGAGTCCATTAAGGACATACCCCATAATTCGCATAGTTGTGAAGGCTGCATTGGTATCTCCTGGCAGCATTATCTTGCATGCAAAGGTTCCGAAGGGCGTTTTAATGGTGTTGATGGTTTCATCTTCAGGGGATACTCGAATTTGGAAGTACCAGTTCGATATGTCGATAGTAGATTGGTATTTGTCTCTGGCCCCAATTCTGAGGCTCATGGACTGATTGGGAATAGTGCTATGGTTCTTGATTGTGATATTGTTTCTGAGTACTAGGTCTGCTAGGAGTCTAATTTCGCCATTCGGTTTGAGCTTAGGGAAGATGTTGACCTGGTTACTGCCTTCGCAAGAGTAGATGATATTTTTCACTTTCCAGTCCTCCATAATTTATCTGTATCCACGGAGGATCTTGTCAGGAACAGTGAACATTTTCGGACTTGGTGCTGTTTTCCCTTTGATGAGATTAAGGGGGGGGTAAATCTAGCGCAAGGGCAGTAGATCAGTGCTTTTCTTGGCTGGGAAGACATCAGGAAACTCAGAGATGAATTCAGGGGCATCTGAGTTTGTCATAGCGGAGAACCTAGTGTTGTTTCCTTTCATGCAAGTGAGTAATTCCTTTCCTCGAGAATACAATGATGGAGTTTCCACAATCGATTATAGCGTTATGGGGGGTAAGGTATGGCATTCCTAGGAATATGTCATAGTTGTCTAAAGAAGAGACAAGAGCATCAGTAATATCACCGGTGTTATCACCTACTTGGATGATTGGTTGAGATTTGTAGTTTATGGTGGAGCGGGATCCTTTGACTGCCATCTTTAGACTGATAAGGGTATTGAGGGTTTTGGTAGGGATTTGGAAGGTAGATACAAATTTTCCTGAAATGAGGTTTTCTCCCATGGTTCCTGTGTCGAACAGGGCTTTTGCTTTGTGTCTATTAACTGTAATGTAGGCTTCAAGGGTTTTGTTTTTGTTTCCAGATGGTCCTACATGGTTGGATGTATTGGTGACTTCAATGGTATGGTTGGTTTGTTCCTGGGTATGGTAGAAATGGCGAGGTTTTCCTCTTCTCTCAGTTCCTCCTCTTGTTCTGTTTCCTCTTTGGTTGTACCCTTGTTGCTGATTTTGGTTCCTTGGCTTTTGGTAACAATCGCTAGAGAAGTGTCCTATCTTTCCATTATAGTACTATGCTACTTCTCTTTTGCGTCTTTCTTTCTCATAGGGTAGCACCTTGTTGTACTGGGAGGTATTATTGGAGAATCTTTGGTGGTATCCTTGGTTGTTGTTTCTGGTGTCTTTGGGTATGGGCGGGGTGACTGCATTCGATACTGCATTGGTGTGTGGATTCCTGGTACCATAGAGTCCTGTGGAGTGAGCGATAGCATCTCTTCTCTCAGCAATTTCAACTAACTCATCAAAGGATGTATCTGAGGTGATATGGGATTTGACATCTAGCTTGAGTTTGATGTCCAAGGTGTCTAGAAGGCTTTGTTTTGCTGAGTAGTCTGAGATTGTTCCTGGGGGTAAGCTGTCTCTGAGCGTTTCAAGAGTGATCACTGTGTCTGTTATCTGCACTGTTTTCCCATTGGTAGTTTGTTTTACGGTAACCCATTGTTCATAGATTGTATGAGTGAATGTAGAAGGGAGGAAATAGCCTTCGAATTTGCACTTGAGTCGGTTAACGGTTTTGGCTCCTTGGCTATTTTCATATTGAGTGAATTTTTCAAGGGCCTTTTCTCTGCAGTATGCTTTCTAGTACCACATAGCTTCGGGGTCTGTATCTTGGATTCCAAAGCTGGACATGTATCGATGGACTATGTTGAACTATGAGTTGATTCATAAAGGATCAGGGTCTTTTCCTTCTCCGGTATAGAAGAATAGTGCTGGCCATTTGGGGCTGCAGGTGCCATCTACTGGGACTCACATAGTGGCTTGTTGTGGACTTGGTGGTGGAGAGGGATCAGGAGACGGCTGTGGCACTGGGTCTGAACTTGGGTTCCTTGAAGGCGGTGGCATGGGGGATACTAGTGGTGCTGCTCCTGGGTGATCGGGACTGTCTGAGTCAGAATGTTGGTCTGGGTCTGGCTTGGGTGCTCCTTCCTGATACAGTTGTTCTTGGTCAAGTGTTTCTTCGATGTCTTGGTGTTCTGGGGTTTCACTTTCTTCTAAGTCTTGAGGATTTTGCGGGTTCTGTCCTGGGTTCTCGTCCTCGCTACTTGATTCGTATTCTGTGAAGTCTTGGTCTTGATCTCGGGCTCAACGTGGCGCTGGTTCTGGTGGTGGGGCTGCCTTCTGTGCTGGAGCAGCAAGGTTGTGCCTGGATGAGGGTCCAAATGGCGGTGCAGTAGTTTGGTGAAGCATCCTTGTTTGTCTCTTGGAAGTGAAATGATTGCAATCTGTGGTGAGCAGGTCTCACCTGGAGTGTACTCCAGGCCTTTCAAGGAACCAGGAGGGGTACCGGTACTGCAGGCTCAAGGGAGGCGAAAGGTGATCCGTCCTCTGCCGAAGATGAACAGTTGTATCTAAGTCTTAGTCAAAAAATGTAACCTGCTCCTGAGTATGGCGAGATTCCCTGAGGGAGATCTGGCAATACTGTAAGGACAGGGAGGAGAAGGGTCTAGGGATATATCTGCAAGAGATATAACAAAGATTAGGAACTAGTAGAGTGACTGTTGAACTTAGTATATTAAAGGGAGGGTTCCTGCGTGGCTTGAGAGTTCGCATCCTTAAGAGATCTTGAGCTCTTTAAATATACATAAATCATAATCAATATCCTGTTCAAACGGGAATGCTAAGCTACGCTAAGGTACAAGCCATAACAACTAAGTCCTAAAACAAAGGTGTAAATGCAACAGGATATAACTAACAACACAAGTAATGGAATCAAACAAATAACCGATCGCTACTAATGTACTAAATCAGTAATACCTAGTAGGAAACATAGGATTTCCCAATTGGGAACAAGGAATGAAAGATAGTAATGAGCAAACTAAGCAAAGTAGTACCTAATAGGAAACTATAACAATAGGGAAGGTAGAAGTTAAGGAAGGATTTGTTACTGTGGATATCCTAATAGGCAATATCCAACCTCATGTTAAGGAATAATAGCGATACTAGTTGATTCCATTGCAATTATTACCACAGACATCAGGAGATCGGGAATGGGACATACAAGGCTTGGTAAGTAGCCCAAATCCAATCCACTAAAACTGCTTATAAAAGAAGGGATGAGTTCATTTCATTGCTGTTAGGATTGGGGGGATAGTTATGATATTTGGAGACTATTTTGTAACGGAGTCGGGCAGGTCCAGGAGGTTACAACCGGGATCGGAAGGTGCCTTTGTTTTTACCGAATTCGACGCACATAGTCAGAACCACATAGTTAATATAGATTCGAGGCTGTATCGATGCCAGAGAGGGGTGTTCCACTACTCATTTGTCAAGTCCTACCACCCTAATGATGATCAACAATTGCCTGGAAGTGCCCACACTAAAGCGGCACATATCCTGATTGATGACGAGAAAGAATAGAAAGTTGCGACAATTCATGACCATAGTACGAGGCATGGCAGAGGACCGTTCTTTGTGAAATGGAAAGGATACCCTTATAGCGAGAATCGTGTGGAACCTGTTGAGGGGCTGGAAAATCTGGAAGAGCTGGTACATGCATGGTTGACTGATAACATGCCAGAGGAGGAATTTCCTACTATTTGTTCTTCCTACATTACAGTTTGTTTCAGTCCTAGTAAGGATGGTTATGAAGAACACTCAGAAGAAGTTACGGTGGACTTGGAATTTGGGAACCCCATTTGGACACTGATTACGATAGCGAGGAGATTTCGATTTTGTTGTTCTTATATGTTTGAAATAATATTTTCACTCTATTTTGTTTTTCAGAGTGTAAGCGTTTTGGGTTCCTGGTTTAATTTTGGAGTATCGTTTGATACTCAGTATGTTTTATGTTTCATTTTGGAGTATCGTTTGATACTCACCATGTTTTATGTTTGGTTTCGAGTATCTCTTGACACTCAGTATCTTTTATGATTGAGTTGGATATTCATGATATTTTAGGTTTGGTTTCGAGTATCGTTTCATGCTCAGTTAAGCTTTATGTATTGTGTTACGTTATCATTTGATACTTGATATGTTTTATGTAAGATTTCAAGACTACCATTTTGGAGTCACTATGGTTATTGTTTACAAGACTCCAGTTAGCCTAACAAGTGAATTGAAGACCTCCTATTTCTCCAGGCTTGGAGAAGGCACCTTTCGACAGACACAGTTTTCAATATACTTCGTTGAACAGTTACTTCTTCAGTTAGCTTCCAGACTCCATTAAGATCAAACATTCATAACTATTAGCAACCACTTTGCAGTTGCGATATAGTAAGAAGTTTGTTACAATAACTTAGTCTAACCCTCCACTACTTAGTCTCGTTAGATACCGCACTTTGGTATAGATCTACTATCGCTACCCTAATGATTCCCTCCACCACCCAAGAGGCTGTTACAGTAGTTGTATAGGTTTTTTCCAATATCTACATTAGTTACCGGATCGTCTTTAATCTCTCTGTATCCTGGTAGGAATGTATAGTGGTATCGTTTGTCATTGTCTAAAGGCTGTGAAGGTAACTGAGGTGTTGAAAAGCTGAATCTTTCCATAGCATGTAGGAATCGTGATTGTAGTGCTATTTGCCGCCAATCCGGCTTGGTTGTCAGTTTAGTGGACTCTGCGATCCCTGGGGTACAGATTTGGAAACCATCTGTAGTTTGTCACTGCTCTCCGGGCTACTGTGTATTATTAATCCCTTTTTCCCCCTTTTTCTGAGGCCTGGGCTGTACTGTGTGTTGTGTTTTTCCCTCCATTGCTCTTTAAAAAAATAGTGTGTAGATTTCGTCCTCGGTCATGGTTACCGCCGATGACTGTCTTGATTGTGTGGGCCGTTTTCCTTAGCAGGTTTGCCTTGCCAACTGTTACTTTCATATGATACTCAACTAAATTAAGTTTCCTCTATGTAACGTGACCTATTGCTTATTTCTTGCCTGACTCACACCCTACCCCATAGGGGCGTGAATATGATTCTCTTTCTGGAGGGCTATCAGTCTTCAGCCTTTATTGAGCTTGTCAACTCTGCCAGCACATCACTCTTATTGCTGCTAACAGTAACTTTTTAAGAATCACTTGGGGACTATAACCACTTCCTGGGTAATGGCGGAAATCATTAGGGTTACAATACTATCTCTATACCAAAGTGCGGTATCTATTAAGCCTAAATACCGCAGGGTTAGACTAACTTGTTGTAACAAACCTCTTACTATATTGCAACTACCAAGTAGTTCCTATTAGCTAAGTATCATTGATCTTAATGGATTGTCAAAGACAATTAAAGAAATAAGTGTTTAAATAAGTATTTTGAAAACTCTGTCCGTCGAAGTCTGCTTCCTCTAAGTCCAGAGGATAGCCGGTCTTGAATACACTTGTCAGGCTAACCGGAGCCTTGTCAACAATCACAATAACGACTTCACAATGGTTGCCTTGAAAAATTACCTTCAACATATCAAATTTCAAATATCATACAATCTCTTGACACAATACATAAAACATACTGAGTATCGAACGATAGTCGAAACCAAACATAAAACATCACGAGTATCAAACCCTATCATAAAACATACCGAGTATCAAACGATACTTGAAACCAAACCAGTAACCCATACCGGTTACAGCAACGTAAAATTTGGGGAGAATTCGAATTCCCATCCTGTTCAAGTAGTTGGCAAACGAACACCATTAACGCAGTAGAATCTCCAATAAGGGCCCATTCACCTATCACTTCAGTTGATTCTGAATTTCACAACTTTTTAGCATCGCGCTACAGTTATGATCAGCACTGACTAGGTTGTAATTGGCAAACCATGCCTTCAACCACCATGATGTTTTGACCCATGCGTCGTGTTCAACACTTAGCCTGTTTCTGTAATCGTGATGTAGAAAACACCCTGCTTGTGAAGTAGTATAATGCTCAGAATAGAGCCATATCAGTACCACTCAGCCTAGCCATGAGGAAACCAACATGCTCTGTCTATATTTGCTCATGATCACTCAAATGGGCTAGTGTCCTCCATTTTGCACCAGAGTGGGTGCCAGAGCTTCAGGGGAGAAAAGTCAATTACATAGCTAACAATACTCGATGTAGCATCACGCCCACTTAAGTGTCGTTGCCACACTTCTAGCATGAGTCGCGAAATCAACCGAAGAGATCCCTTAACCTGTTTTTATGCACTGTTGCTAATGGCTATGTTGATAGCATAGGTCATGACCGTAACTGGACTAGGCAAAGTGCTAGGCGATCTGAATCCGTTACCTTGTAATCATGGCTAGCACTAGAAACTAACAGTAGTCTATTTGGATCATCGTCATAGGAAAAATATTGTGCTTCAGAAGTTGTGTAGTACTCAGAATACCGCGGAATCAGTAATGTTCAGCATGCGATAATGGAAGCCAGAGTGGCCGCGTAGATTTGCTCACAGGTTCTATAATAGGGTAATGTTTAACATTCTAACAGGGTTGGCTAGGAGATAAACCGAATTGGTTGTTACACTTTTTTTATTGAATCTTAACTCTAATTGCTACTTCTTTCATCCATAGGATCGATGATCTCTACTTTAGCGTGACACTAAAAGTGTGTTAACGCAAGTACAGGTTAAGGGATAGACGGCCGTCTAGGAACTGGAGACGGTGCCGACCGTTAAGGAAGGCTAGACGGTGGAAGGTGTGTAGGGAGAATGGATGCGTGTGTGTTTACCTAATATACCGTCTACTATGGTTTAGTGTGGAGAATTTGATTAACTGACGTCAGGTGTGCAACCATGAAGGTTTGGATTCTCAATAGTAGATATTGGACCAACAAACAATGTCTCCTCGCAAACACAAGAAGAACGGGAATTGTGCCTTTGAACTCACACTAGATAATGAGAAAGGGAATTGCTGATTGCGCACGGAAAATAGAGCCGACTGGCAGCCACCTTCGTGATTGCAGGCATGATAGGTGAGGGCATTGTGGTGGTGTTGCTAGACGGAGGTTGCAAGACGACCTAGGTAAACAGTTTTGCCACGTCTGTCGGAATAGGATGTTGGTTGAGACGCCACCGCCCAGTTTCCCCACCAAAATCTCTTAACTAACGTACTGGACCGGGAAGTGAATCGAACCCAGCAGTGAATCGGTTTGTATCTGAATTTTGCACAAATCCTCACTACACGAAATTCGAAAAAATAGATACTCCGAATTAACTTAAAAATAGGCAAATCTGGCAATAGTGTGCTATCAAAGATATCTCCTACCCTTCTAAATCTCACTCTGTTGTGCATTAATTAAGATTTCTATATTTCAACTTTTTTGGTGCATTTTAACTGATTCACTTACACGTCTGATTCACTTCCCGGTCCAACACGTTAGACAGATAGGTAAACGGGCCCTAATTGGACTATGTGCTATGTCGTTGAAGTTGCCCCCTCTTGTAAGGTGTGCGTTTTCTTCCCTTGGTACTCGACTACGGTATCTCTCTCAGAGAGCTCTTTTTTGCAGTGGCTTCCTCCCCTTTTCCAGAGTAGCGAATTCTGAACGACATGGCACGTTGTTCATGTATTACATTTTTACGGTACGTGAACATGACAGGTGAAAACCTTCCTTCTGGCAGCCGGGTACTAAGTTCATGTGGTAGGTAATCCCCACAATGTCATTTACCCTTAAGATAGCTTCGTAGAGCGAATAATATTATCACGAACAAGGCTGGGAAGCGAAAAAAAAAAAGAAAAATGGTAAAGATGTCGGGAGAGAAAAAAGATGCACCAACACCTCAAGAGAAGCAGGGAAAAAAGCCCAACCACCAAGAGAGCATCTGACCATCAACTAAGTACGGTACTAATACTCGTAATTCTTTGATGCATGTGAACACGACTGCTACCGGTATTGCATTCACAGAAAATTTTGAGGGCGGTTGTCTTTACAAACATTAGAGAATGACGAGTAGCATACCAACAACCCACAGAGATTTACCACCCCACACCATCAGCTCCCGCAACCTTCCCCGCAATCGCACCACATAGGTCCCTCTCGATCGGCAGGAACCCACCGCGAAAACCCCAACAACACCACCACAAAATTCCCCCGAGCACAGAAAACAGGATTGGGAAAAGAATCCTCTCCAATGCCCCTATTCACCAACAGAAAGTCTGAATTAAAAACCCCTAATATCCTAAGCTAGAATATCCTGATAGTTAGGTATCTCTTCCCCGGATTAATCCGGAAGGCCTTTAATTGTCATTCTTCATAGGACCTCACCTGGTGACGGGTTCGTTGCCTTGCAGTTGGGCAGTTGTGGGTTACTGGCTGTAGAAGAGCCTCAGTTTACTTCCAGTATGCAGCGGAGGGAGTACGGAAGACTGGTATTCGAGTCCAGTAGTGGTCGTTCCGCGAGTCTAAGTTAGGTCAGCCGGGTGTCACGGCGCTCAAGGGCTGCAAGCCAAGGAGAAAAAACCTCGTCACTTTTCATCATTTTCCGAGACTGGATCAGATTGCCCCCGGATGATAGGCTGCTTATTTCTTGACTTCCACTCGAGTACCGGTACGGTAGGTGGAGCAGGCACTCCGCTACGAAGCTGACTGACACTCCATCATGGAGCCTAGAACACAGTAAGATCTCGGGAATCCCCGGTGGGTCTGAAACAGCCAAATTTGCTGCTGGGACGCTAAGGCCAGATTCGGCCCCAGAGTGGCAGGCTTGGTCAGAAAATACTGTTTTCAGCCTTTTCACCAACCTAATGGCTCAGCACTCTTGCCAAGCAAAATATCCTCAGCAAATCACAAGTTTACCGGTAGCGCTCCTGGCTACAAATTTGACTGTTTCAGATACACCAAGGGATAACGAACTCGCCTGGACTGGTCGTGCAACCGTTTTTAGAGCTTTAAATGGCGTAAGAGGGCATATGTTATTTGGCTCGGTTCGCAAGCTCTCCGTCAATCGCAGGGTCGAATTTCGCTGCAAGACTAGCCGCAGCGAATTCGTTATACCCCGGATTTTACGGCATGAATCTTTCAAAGTTAGGACCTAGAGGCAAGGGTGGTGCGGGGTTTGTTGGTCCGGGATGATTGGATGTTCTAGTGCTTTTGAAACGTCAGAGCTTTCTACCACTGGAGGTGTTAAGGTATTCTAGATCACGTCGGACTTCTCAATACAGTACAACATTTCTAATTACACTACCGGTACTCGTCCAAAGCGGTTCAAAGAAAAGAATATGGCACAAAAATCATCGCAAAACCTAAGCATCGCCGGAAATACGAACTGTTTCAATAATATCAACTCATTCAATGATGTGACCAACATCAACACAGTGATACCCGATGAGGACAATCAGATTCGGGAGTGGCTATCGCCTCTAAACCCTCACCAACGGCACCAAGACGTGAGGGCCGAGCGGCTCGATGGCGTGGGGGATTGGTTCCTAGACACCAGCGAGTTTCGGAAATGGAGTAAGGGAGAGGGTGAATCCGCTGAGGGGGTGTTATTTTGTTCCGGGGGTCCAGGGGTGGGAAAGACATTTCTGTGGTAAGAATACCTGGCAATCGGAAAATTAAAAGAAGCTAGATGTCACTGACAAGTATAAAATATTAGTTCCCTAGCGATTGACAACCTATGTGACAAGGCTGAGGAAAAGGATCTGGCCATCGCTTGGCTATATTGCGATTTCCTTGCCCACCAAGAACAGTCCGCAACGGCGATGCTAGGCGCCATCCTAAGGCAGCTTGTGAACACTGGGGAGATGCCGGAGGATATACCACAGAGGTTTCGAAAGCGGTTTTCCGATCGAGGGCTACGACTACGCGATGTGGTGGGAATGCTAAAGACGACTATCAAATTGCTATCTCCAGTTTATATCTGTATCGACGCCATAGATGAATCCACTCCCGAGAGTCGACGGGAGCTGCTTGAGTCACTGCGGGATATTATTCGGGAGTCACCAAGTACGCGGGTGTTGTTTACCGGGAGATCTCATGTCGCGGATGAAGTGAAGAAATACTTCGCCGAGGTTATTATCGTATCGGTCAGTCCTACTGAAAATGACATTCGGGTATATTTGGGTGTGAAGTTGGATAGGGACACGGAGCCCAATGCAATGGACAATGATTTACGGAGGGATATTATGAGAATAATTCCTGAAACCATTTCCGAAGTGTGAGTAACAATAGCCGGCACTTTCACAATACATGCAGGGGCAATCCGCTGACACTAGTAGCTAGATTCCTCCTGGTTTCGCTGAATATTGATACAATCCTGGGAGAGGTGACCATTTATAAGAGGAGAAAAAGGCTTGAGGAGATGGCAAAAGGGAAAGGGCTAGGAGATGCGTATACGGCAACCCTCACCCGGATAAAATCGCAGAATGGAAGCAAGTCGCGGCTCGGAATGGAAGCGCTCATGTGGATATCACATTCCGAGCGACCATTGAAGGCGATTGAGTTATGTCAGGCACTGGGTGTTGAGGGAGAAGATAAAGACCTGAATGCCGGGAACATACCTAGAATAGAAACTGTGCTACGCTATTCGCTAGGGCTCGTTACGGTTGAAGCATCAACATCTACAGTCCGGCTTGTTCACTTCACCCTTCAAGAGCATTTATCCAATGCTTCCTCCCTATTCCATAGTCCCCACTCCATGATGGCCGAGATCTGTTTAACATTCCTCAGCTTTCCGTGCATCAGGGACCTATCAACTGCTCTTTATTCGCCACCAGCAGCAGCTCCCTTTGTTGGCTATGCATCTTGTTTTTGGGGAACACATGCAAGCAGTGTTCTCAACGGGGCAGTCCGTCCGTCCTGAGCCAGGACGAGGACGGACGGCAGTTTGTCGTCCCGTCCGGTCATTTTCTAAAGTTGCCCGACAAGTAAGAATCAAAGACGAGGACGGACGGC
>Ga0307507_10009043_pt1 | contig 13443 bp, 2 predicted proteins | sample 7_EM_MG_FD_207223 | JGI IMG/M metagenome (GOLD analysis project Ga0307507, IMG submission 207223) | Populus trichocarpa ectomycorrhiza microbial communities from riparian zone in the Pacific Northwest, United States - 7_EM | ecosystem: Host-associated > Plants > Roots > Unclassified | place...
GCCCTAGCGCCGCACTATTCTTCTTCTACTTTCTCTACCTGTTTTCCTAATATATCTTCCCTACTTTGGGGTTGTTGGTTTCTTCTCCTATAGGGCACCCTAGGGTCCCTCTATAGTTTGTTTAGGCGTGTTTTGATATACTTTATAACGTTAGAGTTGCGTTCCTTTTGCACCCTTTACATTGCATCGGCTTCAATATATAGTTATAGGGGGGGAATATTAGCTTTCTTTTTAAGCAGTGCTGTGGCCGTTCGCTTATACCCGCCTATTATACTCCTAAGGCAGGCTATTTGGACCTTTTGGAGTGGTTTAAGAAGTGATTTAGGGGGGCCTTTTTTGGTTTCTCTAGTGGCCCAAATGCTAGATCTATACGTTATGGTTAGCCGGACAACTGCTGTATATAGTAGGCGTGACCTCTAGAAGCATGGACCCTATGTAAAATTAACGATCCTGGACATAGCGATATACTATGCTTGGCCCTTACAGGCCGCTTGCGCCGTATATGCGCTCTACTGGAGCTTGCTGTCTACCCATACTCCTAATACCCTTAGGCCTTGAACCGGTTGACCCCCAAAGCCTTGGATATGGATTGTATGCTAAAGATCTATAGATTAGTTACGTTTTCTTGTAAAATAGATTAGCTGGTATTTCTCTGGTGAGAATTAGACTCTATGTCGTCTTGCCTATTCTATATAGGTGTTGTGGGCTTTCTCTAGTGTCCTGCAGTTCTCTACGGCTGTTGGCCTATATGTAATTAGGTTTGTGTTATTAATAAAGCCTATCCCCTGGGTTGCTCCTTTCTTAAAGGTGTTAAGCAGGTTGCTTATAAAGAAGAGGAAGAGTATAGGCGATAGAGGTAATCCTTGTGGTATTCCTATTATAACTGTAATAGGGGGGCTCTAGTATCTGCTAAAGACCAGTAATGTTTCTTTCTGGCCTATAAATCCTTGAATAAATTAAATGATCTATTTTGGGAAGCCCTTTGCCCTAAGGATATATAGGAGACGCTTATGGGGTATATTGTTATAGGCGCCGCTAATATCTAGGCTAAGTATTAATACTACGAAGTCCTTTCGCATAGCCCATGCAGTTTTAATGGTGGCAGCGAGTAGTGTAAGTGCTAATAGCGTTAAGCGATTCTTTCTTGCCCCCATTTGGCTTTGTGGTAGTAGGGCGTGTTCCTCTGCCGTATCTGCTATGTGGTCCGCTATAACCTTTTCTAAGATCTTGCTTAGGGTGTTTTCTAAGGCAATAGGGCGGTAGCTTCCTAGGATTGAGTAGTCTGCTTTGCCTTTTTTTCGTAAGACGACCATTGTTATAGATCTTCCGAGTCGTGGGTAGTAGCCTATTGCAAAGCATGCTTTGGCTACGTCTGCAAGCTAAGGTGCTATAAGTGGTCTACAGGTCTTTAGGGCTTTGTTTAGGATCCTATCTAGTCCTGGTGCTGTGTTGTTTAAGAGGCGGCTAATAGTTCTGGCCATTTCTTTAGTTGTTATGTCGCTGTCGACCCTTAGGCGAGTCACTAGTGTTTCACCGGTGATGTCGCTAAGGTCTGCTGGAGCCGGTTGAGGGAAAAATCTTTCTGTGAGGATCTTTGCCTTCTCGTCATTGTTGCTTGTGGCCTGTGGTTCGCCTGCAAATTAACTTAATATATATTTTAAATTTCAGCCTATGAATAATTTCCCAATATTAATGATTTAAAAATTAAAAATTCTTCTTTTTTACTTCTTTTTATATACTATTGTGGTGGTGTGATTTGGCCTCCTATATTTAATATCTAGATTAAATATAGCTTTGGGAGAGCCTAGGCCTTCTATATATTTTATATAGATTGGTCTAAAGCCCTAGAGTTAAAAACAACTTAAACAGGACCGATAGATATATACTTTTCCTTTAATATACTCTTTTCTTCCTTTCTTACTAACTGATTTCCTACTGGCTAATTATAACTAACTAATAGACTAACTATACCGTGATTTCCTGTCTAAGAGAGGTTGTACCCTCCTATATATTTTATGGCATTCTACATGGGGATGATAGCAAGCTCTTTAGATTAGAGGTCTGGTACTCTATATACAATTCTATACATAGGAGACGCATAGGAACGATCTAAAACGATCTAGAACTGTAGAACAGAAGGATATACGGAAAGGGAGGCGAAGAAGTATAGATATATTAGCAACTAGTGCGCAGCCACCTCTATAGGAATAAATTAATAATATATACTAAGTTCTCTATACGGGAATAGTAGTCGGCAAATAGTGATAGGAAGGCGAGTATGTAGTATTGCAAGACGGAGGATAAAAGGGAGGACTATAGTACACCAGGAAAGGTAGAGAAAAGTCTTTTATATTTTATTTACTATATTTATAATAGCCTATATAATTATTCTCGCATTTATAGGAGCTACCTTTTAATTTATAATAATAATGGCAACAGTACCAGCAAAGGATTGTCAGGAATGTTAGGTCCGTTCTATAATAATAGTAAAGGCGCTAGAAAGGGAGAGGAAAGTAAGCAGCCTATTAAACCGCAAAGCTTCTGTTAGATAATCTGTATTCTCTAAGGCGTGGGACACGTGCACGAGCCACGTGCACGGGGCACGTGCATTGTAAATCTCTTTATAGAGCCCCAGGGGCCCCAGGTCAAGGTCAATCAGACATTAATCAATCAACTCTTTTATCAATGAGCAGCTCTATCTGAATTATCTGACAGCTTTCCTAAATAAGGGCATGTAATACTAACCCTGACTCCTATAACATTAGGGATTAACAACCCTTAATGGACTAAGGATAAGGGTTACGATGTCCACCTACCTGTCTCTAAAGAAACTATAGGTCCACCGCCTTCTATTAGACCACTAATGGAACAAGATAAGGTATATGTTATAGCCTAGCCTATACCGGCTCTAGGAACTCCTAGGACCCCTTACTTTATAGGACAAAACGTATTATAATTTATTAAATAGTATAAGCGACTATGTATCTGATATTATATTGCAGATAATAAGAAGTATTAAGGACTTCTAGAGTATTATAACTATTAGATAGGGATATAGATCTGCAGCCTGCCTAAGTTTATAATTAGAAACTAGATAGAACTTATAAAGAAGCTTAGGACAGACTATAAAGGAAGTAACTACTTTTAATAAGTTAAAATAGTAGAGTTCTTAGAAGCTTATATGCTGTAGTATAGGAATAATCTACCTAGCAGTATATATAAATACTATAGGCAGTTCACGTTAATCCCCTAAAAGGTTACTAAGGCTAGTAATTTAGAAAACTATAAATGAGGGTACTGGTTCGCAAAGGGACTCCCATTTAAGTATTAAAGGTATACTATAACTAAAATAGGAGCCAATCTAGATAGATAAGAATCCTTTAACTTTTATCTAATAAAGAGAGCTATAGAAGACAGGCTTAATTCACATAAGGGCGCAGATCGGTTATTAATAATAAATCCTAAGGAGCAAGGCCTTTATCAGCTAGTTAGATAATTCTGTAATTAGCAACTAGCTATAACTAACCAAAGAAATGCTACTCTTTAACTACCTATAGTCTCCCAGCTAAGTAATTTAGTAAGCACCCGTTAAACAACTTAAGAAGTAGATCCTAAACTAGAGAAACTTACTAATTAGCTCTGGAAGCTTAATTTTAGGACAGTTAAATTAGTAGGCATTATATCTTCAATGCTGTTCCTAGATAGGATTTGCTAAGATCTAATATAGTACACATAGTTCCTAAATAGGGCGTTAGTGCATTAAGAAATAGGCCTAAGACCGGCGCTAAATAACAGACCACAGCCGCCCTATAAGGGAGCGCTATAAGAATAATATAAGCTGGGTCTAAAAAAGTATAAAGGGCTAGAAAACTTTGGCGTATACCTAATATAAGCTTAGATATATTATGGATACGGGGGTTCCTACTATTTTATTAATTAGTGTCTATAGCTCTAGGAATTGGTTTATTGTAGTTTTATATATATAAATAAGAATAGCCAAATCTGCTCTAGAATATATAAGCGTCTAGGAAATATAATTCCGTATTTGCTAAGTAACAATTAAATTTAGTTCCTTAAAGACTGGCTAAGGCAGAACGCGAATATTAATTCTAACGCTTTAGGGATAGGTATCTAACTAAAGGCAGCTTTGGTAGAGTTTGTGGGTAGAAGTAACGCTAAAAGTAAGGAGGAACTCAGCAAGTCCTAGAAGGATGTATACTAAGTGGAGTCAATATATGTTAATTCGGTAGGAGCTATAACCCAGTTACAGCCTATGCTATGGTTATATAATCTTAGGAGACCGTAAGGGGAAGTAAGAGTAACAAAGCCACCTCTAAAACCATCTGGTTAGCAACTAGTAGTAGTTTAAAATATATGACTAGGAGGACATATCCAAATCGCCCTACAGCCCCAATAGCAGGCTCCTTAACCACTATTAAGCAATGATAAGATTAATAAAATAGACTATACTAAATAGCTAGGACAGATGGAGTAGATAGTAGATATAATAATAACAACCAAAGCACCACAACTAAAGCCAGTTAGGATAATAGATATACTAAAGGGAAACGTTCTAAGTCTAATAGTAATAGTGGACAAGATCTTGTTAAAAACTATTAAAGTTACTATTGGTAACTGCCTTGTATACATGTCTAAGGTTATAAGGCTATTCTTTAAGCCTCTCCTGCTACTTCTTGTAGAGCCTTACTAATAGAAGTAGGAAGATGTTAAGGCATCCGTGTTGTTAGCACACCTAATGTTCTATATTAATTAAGCTGGCTTAACAACTATTAAGGTAGATTAGATTAAATAAGAAGCAGAATTTGTCTGGTTTTAAAAATAGTGCCTAAAGGTAGAAGCGTAGATAGGAGACGGAAAGGCTAAGTGCTTAATTGACTTTAGAGCGGAGCTTAACCTTATTAAGAAAAGCGTGGCTCTACGATATAGTTTACTAATACAGTAAAGCCGCGTTTTAACGTTATCTTGGTACACCGTTCATCTATGGTATACCGGTCAATAGCTAGGAACAGTTGATTTTACTATAAGGCGTGTAAGGCTTTACGTTCAAATTTGATACGCCGTTATGTTCAAAGCTCTCTTATACAAGAACGGTATAGCGCGAGCAATTATGGTGTTGGAACCCCTATTTTTGGAGCTGATTTGGGCGCCTAATAGGAGGTTAATTGCCCCAGAGGATTAGGAACAACCATTCTTTAACGGAATTGCTTAATTCTTAATAGAGGTTAACTGTATATATCTGCTTTATTAATCTATAGTTTAACCAACTAGTAAATGTATATCTATAGATTATTATAGGGGTGGTTTAAATTCCATCTCTACTGGACGCAATTTGGCGCTATATATTAACCCCTTACTCTTAAGCCTACAAACCAGCACCGCTGCCATCAATATTTATTAATTTAACACCCCTCCTGCCCTATACAATGGCGAAGTCTAAGGACCTTAAGTGCCTTCGCCGCCATAGTGTTTTAAGGTATAAGAGGCAGCAGATCTGGGTATACTGCCGTAAGAACCCTTAAAACCCTTAAAGAGACGCTGCTCGCTTTTTTACTAATTAATTTTAACGCCCTTATATAATGCGCTAGATAACAAGGAAAGCGATAATAAGGTTAAGCTATAAGTTATTAAGCTTAATGAGGCTTTAGATGCACTAGAGCGCCTTAAGCTCTATAAGGGGTAGCAAGAGGAGGGTAATGAGACTAATTATAGCTCTTATAAAGGTAGAAAGAGTAATTTAAGGCTGTTAAGTTGCGCGAGTAAAGCAGACGACTATTATGAGCTTCTTTAAGTAGTTATGGATAGAGAGAAGAGTTGATTTAGCCTCTTGCAGCGATTAATAAGTGAGCTCGCAATATAACGTTTCCATACGGTATAACGTTTAAACCCCCTACTACCGAGCTAAACGGTATAACGAGGTTTTACTGTATTAAGCCTGCCCCTATAACTATAGGGTGTATATCTAACGTCTACTAATAGGACTTAGTCTAAGTTTATTAGATTGGTATATACGGTCCCTGTAGTAATAGGTAACGTCTTAATATCTATAACTTTTATTACTATAGGGGAAATATTATATAAGGTAATACTTAGTGAACTATAGTTAGTAAGGGCTAGACTGGTAACGAAATAAACCGCAATAAGTTAGGTATCTTATATTATTTAATTAGAAAATAGCAGAGTTAAAATAAGGTTCTTAACATCCTATAAGGATGTAATATTCTTTAAACTAAATAAAGGCATTAATATAGATAATAGTTTGGGAAATATATAACTAGTGTAACCGCTAGGATTGTATCCAGGGTTACTTATAACCCAGCATATTGGGACAAGGAGGATGTTGAGATTAAGGAGTAGGGAAAAGAGGTGCGGCTCTAATACAAACGCTTACCGTTTTAGATATCCACTGGGCAGAACTATTAGTAGGAAGAAGAATAAAACATTAGATAGAGAGAGCTTAATAGTAAAATATTAAGGGAAGTCCTAAAGAAACACTTAAGAAAGAATTGGAAGCCAGTATTTAAGGCAAAGGCTGGGTCCCTTATATATTAAATATTAAAGATAATGGATTTATTTATAATGTAAATAAAAGGCCACTGGAGCAAGGCCTAACAAAACGCTATAAATATAGCAACTGTGTATAAATAAAAGGCAGACAAAGTCCACCTGGTTAATTTATTGGCACTAGATAGAACAGTTATGGGAGGTATAGTAGAATAGCAAGAGGTGGCCTTATGTTAATAAAAGGCGTCTATCTAGGGGTTGCCTCTTGGTCTATATAACTATTTCCTTAAACTATAATATACTAAGCTGGCCTGCGGTGTATAACTAATGCCAGAATAATTAGAGTATATAATTATAGGAAATATTCAGCCAAGAGAATAAGAGATCCTTAAGGCTATATTGTTTAACTAAGAAGAGGCTTTGGTATGGGGATTTTTTAAGATGGGCCGCGTTAGCAGGGATATAACTCTACTATTAAAGATTAAGACCGTGCTGTATAAAGTATGGCAAGTACTAAACTTTCCTATACTAAGGGCCCTATAAGGAGAAGTGATAAGTATATTATAAGAACGACTAGCTTAAGGGACTCTAGAGTATTGTAAAAGCCTATATAGGAATCTATGGTTTCTTATAAACAAGAAGGAATATAAGAAGTACTAACTAATAAATATGGCGATAAATATTAACTAAATAACTATTAGGGATATAAATCTGCCGCTATATGCTAATAAGTTTTCTAAGGAGTTTGTGGGGTATAAGGTTATATCTCTAGTAGACTTCTTCTCTAGCTATAACTAATTAAAGCTTAATATTAAAAGCAGGAACCTAATGGCTTTTATAATACCTTTAGGACTTTTATAATAAATAATGGTACCTATAAGAGGCATAAATTCTATAGCCTAGTTTATAAGGACGATTACTAAGATCCTAGAACAACATATCCTATACTATGCCCTGCTGTTTTTAGATAACATTATAGTAAAAGGTCTATAGATAGTGTATAATGGAGAGGAGAGTCTTCTAGGCGTGCGCAGATATATTCTAGAACACATTATATAGCTAGATAGAGTGTTTGCAGATTTGGAACAAGCTAGGTATATAATCTTAGGTGTAAAGTCTTACTTCTACAAGGATGAAATTATAGTGGTTAGTTACTATTATAATGGAAAAGGACAATATCTAGAAGAGTTAAAAGTTGCAAAGATTATTTACTGGAGAGACTATAAAGATATTATATCCGCCTAAGCTTTCCTAGGGGTTGTTATATATTACTAAATATAGGTAGAAGACTTTGCAATTAAGGCAGAGCTAATTTTCTAACTACTATAAGTAAATGTTCTGTTTATATAGGGCATAGAGCAGATTACCGCTATAAAGACTCTAAAGTATATAATTACTACCGCGCCCGTACTAGTTTAACTAGATTATAGTAAGGGGGTAGGGCTAATTATTCTTACTATTAATAGATATAAGAATAGATAGGGGTGCGGCCTTATATAACTAGATATATAAGGTTGTTGTTACCTATGTTAATATAAGAGTGGTACAAGACAGACACCAAAACACGTAATACTGTTATGCCCCTTACGCACCGGCCGAGAAGCAATGCCCTCAGCAGCTGGCACAGAAAACTATAATACACTGCTCTCAACACAGAAAGGCCTCAAGGCGGCTACCCGGTGGCTTATTGGCCAAAATGTGCTAGACCAGTTCCGGGTTGTAAAGGAAATAGCAATAGAAGGCAAAAGGGCGAGTAACAGGCGCCCCCTAATAACTCTACAGGAGTAGAGTACAGTGTGTAATACTAGCGCGTCCGTAGGTTTGTTACGGCAGCAGTGGTTCCCAAGGAGGTCAAAAAGTAAGGTAGTAGAGCACCACTGGTGACTCGCAGGCGACTCGCAAGCGAGCCCCAAAAGGCGGGGAGATGGATCACGGGGTTTTCTTAAATAGAGTTTTCTCCCCACATATATATAAGGAGTAGTCCGCGTGGGCCCAACAGGGATCCGAATCGGACGTTAAGCAATGAATAATAATAATATAAGAGTGGTATTTAGTCTTAAGTGGAACAGAAATATAACTTAGGAAAGCTTAAATATTGGGCATTGCTATATACGTTAAAGAAGTGTCGTGTATACTTATACGGTATTTACTTTATGGTGGAGATAGACGCGAATACCTTAGTTACATAACTAAATTATACCGCCACTGATTTACCTAGAGCCTTAATAACAAGATGGCTAGCATAGATTTAGCTATAGGACTTTAATATTAGATATATGCTAGGGAAGAAGAATAGCCTAGCTAATAGACTTTTGTAATAGCTGCCTAATAGTAAATAACCTAATAAGCCAACTAAGGATATTAAAGAGTTTATTAACTATAAGCTGAGTGCCTTAGAATATATAGTTAGCCCTTTTAAAATAGAAGCAGATTTACCACTAGACGACTTATATTTAGAGGAATCTTAAAAGATTATAAAATGGCTAGTGACCTTATAATATCTAGAAGAAATAAATACTAAGAAGTTTAAAAGGTTTAAATAGTATACGCTAAAGTTTCTAGTGCGTAATTAATAGCTTTTCTGCTAATAGTCTAAGAACGTGCTAATATGGAGGGTAGTTAATAATAAGACTATTTAGCAAGAAATTGTTAAGAGCTTTTATAACTAGAGTAGATATTATAAACGGGAGGGAATATACTAGAGGGTCTTAAATTAATATTAGTGGCCAGGACTATAGGATTAGATATTATAGCATATTAAGTTATGCCTATAGTGCTAGGAATAATAGCTAGGACAAGAAGAAGAAGCAATGCACCCTATATAGGAGTCTACCTTATAGCAATAAGTAACAGTAGATATTATATTTATGCCACTAAACTATTTTAGATTTTAGTACCTAGCTATTGCTTAAGAGTATATATTTAGATAGGTGGAAGCTTAGGCCCTTTAAAAAAAGGATATAAAGAGTATAGCAAAGCTCCTCTATAAAGATATTATCTACTAATAGGGAGTATTTAGACAGCTCTCTATAGATAGTAGAGGAGAGAATACTAATATTACTGCTGCGCTTATAGAGCTCTATAACATTAAAAGGGTTATGGCTTCCGTATATTACCTATAGGGGTAAGGCTTAATAGAGCAGGGCTATAAACCTATAATAGATGCTTTAGCGAAGATAGATAGCTTATAGCTAGACAATCTTTATACTATCTTATAGGCAGATAGGATAACTATTAAGTGGTTTACGGGAATAATACCAGTAAGAGTTATATACGGATATAAGTATATCCTTCCTATTAAACTCTGTATACCTACCTGGCAGATACTGCTTTAGGAAATGGCCCGGACCACTGTAGAGCTACTAGTACTTTGTGTAAAGCAGTTTAACTAAAGAGATATAGATATGTAAGAGGCTGTTGCGCATATAAGACAGCTAAGAGTAGCAAATAAAGAGTATTTTAATAATACCTATTGCATTTACTAGGACGGATTTTAGGTTAGAGATATAGTTATGCTCTATAATATGTAGCTTAAGTAAGATTATTCTAGTAGTTATAAGTTAAATCTAAAATGGCTGGGACCGTTCTATATATATAAAAGTCACCTGTATAAGGGATGGTACTTAATTAAGGATCTTAATAGCACGCTATTCCGTGACTAAACTCTAGGGAATAAATTAAAGAAGTTCTATTAATAATAGGTATCTAAAGTCCACTAGGAGGACTGGCTTAACTAGTTAGGCAGAACTATGCTATAAGAGATAACAGCAGAGCTAGAGCTTAAGGAAGATGTTATATAAAATCTACCAGTATCGCAACGCCGTGTAGTTTAAGAAGTGTGTATTTTAGAAGAATTATTTAACAGAACTAAGTATAAAACGTTTAACTAGGGGATAGTTAAGTTCCAAGGTAGGGAAGGGGACGTAGATAATAGCTATGTAATTTATTTATTCGCTATATTTCCTAAAGCTTTTTCTATTACGCTTTTTTATTTGCTTTTTTAGTTATAGGAATCTATTATATGTTAATAGTAAGGTAAGGGTAGAAGTATATTTGTGTATAACCATCTAGGTTTATTTACTGCAAAGATATTAGTTCTGCTTACCGCCTTTACTAAGCTAATAGTGATTTTCTATCCTAGGGATGGAAAATTATAATTAGTCCGTTTAGTGGTTAGAGCTAGTAGAACCCTACACCGCCACCAGATTTAGTAGACTATTTAGATTAGAAAACCCTATTAAAAACTTTGCCTTTTTATCCTTAATAGACCTTAAAGACAGTTATAATTAACTAAAGAATAGACTAAGTAGAATTAACAATAGTATACTCGTTATGTCTTTATTAAGTAAACCACTAGTACTGTATAAAGGAGCTAAGCAATAGATTAGTAACGTCCTTATAGAAGTTAGAGGTTTTATAGTTAATTAGTATTAGGCTATGTTTATCTAAATCTATAACAAGATTCTGCTCTTAAGAGAGAACTACACAGATACTGCTAGTGTAGTAGTTGATTTTGTTAACTAGGATAATAGGCTATAAGCATCTCTAGGAAGGGATGCGTTTTTGTTAATATTTAAAGACGTCTCTAATGTTAGTAAGATGGCAAAGGATTAAAGAAATTAGTGTAATAAGGCCAGAGAAACCATTTAAAAAGCCTAGGAATAAGGTGTTCTTAATAGACCGCTTAAATATGCAGTCTCCTACTACTTCCTTTTTACTATCTAAAAGCTTACTATTTGCCTACTTTATAAAGTGATAGCGTAAGTTAATGAGGCCCTAGTTAAGAGGCTTGATTACCTAAAACGCGGCATTAAGAACACTACTTAACTATAGCTAACCGATTTTGCGCTCGCGCCTAAGATATTAGGATGGGCAATATTAGATAAGGTGGTGAATAAGCATAGTTTAGGAAGATACTTAACTAGCTTCCTTGTTCTAAATAAGGACCTGCCGCTAAGAAGTGGAAGACTAACTACTATAGGACTAGAGGTCACTAATATTGGAATTAGGCAAGTAGGAGAGAGCTTAGCTCTTATACTATAAATATATTCTTAATATGCTTCTAATATAATAAATCTATTAGCCTTTTAACTGTTAATACCTGTTTAAGGAGGAGGCGTCAGTATTATACTAAGCCCGTCTTAATAAGGATTACCTATATTAGTTAACTCGCCTTTATCTTCTATAAACGAAAGTATTCTTATAGCTAGAATGCCTATTAGCTCGCCCCTATAGCTGGTAGTATCCTCTTTAAGAAGGAATCTAAGGAGAGGGCTAATGGTTGCTTACCTAGAAGTAGGAGGGCTAGGAGTAGAATTAATGTTTAATAAAAACGTTATTAAGCCTAAAGATAATAAGGAGTATATTAAGGAGACTGTAGATACTATGGCGATACTCCGTTTAAAAAGAGGGTATAACTGTAAAAATAACATGCTAGCTTATCTTAAAGTGTCCCTAAACTAAACTACTAAAATTAAACTAACTAAGGTTATAAAGCTCTTGCGTAGTTGGTATAGGGCGGCTAGTTCTAACCTAGAGATATATAATGTTTGCTAGATTCATATGCAAGCCATAGGAGGACGTATAGGTTTGGCAATAAAGGGTCTAAACTATGCCGTACTGAGCTATAGACTCTGTTTAATATACCACGCTTATAATTACCTTAGCACTATAAAGATAGATTCTACCATATACTCCTAGTTTAGAAAATCTTATAGACCTCTAGTTCCGTCCGACTCCTTAGGACCGTATAAGTTTATTTATAATTTAGCACTAAGGTTTTCCTATAATAGAGGGGCGTTACTTAATTAGATGCTGTTACTAGATAACTAAGATATATAGCAGTAAAACGGATCCGTGGTTTTAAATATATTTAGATAGTAATGGAATTTTAGCATTTTAGCAATAATTAATAAGGAAATGTGTATATACTATTATTACTAGCGTCTGATTAATGGACGGCTAAATTATAGCTAGTTAAGAATAATGGTCTATGGTCTTTACTAGCAGCTAATAAAACAAGATCCTTAGTACTACTATTTTTATTGCGCTCTTAGGCCTAATAGCTAGTGGCAACTTATCTCCTACCCTTATTATATAAAGTTCGCGGTTAAGGGAGACTCTACAGCTTTCCGCTATATTAATATTAATATTCCCTCTCTTCTAAAGAGTGGATATAGTGCTAATATAATCTAAGGAAGCGTTTCTTTAGATAATAAAACTAAGGATAACTGTACAATTATCCTACCTGGCATATATTATTACTTAAAATTATAGTGGGTAGATTTTAAAGTATGAGGATTAACTAAGGGTAATGGATTTATATATAAGATCTCTAATTAAGACTAGACCACTAAGGATATAGAAAAGTATACAACTAACTGGGTGGCTTAGCCATGTAAGAAAGGAGATGTACATATAACCATGCCTTACCTTCCTTATAGAGTAAAAGGACCTTTAACTGGGATCTGGCGAATAATGCTGCTATAGTTTATTAGTATTTAAGATGATTATAATAACCTTAAGGTTATAGAAGGAGGAACTTAGGTAGAGCTGGTAGATACTCACTAAGACTTAAAGGTACTGCCTTGTATGCTATCTGGATATACTAATCTTTACGGCGCAATCCTATACCGCTTCCCTGCTGTAGTTAAGCTTACTGCTGCCAGTGCCTTATCTAATGCCCTTTTTGGTAGATGATAATGGGATTCTCTAACGGTAATTTAAGATTATGACCTTTTTTTTGCTAGTAATGGGAACGAAGTTGGAAAATGGATACATTCCTACTGTCTTAATGTGAGGGTGCGAAGAGGCTTCGGGGAAGATTCGAAGGAACAATATAAATTCTATCTAAATCTAAGGGTATATAGCTCTTGCAGAGTACAAGACGTTGCGTGAAGAAGAGAAAGGAACATAGGAAAC
>Ga0307507_10009044_pt1 | contig 13443 bp, 8 predicted proteins | sample 7_EM_MG_FD_207223 | JGI IMG/M metagenome (GOLD analysis project Ga0307507, IMG submission 207223) | Populus trichocarpa ectomycorrhiza microbial communities from riparian zone in the Pacific Northwest, United States - 7_EM | ecosystem: Host-associated > Plants > Roots > Unclassified | place...
GGTATCCATAAAAGATGACGGGTTTGATTTTGTGATTCATTTTGGTTAATGACATCCGAGATGGATGACCGAGTTTAGATGTTGCGATTAGGTATGGCTAAAAACATCCAAGGTGGATGACCGGGTTAAAGTGAAGTAATTAACCCTGACCGATGATTAAATTTGGGCCCCACAACTCCTATGAAGAGGTTGGGGCATATGAGTGAGAATAATACATTTAACGAAATAATAAGGATTGTACAATGCATATGAGAAGTAAATGAAAGGATATACTTATTTTTCAGTTGATAATGAAAAGTAACGATAACATTCTTCTAGTTGTTTATTATTATGTTTAGATTATTTACAATTCTTGTATTCATGTTGTTTTTATAATAGAGACATCACACAATCAAGGTGCGTAGAAAAGCTTGTTCCATGGGTTCACATATTTTGAAAGGTAGTATGTAATAATATGTTTTTAAGTGCTATGTATTTGATAAAAACAAATGAACTAATTGAATATTTATCATTCGATACTTTTGTAAAGACTTGTATCGAAAATTGTAATGAAATACGATGTGAAAGTACAATCTTGTAAACATGATGTGATGAATGTATATATGTGATATTCTCTCTTATGAGAATGTTATATTGTAAAACCATATGAGTATTGCATTATACTAAAAGATGAATTTTGTTACAATAAACCCTAAATACTGTTGCGAGGATATGTATTGTCACTTTTTATGGGATGTTGATTTATATTACCCTATATGGGTTGTGCCTTGCTAATGAATAAAATATATTTATAAATTCAAATAATGATATTATAAAAAGCATCAAGAACCTGACTTAAAAAAAAAATTTCCACTGATTTTTTGCTATGAAAAAATCAGGTTGTTACACAACTTATACATGCAAGTCTCCTTACAAATTGCAAGCAACGCTAACTGCAGCATGCACCCTACCTCATGCTGCAACAAAGAGTCGATCACAACAAGTTGCGTTTTGCTTGACATTTTAGGACTGCACTTCTCACTCACATCCCACAAATAACATCGACGCTACCTAGCTGAGTGTGAAAAGAGGGCCGTTCAGTTGTACTCTGCATTGACCTAGAGGATTCAACCGACTACAAGTTCCGAATTGAAAAGGCTAGATAAGAACCTCCACATGGATTTGCTAGACATAACACACAAGGCAACTGTCATTCACTCGGTTTTCATACAGAAACTAAAGACACATCAAGGCTGTCCCCTTCTTCTGAGGACTTTGAAATTACACAAGTTATCATTCTATTTTACATTTCCATGTCTGTCTATTATATCATATCATCATAAGCATAAACATAATGAAGCTAAACAGCCATCTTTACAAGACACAGATGCATTTATTCAGCTGGCTCACATGCCATTCATCCCTCTCCCGAGAAGATTCACCCAACCAGACCTAAACCCCAAGCTTGTGCTCTATGGGAAATCTGTGAAAAGCAGAAGCTGACATGCATCACAAAACCTGCATCATTTCCGTACTCTGGAAGATTTGCTTAAGCCAAAGAGCCTGCTTGTTCACAGAGGTCTAATAGATCCAGAGTCTGCAAAACCATCATAGTAGCATTTATGAGCACATGAGAACTAAAAATCAATTTGTATATAGGAAAAAAAATACACATTCAAACAGAAGTTAAGGGGACACAGACAGCAAAGTTTTTTATTGTTGATCATACCTCAGGAACTGAGAGCTCAAGGCGAAACTTGGGGCCATCATAATGATGCAAAACCGGCCTAAAAGCATCTTCCTCCAATGCCTTGTAGAGTTTTCTAATCCGGATCCTCACCTGTTTGTTAATCACCCAAAAAGGGAAGTAAATAAAAGGAAATGAAATGAAGAAGATTCAAGATACAGCAGCTAAGTTATTGAAAATCCATATTAGGAATCAATTTTTACCTGAGCAGGAAACCTTGACTCTCCTTTACACTTTTTGTCTTCCCATGCAGTTGGATCAATGTTCGAACCCCCAAAACTTGCTGCCTGTGCAAGACCAAATTGAGAAGCATAAGTTATAGATAAAAGTACTAGAATCATTGCAGCAGACACTTTTGACATCAAGCATCTTGGAGAAAACCATTGCAAATTAAGGGAGTAAAAGTTAAAGTATAAACCTCAAAAATGCCATGTAGCTGGTGAGTGGTGTAATTATAGAGGAAGAGAGGTAAGCCAGGTGTTATTGCCCGGACAGAATCCCTATATCTTGGTGGTAAACCTATCAATTGTGCAAAAATGATTAGATAAGACTTCACAAATGTTGTTAAGAAAAGACAAACCTCAAGATCATATGGACACACTAGTACTCATAGAGTTGAGTAGAAAGCTTTAAAGTATGAAACAATCACTTTTTAATGCTCATCACTTAGCATCCCATGTTAAAACTTGAACAACAGAAAACTCTCGTCTAGTCAAAACTTGTGACATATGTAAAGGTTTCCCATCATTCAATGTTCTGACATATGGGCAAAGTTGTATTCATACTTCATAATATAAACAAGATATAGCATCTGAATTGTGGCCATCTAACAATTTTTAAGTTACTTTAAACATTAAGGGAAAACTAACAAGAACATGAGGGGAAAAAAGCAAGAAATTACCAAAAAGCTGTCGCTTCAAATCTTCCTGCATGGTGTCATTGTTACAGACAAAGATATATCCTCCAAGCACCTCGTTCCTTGGAAGCGTCTCTGTGGCTGGCAAGGTCTTGAACCTTTTGTCCACTGTATTGTTGTTGTCGTTATTAATGTTGTTATTGCTGTGGTTACTGGGATCTTTGCTACTGAGGTTGTTGCCACTGTACTTGCTACCAGTCATATTGCCAACGCTGTTTATGTTGTTTTTCTGGTACACTGCATTCATATTGTAAGCATTGTTCCTTAAGGAACTTTTGTTCCCATTTTCTGTCATCTTGGACTCCAAGTTCATCATGTTGAAATTGAAACTTTCAAATTTATTTTCTTCTTGGAACCCAATCTTATCCCTTGACCTCATTTCTGGAAGGCCCTTTGAAAGGTCAAGGTTATTCATACGTTCACCCTTTCCCCGGGTCTGCTCAGCCAATTTCAAAGCAGCCATTAACCACTTATGATCCTCTGAGACTTTTGATTGTCCTCGAAGCTCGTCACCCAGTTGCCAGAAGCTGTGCAGGCTCTCCATCTTGCAAATCCTGATGAGATGTCACACAAGATAGATGCTAGTGAAAAATAAATATATTAAAGAAAAGAGGGAGAAAGCTAGTTCAGAGGAAAAGTTCAACAGAATTAGGCCAAAAGTCAAGTGTGTAGAAGAAAACCATTGCTGCACAAAACAAACCATTATTAAATTTAAGTGATGTGCATCAGCAAGCAATCCTATCAACTCACAAGGAAAAATTGGATAGGATCAACCAAAGTTAGGTGTTCTACACGTGTTCTATAATTGAATGTTGACTAGGATAAATTCCATCGATAAAGAGAAGACTGATAGAGGTAACCATGTATATCATTCAACAATTGAAAAATAAGTAACAACTGTCAGACAATACACTAACATCGAAAGAAGCACATTTTTTAAAACCCCACCCCTCCCAAAAGAAAAACTCATCCTTTTAATCCAAATTATGAAGAAAAAAAATGCTTGGCAGCAGTATTTGTCAAGAAAAACCCATAGTATTTGAGTGATAAAGTTGCAGTAAGCCCATTTCAACATGTCCCTCTTCATTCCCAGTAAAATAGTCAATTTTAGGAAAATAATTAGAAAACCACTTCTCCAGGAAAAGCAATTCCAGACAAACATTCAGCATAATTCCACCTGGGTATTCAATTCCCACTATCTGTTAACAGCCCCAGTCTCAATCATTTAATTCCCATCAACATGATCTCACGACAATGGATAAACATGCAAACATTTGTATGCTATGGGAAAGCAGACAGAACCATATTTATAACATAACAAACTAAAAATTGCTTAGATTTTGATTTTTAAACAAAGAAAATCTCAATGACTTGTTTTCAACTGCTTGCACAACTTAACGACACAAACTCTCACAACATAGCACATAAAAAATTTCGAAATCACACTGACTTAGAATCAATTTTTTTTTCAAGTCATAACTACCAACTAGAAAATACAGAGCAGTTTCCTTTTTCTGCAACATTTCTCTGACACCAAACAACACTTAAGCCCAAAAAAAGAAATAAATACAGAAAGTCTAGAACAAACCCAAAATTTCAGTCTTTAAAACCAGTACCTAGCTTAATAATAACCAATATTAAATCTAGCCGTACCATTAATTAAAATTCCTTAAAAAAAGGGAGAAACAAAAACTTAAACTAACCAGAATCAAAACCAAAAACCCACATTTAATCCAACTAAAGAATCCAGTCAACAATATTGAATATTTACCCTAAAAGAAGACTATTGCCAACTTAATTACCAACCAAACACTAAAATCTAATAACTTTAGCAAACCAAAATCAAAACCCACATTTAAAACCAACCTAAAAACCCAAAAAAACCAAAGTAAAGCTTGAATTTTTACCTTCTAAAAAAATAAAGACAAGTGAAGTGAAGTGAAGTTTTGAGCTTTAAATTAAGGAATTGAAGCTTGACTAAAGAGTAAATAATTACACGAATATATTAAAAGGAACCCTAGATTTGGGGCATCCAGAAAGAGAGAGAGTACCTTCTTTTCTTTTATCTGCCTTCAACTGTGAAATCCGCAGTACACGACACAGAGAGTGAGAGAGAGAAATGGAGTGGATTTTTATTTTTGTATTTATAGCTTGGTATTCCAAAAATGCCATTCTGATGTTTTTGCAATGCTTTGGCGCCACAGCGGGTTTTTCTTTTTTATTATTATTATTTCGAATTTTTGTGAGCGAGAATAGTGCTTGAAATTGCTACTTTGCAAGGAGTAGTAGTGGAGTTTGGAGACGCTTGTGCTCTCTGCTTCCACGCGCCAAGTACGCAGCGTGTAAATTCTTGTTTCTTTTATTATTATTATGGTTTGACACCCGATGGATTAGCAAGGCAGTAATTGTTTGTAGGCTGTATTCGTGCTATTTAATTTTTATTTATTTATTTTTTGTTTTAAATTAATATTTTTTGTTTCTAAATCCTTAAAAATATGTTGATATTAAAAATAAAAAATAAAAATATTATTTTAATGTGTTTACAAGTAAAATATACTTTAAAAAATAATTTATATCATAATCTCAAAATCACTATTAACATTCGTATCCCCCATTTATGATTAACAATAATTAATGTAGATATAAGAAATGTAATATTTAATAGAATTTTTTATTCTGATACATGATATTTTATCAAGGCATTTGTTATTACTAAAATTTAAATTTTATTTAAAAAAACATATAAAATTTGTATTATGTATTTTGAAATAAATATTTTATTTTGAATATACAAAAACAAATCCAGTAGAAGAAAAAAAATATAGTATGATATTTTAAAAAACTTAAATACACTAATTATACCAAAGAAAAAATGATTTCTACTTTTAATTATATTTTACATATATAAATATAATATCAAAATCTCAAGGTTATTGTAATGGTTAAGCATGCATGTTCTCTTTTTATATTTATTGTGTCCAAATTCAAACCTTGAATCTAACATTTAAAAAGTGTATTTTTAAGAAAATTTTAAAAAATATATTATTTTCGCAATAATTAAACCAATGTACTATTAATATTTAATATCATCATTTATATATATAAAAAACATAATTTAAAGTAGTTTGGTTTATCTAAATAATGAAAGTAAATTATGAAATGAGATTAAAAAACAGTGAGAAAAAAATAACATATATCCATGTATATAAGTTCTCTCCCCCCTTCCCCCCCCCTCCCCTCTGGGTATAGATACATGCCTTATAAGAAATACTGAATTCAGGAATAACAAAACTATTGATGTAACCACCTATGTATTGCTGGCTAAAAATGATGTCGGTGATCATGTTTTTATGTCCCTTGGCATCATCACTACAAAAGTAGTTTTAGACTTGCATAAGATATAGCGGGTAATTAAATTCTTTAAAAAACATGTTGGCAAAATAATAGTGAATTTGTCTTTTTGTAAAATAGTATAATTTTTAAATCATATTTTAAAACTACAACATTAATTAAAAGTTATGTTTGAAACCGTGACTTTAATAAAAAAAAAAACCTAAACAAAAGACCTCTAACCCTAAACAATATCCTAACTTCAAACTATAACTCTAAACACTAAACTTAAATCCTCATACTATAATATTAATCACTCATCTTAAAAACAAACCTTAACCAACCTAAAATACAAACCCCAAACCCTAAATTCTAATATTAAATGAAATCTCAAACATTAAACACTAACCCTAAACAATATCCTAACCTCAAACTATAACTCTAAACACTAAACTTAAATCCTCATATTATAATACTAATCACTCACCTTAAAAACAAACATTAACCAATCTAAAATACAAACCTCAAACCCTAAATTATAATATTAAATGAAATCTCAAACCTTAAACACTAACCCTAAAATTCAAACCCCAAACTTCGAACACTAAACATTAAGGTTGTATTTGTTTTTGTGGTTTAACCGTGCTTTTTATTTTTTTAAAAAAAACCTTTTTAGCTTCAAATTATTTTTTTTGGTGTTTTTAGATTGTTTTGATGTATTAATATTAAAAATAAGAAAATATTATTTTGATGTATTTTCAAGTAAAAAGCATTTTGAAAAACAACTTTTATCACACTCTCAAACAGGCTTTAACACTAACTCCAAACCACAAACCAACCCCTAACCCTAGATACTAACCCTAAATCCATACCCCAAACCTCTAATTCTTAAACACTAACCTTAAATCCAAACATCTAACCCCTAACCTTAAACACTAACTCTAAATTCAAATTCCTAACCTTAAACTTAAATCTCTAATCCCTAAACACTAAATCTAAATTCAAATTCCTAACCCTAGACTCAAACTCTCAACCCTAAACATTAACCCTAAATCCTAAATTATTTTCATAAATTACAAATAACCAATTAAACTCGTATCAATATGGCAAACCAAAAACCAAATAAACTCTAAAAGTCAAAGAAAACAAAACAACAACTACTCACACCTGCAATACTCCTATGTATGGTGGTGAAAATATCAACATACAAATACACAATTGTGAATGTATAGAATAAAAAATGAAGAGAACTCAAGTTATGTCTTATATCTTCCCAAAGAAAAAGATGTAAGAGAGAATTGAAGAAGTAGTCTAGGCAGGTTAGTATTTGGTTTAAAAAACACAAAAATAGCATTAAAATTTATTTACACTGATGTAACATTTTAATGTTTTTGTTCATTTATTATAACCAAAACTATTTGCCTAAAAATATTTAGAAGATGTCGTTGATAGTTTGACTAAAAGAGTAAATTTAGAGGATCAATGATTTTAACTTGATTGGGTAAAACTGATACTCAAATTACTTAATGACCCTAGTAATTTAATTAATTGTTCATTTGAGATTTTGACTTTTACTTGTTAATTACTTGATTATGATTTAATTTGAAGGTGTTTTCCGTTATTTACTACATCAAGTTGGATTTATTGCTTCACGAGAGAGTGAAAATATGTAATTGTTCCAAAAAAAATTAATTTGATCATCGTAACACCATAATATAACTTGTAGAACATAATTTGTGTTGGTAATAACGCAACATAACAACATTCTATTTGAGGACCTGTAAATGCATGATTTGAAATTCTAAACGACATGTTATCTTTGTTCCTATGTTCATATGTAAATATTTTATTTTAAATTTTAATAGTGTAAAATAAATTTGAGCATTCATAAAATGATCAACAATATTAAAATCTCAACCTAACAAGTCCAAAACAATTATAAAGGTATAATTAAATACAAGAAATAGTGTAAACCCCGACATAAACATCGAAGCGAAGGTAGTAAGACCATGTTGATTAATAGAACCATAAGATGAAGAAAAAGGAATAAATGATAGAAATATCAATAAATAATGTAAATTAGGAATAAAGAATTTCTCGAAGGTTTGTCAAGGAATACAAATAAATTTGTTCAAATATAGTATCAATTTTTATCAGAAACTTGAAGAATTACTTGGAATTATTTAAAAGACATAAGACATTGGCAAAACTATAAATCTAACAAAAAATTCTAGCCCCTCTCTTTTGTGCCGACCATGGAAGGGAAGGGGAAGCTTTCTTATCCTCTTCTTCTTGCATTTTCTCTAATTTCTTATTTAAAACCAAGTATTGGGACATCATATGTAAAGTTATTAGAGTTTAAACACTTCAACACAAAATTTAAGATAGATTAAAGTGAGAGAAAATGAGTGTTATAGAGAAAAACCAAAGGATTTTGAAGAGGAAGAAGAAGAGGTGGAAGAAAATCACCTAGAGGGCATACATTGAGCATAAAAAAGATGAGTAAAGTGTTCTCTACCAATTATTTCATTGTTGAATGAGGTTTAGTCAAATTTTAAGCAACATCCCTAAACTTTCAAATTAGGGTTCTTGGTTAAAATTATGAGAAATGTAAAATTGATGTAAATTGATTCTTTTAGGATGAATTATGTTAAAAAGGACACAAGAATCATAAGGAATTGAAGAAGGAACTTGTTGTTTTTTAGGGCCTAGGGCCGAAAATAGGGAGTAAAAAGGGGATTAGTTTATTTGGTATAAATGCTTATTAAGTACATGTAATTGATGTGTATTATTATAATGATGATGGATAATTGATGTGGTTAAAGTGTTAGTAAGTTATGATGATGCTTAGGGTTTGAAAGTAGATGATTGAGTAAATTGTTGTTTAAAACCCTGGAAATAACTTTGATTGATGAGGAATATGCATGAAAACTTACATGAAAAATAAAGAAAATCCCTCGAACTTTGAGATATAGATGTTACTTGATGTGTATAGATGAAGATATGACATGATTTTAGCCTAAATTGTTTTTAGGATGGTTAAAATAAATATGAAAAATATGTTTTCCAAACATGATTGTGTGATGTACGTGGATGAGATATGAAACAATCATATTTAGAAATTGTAAAATGTGTGTTAAATGTGGAACCGAGATATGGTTCCTAGGTTAAATGGATGTGATGATAATGTTTGGTAAATTTTGATCTGACAAGAGAGACTTTAGAAGCTGGACAATATATAAAAGGAGCGAGATCGTCATGAGCAACAGGTAAGTGCTCAACACCATACACTAGTTTTAAATTTAATGATTTTCATTACTATTGTTGTAACACCTCGTAGTTATAAACATTGTAATGATGGTTTGAGCCTTTAACTAAATGAAAATAGGGTAAATTCTTTTTTTATCATTAGTCTTATACTAACAAATCAACCATACAATCATATTCATACATTATTCACCAATTTTCAAATTTTACTAAAATTTCAACAGAGTCTCATTTATCCGGGTCACTAAATAGTTATTCTTTTCACCTAAAATACATGTGTAACAATTTATGGAAATTCAGTTCTCATAACATAACAATTCATTCTCAATATCAGGGCTTAGGCTGCTTAATCAACCAATCATTATTTCCATCCAGTTTATACATTTTAATGTTCATTACACATATAGACAATCACACGTAACCTTTCATTAAGGACAATTCCATAAATTAAAATACAAATACATTCAAGTTCTATTTTCATTCCTAAATCATACTAATTACAATATGTTTAATTGTCATCTCTATTTACTACATTCCCTCTAGGACAATAATCCACTACAATACTAGTTAGCTCACAAGCTTAGACACAATCTGGCAGAAATGTATGTGATGCCTCTGCAACTATAAAATCATTATAAGCTTTCAATATGATAACAAAACAAAAGGTCACAATTCACGTATACATTTTACAGACACAACTAGCTAATGAACATTTTCTTATTCTATACATTATATATAGAATCACATAAGTATATCAATCTTACACTTCATTTATGCTTTAATAAGTTTTTTTTATTCATACCTTTTTCTCTGGTTTTTACCCTTCATTTGCTTCTTACAAAATTTCCTACCAAAATTCTCATTTTTAAATCTAGTGGCAATCTCCTATATGTGACTTCTCCTTGAAAGCTTTCTTCTTTGATATCATCTCTAACTTTCATTTCTTGTATCTTTCTATCTCATGATATTACCCCTTAAGATATATTAACAAAGAAAGTTCTTACTCAAAGCTCTCATTATATATACTCTCAAAAACACGGGACACCACGACGAGCACTTTCTTTCAAATTCCAAACTATAATGATCAATATTTAAACTATCTAACTACATATATTGATCATTTAGTGCACACCTTAACCAATCTTCCCTTATCTCCATGTTACGTAGGTATGACACTTCATATCTCAACATACACACCAACCATTGTTTAATTGTCACAATGCATCCTTGCATATTTTCACATCACGGAGTCCACATTCCTTGCTAAGTGGGGTTGCTACATCAATCCATCTTCTTTTAACATTCAAGATTTCCCTAAATGTCATCACTTATCACTTTTAAATTGTTGTTTTGACCATTATCCCATTACAATAGGACCATCTAAATGGTCTCCTAATGTACTATACTTTTGCTATTAGAACAACTCCAAAGTCCATCGCATTATGCTCTTCAATATAGACCCTTCTTGTAACATAATATATTGTCACCACAGCCCTTAAATGCATATTACAATTCAAATAATGGTGACCAATATTTCAAAGATCTTTCATTGTGCTTTGGTTGTTTAAGGTTCATTTAAACCAATGTTAGTCTATTCAATATGCATCATCACCAATTTCTCTCAGCCATATATTTCCTGTATATATACATGACTACTCGTGCATTACATGCATACCCACCTCTTGGGCTAAGGTTCTCAACATATACACATGTTTTCTCATGATCACTGTCGCACGTCCCCTGCACGGCATCGGTTTGGCGATTTTTCGTTTCGTTTGATTGATTTGTTGGGAGTCGCCATCTAGTATTTCATTGAGGGTTACTAGGAAACCCGTATGTACTGGTCTTGTTAGAGATTTACAGGTAAGGGACTGATTGTGATTAGAGAAGGTATTAGCACCCCTAACGCACCCTACCTGAAGTATGCTACTTCATGGCTTTGATGTGTTAAAGAAGTTTTAAAAATTTTATCTTTTCATCGGATATTAGGAATACGACTTACATATAAGTTCATAATCCTTAACCGTGAGCAAATTCAAATATTACATTCTTCTTTATTCTTTGCAATTTTATCATAAAAAAAAACATCCATAAAAAAAAAAACACATTCACTTTCCCTATGTTTTTTCTTTTTTACATCCACAACACAAATTATAAAAAATAAACACTAAACAAAAATTACATTAAACAATTTAAAATTTACAAAATAACCCCTAAAACTCTAAGAATTGCAGGGAAGGCCTTCTGCACAACCGGAACAGTGTCAGGCAGACTTCTGGAGCCACAAGACAGTGGCGGCGCGTCTACTCCACACGCCACCGCCACTGGCGGCGCGTGGGTTCACGCGCCGCCGCTAGAAAACCCAGGCAAGCAAGGGCCAGTCACAACTTCCTCCCCTCTTCCCGTCCTCGCCGGTGTGACCTGCAAAACACCCAAAAACACAACAGGCAGTCGATTTTAGTTTTTCTTTCCTTTGTTTTCAGATCTGCTTCTCTTTCTCTTCTTCTCCGTTTCAGATCAGCTTCTCTCTACAAATCGGTTCTTTTCTTTTTCATTCCCATTCTTCTCTGTTTCAGGTGGCGGCAAGACCAGGGGGGCCGCCGGCTGCTAAGCTTTTGTCGGGTCTGGCCGGCGGAGATGGAGAAGAGATCTGTTGTGGGGAAGGCTTCAGTGTTGATGGAGACGAAGAGATCGGGGAAGATCGGTCTGGGTTCTGTGGGAGAAAGACAGAGGATTCGGTCGGCTTCAGAGATGGAGAAGAAGTAGCCAATGGGAAAAGGCTGAGGGAGGTGGCGGTCGGCTTCAGAGATGGAGTGGGAGGAGATCGTAGAACCGGCTGGGAGAGGGAAGATTTGGTGAGGTGAGGGACTAAAAGTTTGTGTTAGTTTGGGAGAGAACCAGAGGAAGCAGGGGGGAGATGGAGCTGTTATGTTTGGGCTATCTAGGTATGGCTGACAACGAGATAGTGTGGGTTTGTGAGGGAGAGGCTCTGTGTTCACAGGGGAAGATGACGAGTCCCCGGGGAAAACGGGGAGGTCTTGGCCGAGAGAGGGAGATTCTGATGGGGAAAAGAGATGGCCGAGTCTGTGGGGATGGGAAATCAACAACCTGGGGGGCGACGACTTCTTTTTGGTAGAGATGGGGAGTGGGCGGCAACTTTAGTGAGGGAGAAGAAAGGGTTTTGATTTTTAGGGTTTTTTGTGTTCTTTCAATTGTGCAAAATTGCCAACTCCCTCTTTGTGTGAGTTGTGGACCTATATTTATAGGTAAAATGTTGCTTGGGCCTCAAAATTGGTCCCTCAACTTCTTTTTTTTTTTTGTAAATTTGATTTTTCTTAATTTTTTTGTATTTTTTGAAAACGAGCAATATCAACGTCGACTCAATGAGGAAAATCGATGATTTTAAAAATGATATGTGAAAAGTCGAACGCGTTCGAAAAACTTTTGAAAATTTAAAATTTTTTTTAGACGACGTTGAAAATGCTAAAAACGATGCAAATATATTAAAAACATATTTTTTTGGATTTTCGTTTTTTTTCGTTATTTTTGGATTTTCCGAAAATTTTATCAAAAAGCTGGGTCTAAAATTGGGTAACAACAATCACAAGGCTTAAATCGAGTTACTACACCAACCATTTATCATCCAACATCTAGGTTTGCCCCAAAAGCCTATTTATCTTTACTTTTAGGTTATTGTTCAGTCATCACCTCATTACATTTAAACTATCATAACAACAATCAGTTGTACATATTTACATTGTCAAAAATATCTTTAAGTATACCATTTTTACACCATCAAACAACCCTAAATAATCCTCGTTTACACTGACATAACCAACCCTAATTACACATTGTCATAACCTAATTCTGGGTTATTCTCCAAAAATTATTTTTTTTTTCAAAATAAAATAAAATAAAATAAAATAAAAGCTAGCAATGTGGAGAAAGCAGGCCGGGGAATTAAGTAGCAATTTTGAAGGAAATTTTAAAGCCTAATTGTACCCCCATTATGCCCAAAAATGGAGAAAAATATAAATTCAAGGTCAAATTAAATGATTATTGGATGAATTTGCATAAAAATTAAGTTCGAGGACATAATTAAATTTTTAATAGGCCAATTTGATTTAATCATGAGCCAAAATGAATTTTAATTATGTTTAAGAATTAATTTAGGTCCAATTGAAGGATTTAATTAAGTGCAATG